>Ga0181520_10003595_pt1 | contig 27036 bp, 34 predicted proteins | sample PEATcosm2014_Bin_29_FD_132451 | JGI IMG/M metagenome (GOLD analysis project Ga0181520, IMG submission 132451) | Peatland microbial communities from MTU Mesocosm Facility, Houghton, MI, USA - PEATcosm2014_Bin02_30_metaG | ecosystem: Environmental > Terrestrial > Soil > Wetlands > Peat | place...
CTCCATGCCCCCCATCGCTCGAACCGCGCCCGGCGGACTGGTCTATCACGTTCTCAACCGCGCTCCATCCGCTGCCGGGCGATTGGCCGGTGCCCCGACCCAGGGGCTGGCTGGCGACGGTGACCTTGCCGGCCGATGAGCACGAGGAGACAATGATCCGCGATGCGATCAAGCGCAACCGTCCGGTGGGCCGCGCGGCGTGGGTCGAACAGACGGCTGGCGCCGGAGGGCATGGAGCAGTCCCTGCGACCCCGCGCCCGCCCGGTCGGATGGCGCAAACGCACGGGTCCGAGTGGGAAAGGCATCTAACGGTTCGCGGGACCTTTATTTCGTTCGAGTAGGGCGGATCGACTATGCGCGTATTCTATTTAATAGCGATTGTCCTTGGCAGTCTTTTACGTGCTGCGTATTTGGATGCTGAGCCAACGAGTTCGCCCGTGGGAACTAACGTCACTACGCGTTCGGCCGATGATATCCGGAAGTTCGTCAAGGAATGGGTCGATGCCGGAAAGCAGAAACGCCCGGAACCGGCCGACATACATTTGGACAAACAGGATCTTGCGGCGGTCGAGGCGGCATTGGCTCCGTATCGACGTGACCCCGACCCGCAGGTACGAGAGATGATCATTGGGCTTGACTATGTGGCTTCAATCAACAGGCCTGGATTCGAGGCCAAGCGGGCTTGGGTCGATCACGAGGTTGACCCAAACGAAGGGAACTGCGACGACAGCGATTTAAGGCTTATGCCGCTGACCTCTGACTGCTTTAGCGATGCGGCTAAGGCGAAATTGCTTGATGCGTACAAGCAAGGCTTGATCTCTCCGAAGTTGCTTGGCGTAGCGCAGGCCGCGGATGCGATTCCGCAATTGAAGGCGGCTGTGGCCAAAGATGGTCCGGCGGTTGTGATGGGGGGCCATTGGTATCAGCGTCTTGCGTTGGCCCGTATGGGCGACCACGAGCAGGTCAAGGCATGTCTCGATGCCATAGAGGCCATCCCCGATCCCGATGAGCGTCTTGGGTATCTCGAGGTGGTCGACTATATCCGCCAGCCCGAAGCGATACGCGTGCTGATCAAATACTTGAACGGCGAGGAATCCACGCGTGACCAGGGGGATGTCCCGCCCGCCCGCTATGCCCGCTATGCAATGGACGCGTTGCGCGACTCCCTGAAGGATTTTCCGTACCATCCGCTTTATGATTCCCGCTTGATTGCCACCGACAGCGATATCAACGCCTGCCGCAAATGGGCAGCCGAGCAAACGACATTCGACATCCGGCGTTAGCAACCAGAATATCTATGGGGAATGGGACGGGGACGTAGTTCGTTCTTGCACCGGGGAATGGAACGGGGACGTAGTTCGTTGTCGCACCGTATGTCGTATTGTTGCCCAAGCAACTAGAGGGGACATGATAATTTGATTGGAAATGAGGCGGCGCGGCGTGCGGAATTGCAGGGACGACGCCAATGAAGGCGGTGTCGCTGCTGAATACCGCGGCCGGGCGGGGATTTTTCGCGGGCGTGCAGGGTGACAAGAACGCGAAAAGTGTTACCTTCTGTTACCCCCATAGCGCAGCGTCCGGCCGTTATGGCGGGGGCGTCTTGCCGGCTTCGCCGGGGCAGAATGCGAACGGCTGCTGGAGCCTGAGCGTCCGGGCCGATGGCGCGGGTGCGGCCAGGGGGAAATGGGGCGGCTGGGCGGGCGGTTGCATTGGCCTGGAAAGGGTGTGCCCTTCGCCGGTTCGTAAAAGGACGCTGTGCGGTTATAAATGGGCGTTGGCGGTCTAACCTCGGCGCGGGATGCGGGTCTAAACCCGTGTCAGGCGGCCCGCTGGAGTGGCGGGCCGGGCGTGACGAATATGGCGTTTATGCATTGTGAGCGGCGATTTTCGGGATGGATCGTGGCCGTGGGACTGGCGGCGGGGTGTCTGTGCGCGATCCGGCCGGCCCCGGCGGCGGTGGGGGATGATGTCAAACAGGCACGGATAGCGGCGGCCAGCGCCCGGGCGGCGGATCAGCTTTTTGGGGATATTCAGACCCAGCCGATCGCGCCGGGGATGACGGTGGGGGAGTTCCTCAAGCGATGTAACGCCGAAGGGGAGATGCGGGCGTTTGTGCGGACGGCCCAACCGATCGGCGGGCCGAGGTGGGCCGATGACCAGACATGCCAGGTGCGCCTGGCGATGGACGGAGCGGCCGTGGCGGGCGAGATCGAGCGGATCGCGGCGGCGCATCCGGGGGTTTCGCCGCTGGCGGGGGGCGCCCTGGCGATGAGCCTGCAAAACTGGAACGGCCGAGTTTTTTCCGATACCGGAACCAGCACCAGCGCCATCGAGGCCGGGTCGGTGCTGCCGCCGCGCGATTCGGTGGCCTGGGCGCCGGTGACGACATCGGCCCGGCGCAAGGCGGTGGACGCGGCGCGGGAGGACGCGGCGGGGACGCTCCTGGCCAGCGTGCAAGGGGTGGAGATCGCCGGCGGTGAGACGTTCGCCGATGCGATGAAGAATACGACGTTTTCGGCATTGCTCGATACGTGGATGGCGGACCGGCCGGTAACGCTCGTCGATTTCCGTGAGGATTTGCGCGTCGAGGTAACATTGGACGCGACGGCCGACGAACTGTGCGACGAGATTCACGATGCGCTGCTCAAGGCCAACGCCGTGCCGCTGGCGGCGGATGCCGGTGCGGCGACCAAGCCGGCGGTTCTGGTTGAGCCGGGCGACGCGGCGGGATGGACGCGGCTGCGGGACGATCTGGAGAAACACGCGGCCGCGGCCGTGGGGCATGCGACGGCGGTTGTCGCCATAACCACGCAGGCCACGGAGCCGTCGGCGGTTGACGTTCCGCAACACGCGCCGCAGTGGATCGACAGGCAATTGACGGCGACGGCGGCGGGCGGTGATGGGTCAGGGAATCGCCTTGTGGCCGCGCACGCCGCTCAGGAAGCGGCCAATGCCCAGCTTCGCCGCGATGCGCAGAGTTTACCGTTGACGGAAGCGATGACGGTGGGCCAGGCGGCCGACCGGGACCGCCGCGTATCGGCCGCTGTGGACCGGGCAATGGCTCACGTGCGTCTGAGCAAGGTCGATTTCCGGGCCGATGGCACGGCGCAGGTCACGGTGGTGCTGAACCTCAGCGATCTGTGGAATGAGCTTGCGGCCGGAAATCGGTAAAGCACCAAAGCGGTCGCGCGGTTATGATGCCAGGTCGTGAAGCCGCCGCTGAGTTTCATCACGCTGCTCGCTTACGATTATCGCTACGCCTTCGAGGCGATTGCATCGTATTACGCGATCGCCGATGAGATCATTCTGGGGTTGGATCAGGACCGATTGACCTGGGCACGGCAGCCGTTTGAAATCGATCTGAACGCGGTTCGCGCGTTCGTCGGCCGGATCGACACGGCCGGGAAGATTCGCCTGATTGAGGGGAACTTTCATTCGCACGATCATCCGATGGAGAACGACACGCGGGAGCGCAACGCGCTGTCGATGCAGTGCGCCGCGGGCAACTGGATCGTACAGATCGATGCCGACGAGATGCTGCTGAACGCGGATGAGTTTATGACGTGGATGGAAGCGGCCGGCGACAAACTGGCCGGCGCGGTGATCATGGCGCGGTGGGTGAACGTGTTCAAACAATTCGGGGATAAGGCGCTGGTGATCACCCCGGGCAATGAGGGTGGGCCGATCGCCACGCGGATGGCAGGCCAATATGTCAATGCCCGCTGGACGCGGGAGCGTCAGGTTGCCTCGCCGCTGAACCTGCTGCATTTTTCCTGGGGCCGGACGCCTGAGGAACTGCGGCAAAAACTCCGCAATTGGGGTCATGCGCGAGATTTCGATACCGAGGCGTTCTATCGCCGGTGGGAGGGCCTCAATTTGGAGAACTACGACCAGTGGCGTAACTTCCATCCCCTGGACGGCCCGCTGTGGCAGGGGCTTTCGGTCTGGCGCATCGTGCGCACAGTGAGGCGGCCATGAAGTTCTTCGGCATGGTGAGCACGCGCACCTCGGCCGCGTACACGCCTTATGCGATCAAGTCGTTCCTTGACTGGACGGCGCTGGAAAAGGACGACCGGTTCTACCTGATCGACAACGATGGCGGGGTGGATGCGGGGTTTTCCAACCCGGCGATCACGCTGATCCGCCACCCATCGCCGCTGGGGTTTGCGGCTAACGTCAATCAGATCATGCGACTGGCCAAAGAGCATGAGGCGGACCTTTATTTTCTGAATAACGACATCATTTTCACGCCGCACTGGCTTGAGCCGCTGGCCGCCGCTGGGCCGGGGATCTGTTCGCCGGCGTCCAATTTCCATTTTGGATATCGCACGCGGGACTTGGTGTGCGGGAAGTTCATGGACCTTGCGGACTATATTGGGCATGAGCGCGACCTGAATGCCATCGCGGCCGAACACGCCCGGCGGAACCGGCAGCTTGTGCGGCAATTCATGGTTTGGTTCTTCTGCATCCGGATTCCGTTTGCCGTCTATAGCGTCGTCGGCGAGCTGGATGAAAACTTCGGCCCAGGCGGCGGGGAGGATGCCGATTACTGCCTGCGGTGTCATTTGCTGGACATTCCCGTCTGCACGGCCGGCGGATCGTTTGTGCTGCATTTCGTGGGCAAATCGACCTGGCGCGACGGGCGTCCCGCCGAGGACCAGGCCGCCCGCGTGCTGGCGCTGCGAAAGGTCTTTGTCGACAAATGGGGAACCTCCCTTGCCGACATGGCTCTGGAAGAGAAATGCGGCGTGCTGGACACCGATCCGGCCCTGCGCGCGGCGTTTGAGCGGGGTAATTACCGGCGATTGATCGAGTCATTGCGATCGCGCTGATGGTAATGACGCCGGCGGGGCGCTGGCGACCGGCCGTCGCGCCGGGGCGCGGGGGGAGAGAATGTGAATAAGGGTACATCGCGGCTCCTGGGCGTACAGGCAGGCAAGTCTGTTGCGGCTGGGCAATCTTACTTTCCGGCAGCATCGGGCGCGGGTAGATCCCAGACGTTCAAGTTATCGCTAAAGTCGATCGTCGCCACATGTTTGTCGTCAGGCGAGATGGCGAAGAACAAAGCGCGCCAATAGGCGCCCTTTGGTTGAATCTGGATGTCGTACATGAGATCGCAGTCGGGCATTTGCCACAGACACAATCCGTGCCCGTCCACAGAACAAGCGAGCAGGCGCCCGTCGGGTGTGAACGTGACGGGCTGAAAAGACCCAATCCAGGTCCAATTTGGCGGCTTCCAGACCATGCGCTGCAGGCACACGGCGTGCTTCTGGAGATCCTCGATCCAAACCACGCCATCGCCGGCGGAATTTCGCGACCAGGCAAACCAGCGCCCATCGGGCGAAATGCCCGAAGCCGCCCCCGGGGCGATCTGGTCGTACAACGGATCGTCGGGAGCATGGTATTCGCCGGGCGTCGGCGCCAATTTGTCATCGTCATGATCGTGATAAGCGCCGAATGGTTGGCCGTTGTACGCGGTGGCGCCTTTGGGCTGAACTATTGTGCCGATCTCTCTGAGGGACGGAACCGGTTGGGTGCGAAGGAACTTCAGGTCCGGCAGCGAAAAAACGTACTGGGTATCATTGTTGGTCGCGATGAACTGCTTGCCGCCCGGGTCGAAGCGCATAGCCGAAAAAGTGCGAACGTCACCGGCCACGCAGTCGCCAATCGGATCGCCGGTCGCGACGTTCCAAAGGCGGATGCCGCCGTCGGCATGCTGGGTACCGTCCATCGTCGCCAGCAATGTGCCGTCGGGCGAGAAGGCGATGGCATAGGCCGCATCTTTCATCGGCGGCGTGGTCTGGAATTCCCGTACGTCCTTACCAGTTCTGGCATCGATCAGGCGCAGGCGGGCGGGGCCGCTCGATCCGCCGCGGCTATTGGGCGGGTTCACGCCGACGGCCAGCATCGCTGCATCGGGCGAAAACGCGCAGGCGGAGTACGTCGGCTGCTGGCCGTGCGGTACAGTTTTGCCCGAGCCGGGTAGTGTGAACGCCGGCGCGGAGATTCCAATCGTCTTGAGTGCATAACCATCAATGGCGTGGCTCTCCATCACATGTCCCGAGCCGCCATTCACGATATAACCAAGGTGCGGATCGAGCAGAACGCTGTCATCATCGCGGAGATATCCATCCACGACGGTTCGCTGGCCGCGGAATTGAATGGGGATCGTGAAATGGGAACGGTCATTCGGGTCGGGTTGGCCGGCGAAGACCGTCAATGGGTGATTGGCGTTCCAGCGATAGAGTGTCAGGGTATGAGAATTGAGAACGGACGGCGGCGTTGTCGGCGAGGCAAGCGCGTAAGTTCCCGTCCTCAGGGCGGTGTTCAGTGAATCATGTTCGATCTCGGTTCCGCCGTCCTCCAGGACAACGCTCACAAGCCGCTGGTGACCGGCCGGGCTGCGAAGCTGGTGCATAAAGACGGAAGCTCTTCCCGTCGTTGAAAGAGGCACGGGCATGGACATGCCGGCCGGACGACCGAGCGTCCACAAGTCGGAATCAAGCGGGGCGAGACCTTTGGATAGGAAGTAGTGGTTCAAGTCGATGTGCATCACGGGTGAGCCGCCATAACTCTCATAAATACCCGGGTTCGTGTAAGCGCCGCCGGGGAGCTTGGCCGATACGGCTGGATCATCCGTATAGCAGACCAGCGAGGGGTCCATCGTGCGATTGCATGCGGCTGCCTGCACCGCAAGATAGCGGCGCGCCGCGACGGCGTGATCGACATACCTGGATATTCGCGGGCTGACGAAGATGCAAAGCCCGGCCAGAAGCAGCATCCCGGCGATCCAAAGGTACAGCCTTTTTCTGGATCGCGGCGCCTGGGCGTAATTGAGGATGGGCGGTGAGTCTGGCATGACGTTTATTTCCGGCGAATCTCATCCTCCGGTGGTCGGCGGGGCGGGCAGATCCCAGACGTCCAGCTCTTGCTTATCGTCAATAGTTGCGACTCGCTTGCTGTCGGGGGAGAAGGCGACGAATATTACGTCCGTATTGGTGGCGATTTCGCACACTGTACTACAGTCGGGCATCGGCCAGATGCAGAATCCACCTCCATCGACAGCCGACAAGAGGAAGCGCCCGTCGGGGGAGAACACCGCGAAGGCGAAGCCGAAGATCGCAGACTGCCATAGAATCTTGTCTGGATGGATGGAGCGATGAATGATCACCAAGCTTTGCGTGTCCAAAACCGACACGCCGTCACCGCCCCACGCAAGCCAGCGCCCGTCGGGCGATGCGCCTGACGTGGCTCCCAGGCTTTGTCTTGACGAGAATCGGCGATCCTCGAGAATCTTGCGGAATTCATTTGGAGCCGGGTTGGTCATGTCGTCGCGATAGGTCGGGTACTTGCGGCCATTAGGCTGAAGTGTAATTGTCGCCGGCTTGAGCGGAGGGGCCGGGTCGGTGTGCAGAAATTTCAGATCGGGAAGCGAAAAGGCGGACCACGAACCAAGAAGTCCCCCGGTCACATAGATGATCGGGCTGCCTTTCGGGTCGAAATGCATCGCCTGGAAACAATGGCTGGCCCAGCCGGCGCCAACGGTGCCAAGGTCGTCGCCGGTCGCAGCATTCCAAAGCTCGATCGAACCGCCGTTACCCATCGTGGCCAAATAGGCGCCGTCGGGCGAAAAGGTCATGGCAACGGGTGCAATGGCGGCCGCCTTACACTGGAATTCCGGGACCGGCTGGCCGGTCTTGAGATCGATCAGGTGGATTCGGCCGGGGGTGTCTTGTGTCGCGTCGCTGACAAGCAGCGGCAATCGGCATTCGCCGGTTGCCAGCTTCGTTCCATCGGGCGTGAACGCGCAGGACGTATACGTCGGGGGTGCATCGGGCGAAGGGTTATTGGGGAATTTCAACGCCGGCGTGGTGATTGTTATCTGTTTTTCGGCGTATTCGTCGATGCCGAACACCTCGTCGTAAGTTCTTGGAGCCACCGACGTCACACAGCCCAGGTGCGGATCGAGGGCGACGGTATCGTCGTCGCACAGACATCCATCGACAACACGGCGTTGGCCGCGAAAGTCGATGGGAATTGTAAAATGGGACGCGTCGCGCGGATCGGGTTGGCCGGCGTAAAGCGTGAGCGCCTGGTTGGTGGACCAGCGCCGCAAGGTCACGATATGGTCCCAGCGAGCAATTGCCGGAGGGGTTGCGGACGTGGCGAGCGTCAGAACCTCGGTGTGAAGGGAAATGTCATAGGAACCGTCATCGCCACTTGCGGTGGCTGCCTTGATCCAGATCGAAACGAGCCGCTCGTTCCCGCCTGGGCTTCGGCACTGGTGCAGGAAGACCGACGGACCCTGGGCGACGTCGAATTTGGGGTACACTGCCGCGGCCTTGCCCAGCGATTGGAGATCCGGGACCGAGTTCTTGAGCACAAGCTCGCTGGGCGGGACGTTGACCCCAATCGTTTTGCAATAGTCCGCGTTGCCCTTGAGCGATTCAGAAACCAAGGGATCGTCCGTGTAGCACACTGTCGCCGGGGTCGCGGTGTGCTTACACGCGGCGTCCTGTGCCCTCAGGTATCGGCGCACCGCGATATTGTGGTCGATATACGCGTCTAGTCGGGGGCTTATGTGGAACCAAACTCCGATCAGAACAAGGATGGCGACGAGAAAGAAAACGATCTTCTTTTGTCCGCGAGGAGCACGGCCGTAATTCAGGATGGGCAGCCCGGGCATACGGCGGTATTGTAATCAGAACGGGTGTGCATAGCCCGTGAGAGTGCCCGATTTTCCGGGAGCCTGTCTTTTCCTCCTCCCCTTGTACTGGAGGGGGAGCGACCGAGGTGGGGGTTCTTCGCCAGAGGTGCTGCGATCTCGAAGGCGCGACCGACGCCATAGCGGTCGACCCCCACCCAACCCTCCCCCTGAGTACAAGGGGAGGGGTAAGAGGTTGCTCCGCATCGAGTTACCCTCGCTCGGAAATTCGGGCACACCATAGCCCGTTGTCGTGCTCTTGGCGATTGACGATCGCGTTCAGGACTCGGCACTGGTGCAGGGCTGAAAGGGATTGTCGTAGCGTTCCACGCCGCCGCGCAGAAGCTGGCGCACATCGGCAATGCCGCGCTTGCCCTGGGCGGGCGGATCGCTGACGATGATCTGCACGCGCTCCCCGTCCGGCAAGGGAAGATTCGTCACGCTCACCGTGCCACCGCGCACCACGGCCTGATCGACGCGATACAACGACATGGTTCGATTATAGCAAAAGAGCGGTCCGAAGGCTCGCGGTTAACGCGCTATGTGATGATTCTTCCAAAATTGGCTGACGCAGCGTGCATTACCGGCTGCGGGCTCTTTCTTACGCCGTGCGAAAACCGGAAAAATTCGCGCTCACGGAACCTTGACAGACGGCCGGGTATCGCTAAATTAACCCGTCTTTCACCGTTGCGCAAGGATTAAGAAATGCGAAACGGGTGCGATTGAGACGAGAAGAGAAGGTAACGAGATGACCGGAGAGCGGATTCGGATACGGATGGAAGCCTACGATCACCGGGCCCTGGATGCCTCGGCCAAGGAGATCGTGGATCATGCCAAGCGGACCAACGCGCGAGTGTGCGGTCCGATTCCGATTCCCACCCGGATCGAGCGGTATACGGTGCTGCGAAGCCCGCATATTGACAAGAAAAGCCGCGAACAATTTGAAATGCGGACTCACAAACGCGTGATTGACATTTTCGAGCCGACGGCTCGCACCGTCGAGGCGCTCAATCGCCTGGTTGTGCCGGCCGGCGTGTTTGTGAAGATCAAGGCTTGACGCATTCGATATGCATTTTGCCCCCGCGATAGGACATCACGGGGGCAATTGATTGACGGAGCGTGGGGTTCATCCAAGAACCCGGTTGCCGGTTGGCCACGCGTCCCAGTGAGAGTGATTTTGTCGCGGCCGGTTGGAACGGATTGGAACGCGATGGGTCGAGGAAGGTTACGGTAGCCATGACGCCAGCCCTGTTGGGAACAAAAATCGGGATGACGCGGGTATACGACCCCAAGGGCACGGTTGTGCCGGTGACGATCGTGCAGGTGGGCCCGTGCGCTGTGACCCAGGTGAAAACCGCGGCCAACGACGGGTACGAAGCCGTTCAGATCGGATATGACACGATCAAGGCGCGGTACAGCACGATGCCCCTGATCGGCCACGCCGCCAAGGCCGGTGTCGCGCCGCAGAGGCACTATCGTGAAGTCCGGCTCAAACAGCCCAGCGACATCGCGCCGGGAACCACGATCACCGCCGATGTCTTCAAGGACGTGCAGTTTGTCGATGTGGTCGGGACGAGCAAGGGCAAGGGATTTGCCGGCGTCATGAAGCGGTATCATTTCGGCGGCCAGTGCGCATCGCACGGCACCGAACGCAAGCACCGCTCGCCGGGCTCGATGGCGTCCTACGCGACATGGCGCGGCCAGTGTGGCAAGCCCAAGAAGGGCAAACGACTCAGCGGCCACATGGGTTCGGATCGCGTCACGACACGGAATCATCCACTGGTAAAGATCGACACGGAAAACAATCTGCTGCTCATCAAAGGAGCCTTGCCTGGACCAAACGGCGGGCTCCTTTTCGTGCGCAAGAGCATTACACGGGCCAATGTTGTGGCCAAGGAAGAGGCGGCAGCTTAGCCGTTGCGGGAATCAGCCATGCTTGAAGTTCCGGTATACGATCAGAACGGTACGAAGCTCGAAAGCGTGCAGGTCGATGAGGCCAAGCTCGGCGGCACGGTGCGCCATAACCTGCTCAAGCAGGCTTTGGTGATGTACCACGCCAACAAGCGGCAGGGCACGGTTCGCACTCAGGCCCGCGGCGAAGTGGCCGGTTCGACACGAAAAATTTTCCGCCAGAAGGGCACCGGCAACGCCCGCATGGGCACGATCCGCCAGCCGGTGCGACGCGGCGGCGGCCATGCCAAGCAGAAGCGGCCCAAGGACTGGCGGCTGGCACTGCCGAAAAAGGCCCGCCGGCTGGCGCGCGACAGTGCAATCCTGAGCAAGATCGAAAGCCAGGACATCCGGGTTGTCGATCAGATCACGTTCGCCGAAGCCAAGACCAAACACATGGCCAAGGTGTACAAGGCCCTGGGCATCGAGCGAACCTGCCTGCTGGCGCTGACGGGGCCGGATGCCGTCCTGGAAAAATCCGCCCGCAATCTCGCCAGCACGACGCTGACCACCGTGAGTCAGCTCAACGCGTGGGACATTCTGGCCAACCGAACCCTGCTGCTTACCAAGGCGGGTCTGGAAAAACTGCTGGCCTAAGAGAGCCGACGACATGGACGACATCAACATCATCATCCGCCCGCTGGTCACTGAAAAGAGCACGCACCAGCAGCAGACGATCAATACGTATGCCTTCGAGGTTGCGCTGACCGCCAACAAGATGCAGGTCCGCCAGGCCGTCGAGCGACTCTACAAGGTCAAGGTGCAGGACGTTCGCACCATGCAGCGCAAGGGCAAGCCGCGACGCTCGCGCAACAAGATCGGCCATACCGGCCACTGGAAGCGCGCGATCGTCACGCTGCAAGAGGATTCACGAATCGAGTTGTTCTAACGAAAGAAGCCGCGGCCAAGCCATTTGGCCGGTTATGTCCCGGACAGGGATCGCAAAGGTACGCCATGCCGATCAAATATTACAATCCGACAAGTCCCGGCCGCCGGGCGGGATCGGTCATCGATTACAACGCGATCCTCACCAAGTGGAAGCCCGAGCCTTCGCTGACCAAGGGCCAGCGCCGCGCCAACGGCCGAAACCACCACGGAGTGATCACCGCCAAGCATCACGGCGGCGGCAATAAGCGACTGTATCGCTTCATCGACTTCAAGCGCACCAAGGACGCCATGCCCGCCAAGGTCATGGCGATCGAATACGATCCCAACCGCTCTGTTTTCATCGCCCTGATCCAATACGAAGACAAGACCAAGTCCTACATTTTGTGTCCCAACGGCCTGAAAGTCGGAGCGACGGTATCAAGCGGTCCCGATGCCCCTCCCGAAATCGGCAATTGCCTCCCCCTGACCAACATCCCCACCGGCCTTGAAATCCACAATATCGAAATGAACCCCGGCCAGGGCGGCAAGCTGGTGCGATCGGCCGGCGGCGTCGGACGCCTGGGCGCCCGCGAAGGCGAATGGGCCGTGGTCATCCTTTCCAGCGGCGAAATGCGTCGCGTGCGCAGCGCCTGCCGGGCGACGATCGGGCAGCTTGGGAATCTGGACTGGATCAACGTGAGCATAGGCAAAGCCGGGCGGATGCGGCACATGGGCAAGCGGCCGCACACTCGCGCCAAGGCGATGAACCCGATCGACCATCCGCTGGGCGGCGGCGAAGGCCGCAGCAACGGCGGGCGTCATCCGGTGAGCAAGACGGGCGTGCCGGCCAAGGGCGGCATCACCCGCAATCCGCGAAAGAACAGTGAGAAGCTGATCCTGCGCCGCCGTAAGTTCGGCACGCATCAGCAGCGGCCGCAGACGGTGAACATCTGATCGAGGCGTTGAGGGGCCAGAAGCCCCGGAGTGAAGCATGAGCCGAAGCGCAAAAAAAGGCCCGTTCGTGAACGAGAAGCTGTTCCGGAAGGTCTCGAAGCTGAACGAGAACCGGGCCAAGCAGCCGATCAAGACGTGGGCGCGATCCTGCACGATCATCCCCGAGTTCGTGGGGCACACGTTCGAGGTTCACAACGGGAACAAGTTCCTGAAGGTGTTCGTGCAGGAAGACATGGTAGGACACAAACTGGGCGAATTTGCGCCGACCCGGATTTTCCGCGGCCACAGCGGTCGCAAGGCGGCCACGCCCACGACGGCGGCAGCGCCGGCGTGATGGTCGCGTGAGTACGAGGTGAATGATGCCGTATCTGGCCAAACATCGATTTGCTCGCATCGCTCCGCGAAAGGCGCGGCGGCTGATGGATTTGATCCGCGGCCGCGACGTCGACGACGCGATCACGCTGCTGCGATTCAGCAAGCAGCGGGCGAGCGGAATGATCGAGCAGGTGGTGCGTTCGGCCGTGGCCAACGCCAACGAACAGGAAGTCGCCAGCCGCCGGACGCTTTTTGTCGCCAGGGCCTGGGTTGATCCGGGTCCGACGATCAAGCGGTTTCAGCCGAAAGATCGCGGCAAGGCGTATTCGATCATGAAACGCACCAGCCACCTGGTGGTGACTCTGGACGAGCGGAAGGAATAGTTGATCGTCGGGTGCGGCGGAATGCGATCGAGCGAAAGAGGACTTCAGTCGCCCGCTGTTGTGCGGGCATGAATCGGAAAGACGAACATGGGTCAGAAGGTCAACCCAACCGGATTTCGAGTCGGCATCACCGAGGACTGGAAGAGCCGCTGGTACGCGCCCAAGGCAGCGTTCGGCGACTTCCTCGTCGAGGATCAGAAGGTCCGCCGCATGATCGACGACAAGCTCAACCGCCGCCCGCCGTTTGCGGCCGTCGCCGACGTGCTCATCGAACGCACGCGCGAGGAAGTGACGATCACGCTGCGGACGGCCCGGCCGGGTCTGGTCATCGGCCCCAAGGGTGCTGAAGTCGACAAGCTCCGCGAGGAACTTGAAGACCTGATCAAGCGCAAGGTCGCGCCCCTGAAGGTGATCGAGATCAAGAATCCGGACCTGAATTCGCAGCTTGTTGCCGAGGCGATCGCCGAGCAACTGAAAAAGCGGGCGAGCTTCCGGCGGGTGATGAAACTGCGGCAGGAAGCGACGATGCAGGCCGGCGCCAAGGGCATCCGCATTTCCGTCAGCGGCCGGCTGGGCGGCGCGGAAATCGCCCGGTGCGAGAAGTCGACGGTTGGATCGGTTCCTCTGACGACGTTGCAGGCGGACGTGAATTACGGGCACGCGACGGCGTTCACGACCTACGGCGCGATCGGCGTGAAGGTGTGGATCTATCGCGGCCTGTACGGCGAGGAAGTTCTGGAAACCGACGTGCGGCCCGGCGGCCCGATGCGTCGCGGCCGGCGATAAAATCGAAGCCCGCACGAAAGTCGTTCGGAAGTGTGTGAGACGGAAGTGACAAGGAAACTGGTGAAGTCATGGCGATGATGCCCAAGCGGGTTCGATACCGCAAAAGCCAGCGCGGCAAGATGAGAGGAAACGCGACGCGCGGGAACACCGTGGCGTTCGGCGAATACGGCTTGCAGGCGATGCAGGGCGCGTGGATCACGGCCCGGCAGATCGAGGCCGGTCGTGTCGCATGCAGCCATTTCCTTCATCGCGAAGGTCGCGTGTTCATCCGGATTTTCCCGCACAAGCCGGTGTCGGGCAAACCCCTGGAAACCCGCATGGGCAAGGGCAAGGGCGAGCCGGAATACTGGGTGGCGATCGTCAAGCCGGGCACGATGATGTTCGAGGTGACCGGCGTGGACGAGGCGACGGCCAAGCGGACGCTGGCCCGGGTGGCGCACAAGCTGCCGATCCGGACGCGGTTTGTTCATCGGCGGCACGCGGTGGCGTAGGAGCCCGTACATGAAGACCAAAGAGATACGAAACAAGGAAGACGCCTATCTGGTCCATGAGCTGAAGGACAAGATGCGTCATCTGTTCGATCTGCGGACGCAGGCGATCACGGAAAAGCTGGAAGACCCCAGCCAGATCAACAAGACGCGGCGGGACATCGCGCGAATCAAGACGGTTCTGCGCGAGCGGAATTTGAAAATCGCGCGGCACGACGATGCCCCGGTGACCACGACCCTGCCGGTCGCGGCGGCGGCGGAAGCGGCCACGCCAGGCGCGGCACCAACACAGGCGTAATCCCATGTGCAACGGCGGACGATCATGAGTGAATCAACGACTACGACAACCACCCCGGCCGCAACGCCGACAAAATCAGTCTCCAGCGCGGAGCGATCCGACTTGCGGACCATCCGCGGCGTGGTGGCCTCCGACAAGGCGCCCAAGACGATCAAGGTGGTCGTGGACTACCAGACGCGCAATGCGAAATACGGCAAGTACATGCGCCGCCGAACCGTCCTTCATGCCCACGACGAAAAACGCGAGGCGCACGAGGGCGATACGGTTGAAATCGCCGAGTGCCGGCCCCTCAGCCGGCACAAGCACCATCGGCTGCTGCGGATCATCGAGCGCGCGCCGGAGCGCGCGGTGCAGGTGTCGGCCGAGGAAGTGATGACGGGCAAGGCGCCGGAGGCTCGATAGGAGCAAGCGGCGGCAATGCGAGCGGGATGCGGCCGGTCAAACGTCCGCCTCGCCCAGGTGTGATCGACCATGATTCAGCAGCAGACGTACGTTGACATCGCGGATAACAGCGGCGCCAAGCAGGGCATGTGCATCAAGGTTCTGCGCGGCAGCAGCTCCAAGGGCAAGTTCAAGCGCAAGGTGGCGCACGTCGGCGACATCATCATCTGCGCCGTGAAGAAATCGATGCCGTCGGGCGAGATCAAGCAGGGCGAGATCATCCGCTGCGTGGTGGTCCGCACCCGCCAGCCCACCCGGCGCAGCGACGGAAGCTATGTGCGGTTCGACCGCAACGCCGCCGTGGTGATCGACAAGGAGAACAACCCGCGCGGCACCCGCATCTTCGGTGCCGTTGCCCGCGAACTGCGAGAGAAGAACTTCATGAAGATCGTCTCCCTGGCCAGCGAAGTGGTCTGAGACGGCGGACCGTTGACGGTGAATTGCGGCCGGTGGCGGGCGAGAGAGTTGTTGGTGTTTGGAAAGGAATTGCGATGGCGCGGCACATTAAGACGGGCGACCAGGTGATGGTGCTCACCGGTGACGACAAGGGAAGAGTCGGCCGCGTTCTGCGCGTCATGCCGGACAAGAACAAGGTCGTCGTGGAAGGCATCAACCGCAAGTGGAAGCACGTGCGGCCGAGCCAGCGGCATCCGTCCGGCGGCCGTATCCAGAAGGACGCGGCCATCCACATCAGCAATGTGCTGCCGTTGGATACCGTCAGTGGCCGGGGCCAGCGCGTGCGGTTTGCCGAGCGAGACGGCGTGAAGCATCGCGTGACCGTCAAGGGCACGGACCTGGGCGTGGTGGGACGTAAGGCCGCCAAGGCGGCCGGTTCGGCCGCGCAATAGACTGCGAAATGCGATAACTGCACCGGAACAACACGAGTCGAGGCGAGCGATGGCGGAAGAAAAGGAAAAACAGAAGAAGCCGGCCGGCGGCAAGAAAGAGGGCGGCAAGCCCGAAGGCCAAAAAGGCCAGGGCAAGAAGGACAAGAAGTCCAAGGCCGGCCCGGAGGCCGAGGCGGTTGAGGGCGCCGAGGCCGCAAGCGCGATTCCCGCGCCGCCGCCGCGACTGATCGCCGTTTATAAGGAAAAGATCGTCCCGGCGCTTCAGGAGAAATTGAAGCTGAAGAATCCCCTCTCGGTGCCACGGCTGGACAAGATCATCCTGTCGATGGGCGTCGGACGGTTCGCCGTCGAAGGCGGCGAAGGCAAGGGAAAGCTCCAGCAGGCGGAGAAGGAACTGGCGGTCATCGCCGGCCAGAAGCCGGTGCGGACCAAGGCCAAGAAGAGCGTGGCGAACTTCAAGGTTCGCGAAGGCATGGAAACGGGATTGAAGGTCACGCTGCGCGGCAACCGGATGTACGAGTTTCTCGACCGGATGATCGCGCTGGTGATCCCCCGCGTGAAGGACTTCCGCGGCCTGAACCCCGACGGCTTCGACCAGGAAGGGAATTACAATTTTGGATTCACGGAACAAACGGTGTTTCCGGAAGTGAACGTGGCCGAGGTGACGTTCCAGCAGGGCATGAACGTGACGCTGGTGACGACGGCGCGTGACAAGGCGGAGGGTCGCGAACTGCTGGTTCAGTTCGGTTTCCCATTCCGCACGGACCAGAAGCAGCAGTAGCCGAGCGGGCGGACATCCGCCCGGGACAGGAACGTATGGCGACAATTGCCTGGAGAACCAAACAGAAACGGCGCGAGGCGCTGGTGAAGAAGTACGCCGATATCCGGCGGCAGTTGAAGAAGGAGAAGAATTTCGCGGCGCTGGCGAAGCTGCCGCGGGATTCGAGTCCGACGCGTTCGCACAGGCGCTGTCTGCTGACCGGGCGGTCGCGCGGCGTGTACAAGAAATTCAAGGTATCGAGGATCATGCTTCGCGAGCTGGCGCTGGCGGGGAAGATTCCGGGCATGAAGAAGGCGAGCTGGTAAGGATGAATAATCAAGATCCCATTGCCGACATGCTGACCCGGATTCGCAACGCCAACCGGGTGGGGCGCAAACAGGTGCTCATACCCCGCAGCAAGATCTGCGTGGGCATCGCACAGGTTCTCAAGAACGAAGGGTACATCGACGAATACGACGTCGTCGCCGACACCACCCAGGGTCAGATCCGCGTCAAGCTCAAATATTCAAACACCGGCGAAAAAGTGATCCATGCGATCGACCGCGAAAGCAAACCCGGCTGCCGCGTCTACCGCAAGGTCGACGACCTGCCCAATGTGCGAAACGGCATGGGCATCGCCGTGGTCTCCACCAGCCGTGGCGTCATGAGCGATCGCCAGGCCCGCCAGGAAAACGTCGGCGGCGAACTGCTGTGTACGGTCAGTTAAACCGGCCGCGATAAGTGAGGATGGCATGAGCCGAATCGGCAAAAAACCTGTTGTTCTGGCCGGCGCCAAAGTGGCCCTTCAGAACCAGCTTGTCAAAATGGAAGGCCCAAAGGGCAAGCTCGAACTGAACGTTCATCCAGCCATCACCGTCAAGCTGGACGACGCCAAAAAGGAGCTGATCGTCACCCGGCCCAACGACGAGCGCCAGAACAAGGCGCTGCACGGGCTGACGCGATCGCTGCTGGCGAACATGGTGGTCGGTGTGACGCAGGGCTACCGCAAGGGCCTGGAGATTCAGGGCGTCGGCTACAAGGTGGAACAAAAAGGCCAGAAACTGGTCTTGTTGGTCGGCTATGCGAATGCGATCAGCATCGATATCCCCAAGGGTCTGGATGTCAAGATCGACGGGACGACGAAGATTTCGATCAGCGGCCCCGACAAGCAGCTTGTCGGCCAGTTCGCCAGCGATCTGCGCCGCGTGCGCAAACCCGAGCCGTACAAGGGCAAGGGCATTCGCTATGAAGGCGAAGTCGTGAAGATCAAGCCCGGCAAGGCGTTTGTCGGTGCTGGAGCCAAGTAATTCCGCGCTGCGGATCGGTCGCAATTGATGGCGTGCAGGTGAGATCATGGCGGACAAAAACAAAAGCAAGGCCAAACGGCTGGCCAATCGCAAGTGGTCGGTGCGGGCCAGTGTATTCGGCAGCGTTGAGCGGCCGCGCTTGTCGGTGTTTCGCAGCGACAAGCATATCTACGCGCAGATCATCAACGACTTCGACGGCAAGACGCTGGTCGCGGCGTCGAGCCTTACACCCGACGTTCGCGGCGAGCTGAAGAACGGCGGCAACGTGGCCGCCGCCAAAAAGGTCGGCTCGGCCATAGCGGCGCGGGCCAAGGGAATTGGCATCACGGCCGTCGCGTTCGATCGAGGCGGCCGTCGGTATCATGGCCGGGTCAAGGCTCTGGCCGATGCGGCACGGGCCGGCGGCTTGAAGTTTTAGGTGTTCTGGTGATGTTTTGACTGGCGTGCCACCCACAGGCGTGCCAAGGCGAGCAGACGTTTATGGCTGAACAGGAAAAGACAGAAGGACAAAGCGTCCCGGAACAATCGGCCCCGTCCGAGCCCAAGACTGCCGCTCCTGAGGCCGCTGCGGCCGAGGCCATCGCGGCGCCTGGCGGCGGTGCCGGTGTGTCCGGCGGTGGCGGCGGCGGGTCGTTTGGCGGCGGCGGTGGCGGTGGTGAAGGCGGGCGGCGCGGACGCGGTGGTGGCGGCGGTGGTGATCGCCGTGGCAAGCCGGGCGGACGCGGCGGGCGATCGGCCGGAATTCGCGATCGTGATGAAAGCGGCGTCGAGTCCGCCGTGGTGCGGATCTATCGCTGCTCCAAGGTCGTCAAGGGCGGCAGAACCTTCAGCTTTGGCGCCCTGGTTGTCGCCGGCGATCGCCGAGGGAATGTCGGCATCGGATACGGCAAGGCGAATGAAGTTCCCCCGGCCGTCGAAAAGGCCACCAAGGACGCGCGCAAGCAGATGTTCAAGGTCAGCCTTCGCGGCGGGACGATTCCACATCTGGTCAAGGGAACCAGCGGGGCCAGTTCGGTGGTTTTGGTGCCGGCTCGGCCGGGTACGGGCGTGACGGCCGGCAAGAGCGTGCGGCCGTGCGTCGAACTGGTCGGCATTACTGATATTCTCACCAAGGCGTATGGTTCGACGAGTCCCAAGAACCTTGTGAAGGCGACGATGGCGGCCTTGCGCCAGTTGCAGAATCGCGAACAGGTCGAGCAGTCTCGCGGCGTGAGCCTGGCGAGCACGGCCGGCGAGGTCGCGGCCAGCTAATTCTCGGAGCCTTGCCATGAGCATGATTCACGATGTGGTTCGAATGGCCCCGCGGTACAAGCGGGACAAGCGCAAGGGTCGCGGCGAGAGCAGCGGCCACGGCAAGACCAGCGGTCGCGGCACCAAGGGCGCCAAGGCCCGCGTGGGCACGTACATCAAGCGCGGCCATGAAGGCGGCCAGACGCCGACCTTCCGCCGGTTTCCCAAGCGAGGTTTCAGCAACGACGATTTCGCGCGTCCGTTTGCCATCGTCAACCTGACCGACCTGAACCAGTTTCCCGATGGCTCGACCGTGGACGCGGCGGCCCTGATCGAAAAGGGCCTGGTCCGCAACACCAAGCTCCCGGTGAAGATTCTCGGCAACGGCGTGCTGGAGCGCAAGCTCACCGTCGTGGCCGGTTGGTACAGTAAGTCCGCCCATGCGAAAATCGCGCAGGCCGGCGGCGTGGCGCAGACGGCCAAGGGAACACCCTTCGAGTTCCCCAAGCCCAAGAAGAAATTCATCCCCCGCGCGCCGGTCAAGAAGGTTAAGGTTGAAGACGCGGCCGCCGAAGTCCCGGCCGGTAAACCGGAAGGCAAGGCGGAATCGGCTAAGAAACCCGAATCGGCCAAGCCCGAAGCGGCCAAGCCGGCCGACGCGGCTCCAGCGGCGGACGCACCGGCAGCGCCGCCGGCCAGCTAGAATCGTGTGTGCCGATCTGGGATCGGATGGTGCGGCACGGAATTGTCGAGTTGACGTATGTTCAAACAACTGCTCAACATCTTTCGCGTTCCGGAACTTCGCAATAAGGTTCTCTTCACCCTGCTGATGCTGGCGATCTACCGGATCGGCTATCACGTCACGCTCTTCGGTTCGGACCTGGCCAAGTTCAATTCGCAAAACCAGAGCAACCAGTCCAACTCCTCCGACAGCGACAATTCGCCCGTCGGGGCTCTGGCCAGTTACGTCTCGATCTTCTCGGCCGGCAATCTGTCGCAAAGCTCGATCTTCGGCCTGGGGGTCATGCCGTATATTTCCAGCTCGATCATTTTCCAGCTTCTGGGCACGGTGATGCCGTCGATCGAGAAGCTGCAAAAAGAGGGCGAAACCGGCCGCAAGAAGATCCAGGAGTGGAGCCGCTATATCACTGTGCCGCTGTGCATGATCCAGGCGTCGTTCTGGCTCAGCTACATGAACGGCAGCGACCTGGTGTTGCCGCAATGGAAGAACACGGCAATGTTCTGGATCGTGGGATTGTGCTCGCTGACGGCCGGGTCCATCTTCCTCATGTGGCTGGGCGAGCAGATCGACGAATACGGCCTGGGCAACGGCGTCAGCGTGCTGATCCTGGCGGGCATCATCGCCCGCATGCCCAATGCGATCATGGTGCTTTATTATCGAACGTCGCTCAGCGGCGACGTGTCGGGCGTCCGCGACATCACGCCGGCCAAACTGGTGTTTCTGGCCGCGTCGTTCGTGTTCGTGGTCGGCGGTTCCATTCTGATCACGCAGGCGCAGCGCCGCATCCCGATCCAGCAGGCCAAGCACACCCGCGGCCGGATGATCTACGGCGGCCAGAAGCAGTGGATGCCGCTTCGCGTGAATCACGGCGGTGTGATGCCGATCATCTTCGCGCAGTCGCTGATGCTCTTTCCGACCATGGGCCTTCGGGCGCTGTCGGGCTACGCACAGGCATATATGGCGGGCCTCTCCGACGCGGTCCGCAACGGGCATTGGCATCCGTTTGTCAACACGGCCTATTGGCTGGACCAGGAATTCAGCCGCGGCAGCTATCTTTATTTCATCATCGAAGCGGCGATGATCTATTTCTTCGCCTATTTCTGGACCACGGTGCAATTTCAGCCCAAGGAAATGGCCAACCAGTTGCGCGATTACGGCACGTTCATTCCGGGTCTGCGGCCGGGCAAGCGAACGGCCGACTATCTTGAAAAAGTCATGATGCGCATCACCTATGTCGGTGCGGCGTTCCTGTGCGTGATCGCGGTGGTGCCGATGACGGTGCAGGCGCAGATGAATATTCCGATTCAGGTGACGGCGTTTCTCGGCGGGACCGGATTGCTGATCGTCGTCGAGGTGGCCCTGGACGTGATTTCGCGCATCGAAGCGAACCTGCTGATGCGCGATTACGGCGGCTTCCTGGGCGGGGGCGGTGGTTCAAGCCGCATTCGTAGCCCCTACGCTCGTTGAACGGACGGCGAGCCGCGGCGGCCGGGATGTGCGATGCCCATCATTCTCAAGAGCGCTCACGAATTGGACATGATGCGTCGCGCGGGACGGGTGGCGTGCGAAATACTCGCCGAAATGCGCGCCGTCGTCGCCCCCGGCGTCACCACCCGGCAGATCGAGAAAGTCGCCATCGACCAGCTCAAGGCCCGCGGCGCCCGCGGCCTGTCGATGAACTACCCGACCTACCGGCCCGGCGAAGGGTACCCCAGTCCGGTCTGTCTGAGCGTCAATGAGGAAATCGTCCACGGCATCGCCTCCGATCGCGTCCTCCGCGAGGGCGATATCATTACTCTGGACCTGGCCGCCATGCTCGACGGATTCTGCTGCGATACCGCCACGACCGTCCCGGTGGGGCGGGTTCGCCCGGCCGTACAGAAACTTCTGGACGTCACCCGCCAGACCCTGGCGCTGGCGATCGCCAACATGCGGCCGGGCCGCAAGTGGACCGAGGTCGCCCGCCTCATGCAGAAGCACGTGGAGAGCCACGGATTCAACGTGGTGCGCGAATATGTGGGACACGGCGTCGGCCGCAACATGCACGAAGACCCCAAGATCCCCAACTACGTCACGCCCGAGCAGCTCCGCAACGATTTTACGCTGCGGCCGGGCATGACCCTGGCGATCGAACCGATGGTGGTGATGGGGTCGGTGGAGGTGGAGATGCTCGATGACGGCTGGACGGTGGTGACCCGGGATCGCCAGCCGTCGGCGCATTTCGAGCATACGGTGGCCATGACGGCGACGGGAGCGGACATCCTGACCGATGGGCGTTCGCCGGCCCCGGCGGCCCCGGCGGCCGGTAAAACCGGTGACGGGGGCGAGAGGGCTTGAGAATCGGTCAGGAAACAGCTAAGATGCGAAATTCCCCGGTCGAGGCGTCGCGGTTGCGACGAAGGAAGCGTGCGGAATTATGAAGGTGCGAGCGAGCGTCAGGCGGATTTGTGAGAACTGCAAGATTGTCCGCCGAAAGGGCATCGTGCGGGTGATCTGCACGAATACCAAACACAAGCAGAAACAGGGTTAACAGCAGGGAGCGAACATGCCGCGTATTGCGGGCGTCGATATTCCGGCCGACAAGCCGATCTGGATCAGCCTGACCTACATCTACGGAGTGGGTCGGACCAACAGCCGCAAGATTCTCAAGGAGGCGGGCATCGATATGCAGAAGCGCGCCAAGGACGTCAGCGAAGAGGATCTGGCGAAGGTGATCGGCATCATCGACCGCGATGTGCTGGTGGAAGGCGCACTGCGGCGCAGCATCCAGCAGAACATCGCGCGTCTGCGCGACATCGGCAGCTACCGGGGCAACCGGCACCGTCGTGCCCTGCCCGTGCGCGGCCAGCGTACGCGGTCCAACGCCCGCACCCGCAAGGGCCCGCGCAAGACCGTCGCCGGCAAGAAGGGCGTCAAGGAACTCGGCAAGTGATCTGAGATCGGGAATTCGGGATTTGAGATCTCGATCGCGTCATACCCGACGCAAACGCTCTTTTGGCCCGGCGAAGGGGCCTGCGAAATTCTCAGCGGAACCGTCACACAGGATCAGACAATATGGGCGAGCAAGTCAAACCAGCCGCCGGAGCAAAAGCCGGCCAGAAAAAACGCATCCGCAAGGGCGTGACCCGCGGCATTGCGTTCATCAAGGCCACGTTTAACAACACCATGGTCACGATCACCGATCCCAACGGCGAAACCATCGCCTGGGCCAGCGCCGGTACCGTCGGCTTCAAGGGCGCCCGCAAGAGCACCCCGTTCGCCGCCGGCCGGGCCGCTGAAAGCGCCGCCTCGCAGGCGCGCAAGCACGGAATGGTCGAGATCGAGGTGAAGGTCAAGGGCCCCGGCGCCGGACGCGAGCAGGCGATTATCAACCTGCAAAACGCCGGCCTGAAAGTGACTGGCATCGAGGACGTTACGCCGTTGCCGCACAACGGCTGCCGCCCGCCCAAAAAACGACGAGTCTAAACGAACAACAATTTCGAGAGGCGTCGCGCTGGCGAGGCGGAAGAACAGATGGCCCCAAACGGTTGGGGCGGGAACCTTCCGCAATCCGGCACGCACGCCAGAACAAGGAGCTTCATCATGCGTATTCGTTGGCGCGGTTTGGAATTGCCCTCGCGCGTCGTCCGCGACGCCCAGGTCTCCACCGACACATACGGCAAATTCACCGCCGATCCTTTTGAACGCGGATTCGGCACCACCGTCGGCAACAGCCTGCGGAGAATCCTGCTCTCCAGCCTCGAAGGCGCCGCCGTCACGCACTTCCAGCTCAAGGGCGCCGAACATGAATTCTCCAGCATCCCCGGCGTCATGGAGGATGTCACCGACATCATCCTCAACATCAAGAGCCTCATCGTGAAGCTCGACGCCGATGAGCCCCGTGACATGAAGCTCGTCACCCGCAAGGCCGGAGTCGTCACCGCCGGGATGATCGAGGCCGATCCCGCCATTACCATCATCAACAAGGATCACGTCATCGCCACCCTCACCGAGGATGTCGAATTCGAGATGACCCTCACCGTCGCCAAGGGCCGCGGATACGTCACCGCCGCCGAGAACATGGCCAATCTGGAGGAACAGCTCATCGGCCTGATCGCGGTGGACAGCATCTACTCGCCGGTCACGCGCGTCCGTTACGCCACTGAGGACGCCCGCGTCGGACAGAAGACCGACTACGATCGGCTCAGCCTGGAAATCTGGACCAACGGGACGCTCTCGCCGGAAATGGCGCTGGTTGAAGCCAGCAAGATCCTCCGCAAGCACCTCAACCCGTTCGTGCAGTATTTTGAACTGGGTTCGGACACGGCCAACGACGATGCCATCGCCGCCCTGCAGGAAGCCAGCCGTGCGATGATCGACCCCGATCTTCAGCTCAAGCTGAACATGACTGTCCAGGAGCTGGACCTCTCCGTCCGAGCCAACAACTGCCTGGAATCGGCCAAGATCCAGACCGTGCGCGATCTGGTCCGCAAGAGCGATTCGGAACTGCTCAAGGTCCGGAGCTTCGGCAAGACCAGCCTGCGCGAAGTCAAGCGCAAGCTGGCCGACATGGGCCTGAGTCTGGGCATGGACCTGGACACCGTGACGGCGGCCAGCGCCGATGACGCCGCCGCACCGGCCGCGGCCGAAAGCCCCGTTTCCGCTGTCCCGACCAACCCCGCCGCGAGGGAACTTCCCACGCGTCAGAACGCCTAACGCACCAGGGAGCATCACATGTCCAGTCACAGGATCCGTGGCCGACAACTTAGCCGTGACACCGAACACCGCGGCGCCATGCGGCGAAATCTCGTGCAGAGCCTTTTCGAGCACGGCAAAGTCCGCACCACGCTCCCCAAGGCCAAGGAAGTGCGCGCTATGGCGGAGAAGCTCATCACCGTTGCCCGCCTCGGCACGCTGACCGCCCGCCGCAAGGCCATCGCCATCCTCAACGACCGCCGCCTGGTCGATGAGGAACAGGAATTCACCGGCCAGAGCGTCATCCAGAAGCTCTTCAGCGACATCGCTCCGCAGTTTTCCGACCGGCCCGGCGGATATACCCGCATCATCAAGACCAGCGATTTCCGTATCGGGGATGGCGGCAGCCTGGTCATCCTGCAACTGGTCGGACACGAGCCGGAGGTCAAAGCGACCGCCCGCCGCAGCGCCGGCCTTCGCCGCCGCCGCGCCGAGCGCAAGCACCAGTTTGCCTCAGCCGCCATGAAGCAGCACAAGGACAAGGTTGATGGAAAGAAGTCGCAGGCTGGCGAGGCCGGCGGCGAGCCCGCCGCCGAATCGTCCGCGGCTGCTGCGCCAACCCCGGAGGAAAAGACCCAGGCTTGAGGCCGTGCGGGCGGCTTCAGGCGGCTTGGCTGCTCGTATTGTGCCGTCCGGCGGATTTATTGCGGCCCGTATTTCAGTCACATTCCCGCGACCAGGCGTGCGACGGCGCAAATTGCTTTCGATTGACAACTAATCGCCTTATTGACACCACCGCTTGATTGTCTCTACAATCCCGCCTGAACGCATCCGAATCGGCAAAGCGGGGCCATGCATCTGCAAAGCCGGTTTTGAACTGGACCGCCATCGGGCGTTGCTCAGTCCTGTTGGGCTTGAACAGCTATGTGGCAGAACATCACTGATGAAGCGGTCGTTGCAGTTTACCTGGCTATCCTGGCGGTTATCGCCCTCTACGGATTTCATCGCTACAGCCTGGTCTACCTCTACTTCAAGCATCGCAACGACGGCTACACGCCCAAGGGCCGGTTCACCACACTTCCTCGCGTCACCGTTCAGCTTCCGATGTACAACGAGCAGGCCGTCGCCGAGCGCATCATTCGCGCCACCTGTTTGATCGACTATCCGCTGGACCGCCTTGAAATTCAGGTGCTCGACGACAGCACCGACGGTTCGGCGCTGATCGCCCGTCGTGCCTGCGATGAGTGGGCTGCCAAGGGTTATCCCGTCAAGTTCATCCACCGCGAGAAGCGAACCGGCTATAAGGCTGGAGCCCTGGCCGAGGGACTCAAGGTCGCCAGTGGCGAATTCATTGCCATCTTCGATGCCGACTTTGTGCCGCCGCGCGACATTCTGCGAAACGTCCTGGATTACTTCACCGACGACGAGATCGGCCTGGTCCAGGTTCGGTGGGATCATCTCAACCGCAACGCCTCCCTGCTGACCAAGAGCCAGGCCATCTTCCTGGACGGGCACTTTGTCATCGAGCACACCGCCCGCAATCGCAGCGGCCGGTTCATGCACTTTAACGGCACCGCCGGTGTTTGGCGCAGAACCACCATCGACGACGCCGGCGGCTGGCAGCACGACACACTGACCGAAGACCTCGATCTCAGCTACCGCGCCCAGGTTCGCGGCTGGCAGTTTGTATACCTGCCGCAGTTCTGTGCCCCGGCCGAGTTGCCGCCGGAAATGATCGGCTTCAAGCAGCAGGCCCACCGCTGGACCAAGGGGAGCGTGCAGACGGCCATCAAGCTGCTGCCGGGGATTCTCCGCTCGCGCCATCTGCCTCGCCGCGTCAAGACCGAGGCCTTTTTCCATCTCACCAACACAATCGTTTATCCCCTGGTTGTCCTGCTGACGCTGCTCATGTTCCCGGCCTTCCTCAGTTTCTACAGCCCGTTGCATGAACACTGGCACCTGGGACAGTGGCTGTTCAGCCTCAGCCTTTTCATCCTCGCCACCTGTTCCGCATCGACATTCTTCGTCTTCGCCCAGAGCGAGCTCTTCGGCCGTGAAGCAGGTTGGAAGACGATCAAATACCTGCCGATTCTCATGGCTCTGGGAGTTGGCATCAGCCTCAATAACGCCAAGGCCTTCATTGAGGCCGTCTGGTCCGCCTATCGCCGTAAGCCCAGCGAATTTGTCCGCACTCCCAAGTACGGCATGGTCGGCCAGGATCGCGCCTGGAAGCGAACGGGGGTCTACACCAAGCTGGCCCTGCCCATCGTCGAGATTGCTTTCGGCTGC
>Ga0181520_10003596_pt1 | contig 27026 bp, 37 predicted proteins | sample PEATcosm2014_Bin_29_FD_132451 | JGI IMG/M metagenome (GOLD analysis project Ga0181520, IMG submission 132451) | Peatland microbial communities from MTU Mesocosm Facility, Houghton, MI, USA - PEATcosm2014_Bin02_30_metaG | ecosystem: Environmental > Terrestrial > Soil > Wetlands > Peat | place...
CGGTGACGGTGACGGTGACGGTTACGGTGACGGTTACGGTGACGGCTGATTATTATAAATAAAGGGAAAACATGCTCACACCATTTTTAGACAATCCGACAATCCAAACAATCATCGTTCTGCTGGCACTGCCAGTATTAAGCGCAGTGCTATCGTTCGCGTTCGGGCTACTGGCCAAAATCCCAGGCCTGCCCGCGTCCGTGAAAGCCGCAATCGGGCGCGTCTATACCTCGTTTGAGGCAGAGGTCACGCCTGCACACCTCGCCGCATTGGAGGCGCGAATCGAGGCCGTTGAGGCCGGCAAAATCAGCGCGGTCTCGCTCGCCGTCGAAGTTGCAGACCGAGCGGTCACGACAGCGCTCTCGGCAATTCAAAACCCAGTCGACGGCACTATGCCCGCCGCGAAACAGGTCAACCAAACAGAAGCGGAGTCCACAAAATGAACAGCATCATTCGAATCGCAATCCTAATCGTTCTCGCGCTCACCGTCAACTGCTCGTCGTTCTGCCAAGACCTCGCCGCCGGCATCAAAACGGGGGCATCCGCGCAGGTTCTCGCTGTGGACGTGTGCAATTGCCTGTCGCCCGCGAACCCCACAATCGCGCTCGTTTGCGTGGGCGAGGCGAGCGTATACACTATCACCGCAAAAATCGCAGCTGACACGTATGCGCAGTTTTGTGCGACGCCAACACCCGCCGCGAGTGCCGCGAAAGCGCCACAAACCGCAACCGACTTCGATGCGTTTTTCGAGTCGCACGGGGCGGTGCGAAAGTGAAATTCGCACTCCTTCTCTCACTAGCCCTGGTCGCGTGTCCAGGGCCGGTTGTCCCCTCGCAAACGCTACCCGATGGTCAGGTCTTGCACTGCTCGGACCTCGATTCGATCGCGTGGCTCGCGAGCTGCGACGATGCAGGCGAGCCGCCATCGACCACGTGCAAATACGCCCAGGCTGACGGGTTCGCATTCCCGCTCGCGTGCGTGGTGCAAGCCAAAAACTGCGAACAAGCGAGAGCGTGCAAGTGAAGCACCCAGACAGAAAGCTTGTGCGCCAGCAAGACAAACAACGAAAGGCCACAAAATGAACATCACAAACGAACCGGAGCATTCAAAATGATCGACTTCTCCACCACCTTCAAAACCGTAACGCGCACCGATACCGTCGGCCGCTGGCAACCCGTCACCGCGCAATCAACGCCGCATGCGATGCGCTCGCCACCCGTTGCCGGTGGTGCGCAACAAATTGTGCCGTTTGATTACCCGTTTTCGACCGGCGCAATCTACGACCAAGGGCAGCAGGGCTCATGTACCGCGCAGGCCGGCGCAAAGGCTGCCGAGATGCTCGATTTGCAGCTTGGTTTGCACCGCGAACCGCTTTCGCGCGCATTTCTGTACCGTACAGAGCAGGCGCGCCAAGGGCAGATCGGCGTCGACTGTGGCGGTAGCTCCGAGGAGATTATCGCGTCGCTTCGAACGCTCGGAGCGTGCCGCGAATCGCTCATGCCGTACAACGACCGCGATTTGAGCTCGCAACCGTCCGAAGCCGCGTTTCGAGACGCCGCATCGCGCCGGATGCCCGATATCTCATGGCGGATGCTTTACAGCCTAGAGGAGGTGCTCGCGGCGCTCCAGCAATACAAGCCAGTGATCTTTGGCCGTTTGATTGGCGCCGAAACGCAACAATGGAACAAAGGCGACGCGCCGATCACGAACGTTAACCTAAATCGCATCGAAGGCGGTCACGAACTAGTAATCAAGCCACAAATTCGCCTCGATAACGAAGGGCAAATTATCCTGCGCATCATCAACTCGTGGGGCGCAAATTGGGGCGACAACGGCGAATTTGAGGTGCGCACGGACTACGTTTTCGGCGAAGGCGTGAGCGGGCTGTTTGCGATTGAGAGGGCGGCGTGATGTGGTGCGCGATCGCATATCTTGTCACGCAAACGGCGCTCGCAATCGCACTATGGCGCCAATGGATTCGCGCGTGCGACGCATACGATCGCGGGTTCGAGGACGGTGTTATGGGCGAGCGGGCAACTATCCGGCAAAACCGAACTGTTCACCGCGACGAGTCTATTGATTGTGAGGTGGACGAATGACCTGGCTTCGCTCGCGAATCGAGCACTTTTGCTGGCTACTGAGCGTTTACGTTTTCGGGAGGTCTGGACAATGAACAAATTCGAAGCGCTACTAGAGCAATTCAAATCGCAAAACCGCGTACTCGGAGTCGACGTGTCGCACTACCAGGGTGCGATCGACTGGCAACACGTCGCGGACCAAAACCCGTGGCTGTCGTTCGCCATCGCCAAGGCGACTGACGGCACCGCGCGAGACGACCAGTGGATTGCGAACGCGCGCGGCATCACGGCTGCGGGCCTCAATTTGGGCTGCTACGCGTTCTTTCACCCGGACGACGCCCTGCAACCTCAAATCGACGCGGTGAAGGCTGCAATGGGCGATTCCGTGGTCGCTACGCATGTCTTCCTCGTGGACCTCGAAAAGCAGTTCAAAACGCCCCCGATGCAGGTTGCGCAAAATGTGCACGTGTTCGTGAACGCGTTCGCGGACGCGAGGCCGTCGCTGGTTTATTCCTACGACGCGTTTCTTGCGCAGTTCGGGCACGCACTCGAGGGCGTGGACATTGCCATCGCAGCCTACAATGGACAGCCCGCGCCGATCACGCGGTTCGAGTCGGCGGAACTGGCCGAGCACACGAAACTCTACCAATTCGCGGGCGACGGTGGCATCACGCTCGAACTGCAACCGGGCCGCAAATGCGTCGTAGACCACGACGTGGTGTGCGACAATGATTTGGCCTTTTACCTGCAAAAGGTGGCAAAATGAGCACTCTCGTCGAAGACTTGCTCGAGGCATTGGATCTCGAAAAGTGGCTCGCAACGCACGTCGAACAATTTCGCCCGCACATGCATATAGGGTTTCGAGCTCGTATCGACAAGATCCGCGACAGCCTCGAGGCGATCGATAAGCACTTCGAATATCTCGAGCGGTTGCCGGATAGCATGAAGGCGCACGCCGAAAATGATAAGTTGCGAGCGCAGTTCGCCGAGATTTGCGATCTTTTGGGGCAACCTTCCAGCATGACCGCCGAAGAAACGATCGCGTTCCTCGAAGGAAAGGATCCAAAATGCCCCAAATAGGCGGACAACCAAAGGGCGACCTTTGGGGCTTCCCGGCCAAAACGACGCGAAAGGCTCGCAACGGGTTGGCGGTGCTGCAAACGAAGCCAAATCCAAAGCCGTGAAGCCCGCAACCATCAACGGCGTCCAGATCGCAATCCCGGACGACTGCGAGGTCGTGCGCGTCGGCGATGGGTGGACGGTGGTGCGCACCGGAATCGTTGGCAAGACCGACCTGGAAGCGCTTAGTGAGGCATACCAAAACGTGCGGCGACGATACGAGCGAACAAATCTCCCGTGCAACGATTGCGGGGAGCGCAAACCGGACGTGAGACCACGCGGCGCGCTCGCTCCACTATGCAGCGCGTGCGCAGCCGATTTTGATAAGTGGCTCGCGCAGCAAAAGGCCACATAATGCGCCCGTGGCACACGATCGAGGTTGATTTGCGCCTCATCGCGCTCGCCGTCCTCGCGGCACTGGTCACGATCGCAATCGGGCGAATCGTGCTCGATACCGTGGGTTTGTGGCGTTATCTGTACTGTTAGACTCTCGCGCAATTCCGCGCGGAGAAGCCCGCAACGCGAACCAGGCGCCTGCGGGCTTTGTTTATTTGTGCCCGAAAATGGCCATAACCACCGGAATCTCAATCGCAATTAGCGCGAGCCCGCCGAATATCAACCCCATTCGCCAGCGCAGGTCGTTGATCGCCTGCCAAGCTTCGCGAAAATCTTCGCGGTTTTCGGTGCGGTGCTCATGCAATTCATCGCAGCAATGTGAGCCTGAATTCGTGGGGACTGGCTGTGAAAGTGCTGGTGATGCGGCCACAACGATCCTTTATTGCAGCGCGCCCAAAACGAGCTGCTCGTTTGCGGTCAAAACGGTCGGTGAAACGAGTGCGATCAGGTTTTGCGCTTCGAGCGTGGCCAGCAGGTTTTGCGCTTCGACGGTCGGTGAGCCCGTGGACCAATAGGATACTTGTACGACCGCCAATTTGCCCACGACCGCGCCGGACGTGTACGGGCGCAGGGTGAACACCGTAAAAATCGGCACGTGGCGGTCCGTGGCGTCTGGCTGCGATGGTATCTGATAGACGTACTGTGCGAAATTCGGATCGTAGGTCGGCGACTGATAGGCGCCGGTCACAGTCACGCCGTCACTCGCCAATTGCGTGACAACCCCGTTTGCGTCCGTGGCCGTGAACGCGCCATCTGGGTTGGTGGCGGTGCCGACCGTTGGCACCACGAATTGCGGCAGCATGGGCAGTTTTGCCGTGAGAACCAGCGGCGTCCCGGCGATATTGGGGTCGCCGTTGCCGTCGGTCGCGAGACACGCAACGAGCCGGTGAGGAACGCGGTTGCTCATTACTGCCACCCGAGTTTTGGATACATCGTCGCGGGCAAATAGAGGCCAGCGCTGATACCATTGGAGCCAATGTGCAGGTGTTTCGAGGAGAAGTTGAAGCTGCCACCGTGAGACAACTGCTCGCTCAAGTAAGCAGCGCCGTTGCGAAACATCTGAAAATTGACATAGCCGGCAGTCCCAGCCTGCCTGATAATTACGTCCACGACATCGCCAACCGCAGGCGCGTAAACCTGCGACCCCGTGGTGCCAAAAAACGTGAGGTTGCCCGCCGAATTGAGCCCGATCGCGTTGGTGCCGTCGCCAACAAATGCGCATGCACCGCTTGCCGCAAATGTGGCTGCCTGGATATATCGGAGGGTGAACGTGGTATTCGATGCACTGTTGACGTTGAATTGGACATCAGACGCCGCACGGGTGACACCTGTGGGCCCTGCGTTTGGGATGTAGCTAGTCGCATACGGTAGTCCCTCGACCTGATAAAACGCATAACTAGCGTTGGACGGGGTATTCGCCGGCGACACCATCCGCTGGTCGCCAATGTCCATGAAATGCAGCGTTTTTGCCGTGCCTACGTACGTTCCGGAATACCGATTCCAGCCTGAATTTGCAACCGGGTTTAATACCATCGGGGGAGGGATTAGTGTATCTGTGTTATCCACAGTGCCAAATATAGCGGTGTTTGGAGACGTAGACGGTTGTACCCAGCTGGACACCGTTATCGCGGTCAGAGGCGTCGGATAGGTGGGGGTGTAGAGGTTTGTCCCAAACGGGCCGGGGGTGGCCACCGTTATCCCTGTCGTGCCGCCAGCAGGGTCAACGATTCCAAGCGTTAGACCGGGGGGTTCGTCAACAGTCCACGACCCAAAAGCCTCCGAATAACTGGCATAATTGGTGCTACCAGGTTCATGCAGCAACCCCACGTGCACGCCGTCCGACCACACAAACGGCGTGTTAGTCGCGACGCCCGTGCGGTTGAGCGTGGACAGACCCGTTTGCGGGTAGCGGGTTGATGCGCACGAAAACGATAACCACGAGGGCAGGACGGGGACGCCGACGGACGCGACAAAAACCCTTGATGCACCGCCGCCGCCAAAGCCTAGCCCCATGCCAAGACCAAGCGCCATGTTACATCACCACTCGCAGGTCAACCGGAGCCGCTGCCCCTTGATAGAACCGAGAGAAAAACCCTTCGATAGTTTCCCCGCCCGTGATAGCGACTGGGATGTTTGTCTCTAGCGCGGTGTCAACGTAAATCGTGCCACCGACGCTAGAAAGCGGGCAGTAGATGCGGCGCGCGTACGGGCCATAGTTGTAAGGCCCGGTGTTGCTTTGGAACGCGGCCAGGGTTTGAGAAACGAAGTCGTAATCGCGCGCGGGAAAACTTTCGACGGTGATTGTCGACGACGAAGCTTGCCGATTTTGGAACAGCAAAAGCGCGGTGAGGTTGACACCGAACACGACACCGCTCGCGGTCGCGACACCCACCGCGTTTATATAGGTCACCGAACCGCCCGGCGACGTAAGCACGGTCCATGTGCCGCTGTTGACGGTATGGGTGGAGTCCGTGACGGTAATCGCGGAACCGACAGGTGCAGTCAACGCGGTTAGCGTCGCGCTTGTTAGCGTAGTCGTGCTTCCCGCCTGCGTGATGACACCGTTCGAGTTGTTGGTGTTTGGCCACACGATCGGAGCGGTAGGGCTTTGGAATGTTGCGGACTCGACTTGAACTGGGTTACGAGACATTTTTACTCCGTGATCTTATCCGCGAAGGTCCATCCCTCACGATATTTGATGTACGCTTCGTTGTCAACCGAATTTTTACACAGTGACGGCCACCGCGCGCCAACGTGCCGAATCAGTGAGGGCGCACAATGCCGAACGGGCACGCCTAGATAGTGCAAAGAGCGAGATAGTCTAAGATCGTCTTGTTGTCCGAACGACTCGAAATGTTGCGCTAACGAGACCACGCGATCGACGATGGCCCGGCGCATAAGAAGCGAACCGCCCCAACAAATGTGGTCGTCCGGTAAATCGAAGTCGCAGCCCGCATCCATAAGCGCTTTTGATTCTTGCGGGTCGCGCGCGGCTGGCTGGAAAATTCCCCACGCGGAAAATCGCTCGTTTCGTTGCAAAAACGACCGCAACTTGTCCAAAAAAGCGCCGCATGGGAGGAAATCGTCCTGCAATATGCACACGACGTTAGATTGTGTGGACTCGGACAACCACCGCCAAGCCCTCTGTGCGGCGCTCCACGCTCCCTCTCCTTTAGTGTCAAAAACCTCGTGCGCGCACACGCCTTGGCCAATCCACGCAGGTCGAATCTCGGACTCGTACTTCGATAGACGGTCCGCGTTGAAACCTGCAATAATTTGCGCGAATGACACCGAAATCATGTGAGTGTCACCAGGGTTTTGCAAAGGTTGATATCAACATCAATAAGCGGGAACAGTGTGCGCGAACCGAACGTGCCCGAAAAAGTCACAGTAAAACCAACCGTCTGCCCTGACGTGTACGGGGTGATCGCGACCGTAATTGAGGTCCCACTCCACGTTCCACCACCCGCCGCGCCCGCCGTAGCCCACACGGCGGCAGTTACGAACCCGGTGCTTGAAGGGACCGCGCAACGAACCGTGCCGGCGTTCAGATACACGGCATCGAGCGGGAAAGTCAGATCGTACACATAACCGTCACTCGTATGTGCGCGAAACCGGCAAAACGCGTTTAGCAGGTTCCAAGATGAACTCAGTGTCGCCAAAATAACGTTGACCGACCCGTTTGCGGTGAATGGCGCCGCGAACTGGCTAAATCGTCCAAACTTGGTTTGACCTGTCGCGTTTGTCGGGTAGGTCCATTTTGTGCCAATGCCTGGGCCGGCATCGTACAAATATTGCTCGTAAAGAGACTGACCGCCGTTAGCGCCAATTTGCTCAGGAATTGCCGCGTAAACGATTTGTGTCATTTGCTGCGGACTAGACAGAAACGCTAGCGCGTTTGTACCAACGATATCGGCGCCAGATTGGTTTTCGCTGTACCAAAAAGAGCCGTAGCCGATTGATCCGTTGATTACGGGAATAACTACACCGGCACAATTCGACGCAGCGGCCATATCGGTGGTGCGGGTCATAAGCTGGCCCGCACCGTTCCAGACATAGAGACCATTTTGAGACAGCGTACTTTGCCCGGTGAGCAAAATACGCGAGGTGCCCGAAACAGGGGTATAACTGTCGAACGTTGCGGGCGCGTTTGCTATGTTGATGGCCGATGCCGATACCGCGTTTGCGGGCTGCAAAAACGTTACGGGAGTGGGAACGAGCGCGCCAAGCCATGTTTTCAAGGTCGAAAGTGTAACCTTGTGCGTGCCACCGTCACCGGCCGGCTGTTTGATAAGTAAAAGGTCGGTGCTGTTGAGTGTGCCGGCGGTCGAAAACGAGTTGATGTCAAGCGTCTGGTTTGACAGTGTGATTTGTTGATACTTCACGCCGTCGCACGCCACAAAAACGCAGCTCCCCACGGCTATCGTCACCGCGTTGGAGTCGGACTGCGAGACACCGACTGTGACGGTGTTCGACCCCTGGTTGCTCAAAAACGCCCAATTGCCAGGGGTTGCCGGTAGCACGAGGCCCGCGCCCGATGCGGTGCCCACGATATCGATCACGCTGTAGGCTGTGTTTGTTGCGAGGTCCGTGACCGGAGCGCCGCCAATGCCATTGGTGACCGTGTTGTTATATCCGCTCGCCGTCAAGGTGACGTAAGCGACAAGGCCGAGCTTGAATCTGTCTTCATAAAGTCCCATAGCAAAACCTCAAGAGTGATAGAATTTGATGGAAAACTGAGCTTGACCAGCGATATTGATGTTGGGTGAAACGAAGGTCCCCGTCACGGCGACACCTAGTGACGAGATCAACTGCGTGAACCGGTTGATGTATTGAGTAAAAGAGCCAGGCGTTGTCACCTGAACATTCTGGACAACGAAAGTTCGTATAAATTGGACATATCCATTGTTTTGCAGAGGTATCGTGACGTCGGGGCAAGGCGTGAATCCGGTACCGGCTGTAAGGGAGCCGGGGCCAGTGGTTAGGTACATGGCATTTTGAATCGTGCTAACGCATTGGTTTACTTGCGCAAAAGTGCCGTTTGCGCTCGTGGCCGTGATTCCTAAAATCCAATAACCACTAATCTCGACCCAGTCACCTGCGAGGATTTGAGGGCTCGTAATGGTGGGCTGCAACGACTCATAGAGCGCGGTGGAGTACGGTGTCACCGCATAGATTGCCGAAAACCCGCCGTTTCGATAAACTAGATAGGGTATCCCGGTTTGTTGATTGAGCAGATACCGAGTACGATTTGCAAGCGGCTGCAGCATGCCTTTGAGCGACGCTTGATTGATGATTTTGCCGTCTTGAGGCACAATCACAGAGGGGTCGAAGTTTGAGACATCGGAAATGGATGCATCGTTGTTTGTGGTCATTGATACTTCTCCTGCCCATAATCGAGCCTAGACACGGACCAATTATCGCCCGTCGTTGCAAAATTGCCGTATTGGTCGAGACTTGAATAGGCCGGTTTCGTGCTGTTGTAGTAGCCCACGAACACCTCTAGGCAAAGCTCGCCTGCGCACGTATTGAACCGGCAAACCTGCTCGATAACGTCGGTATCGAGTTGCCCGCCGTATGCCCACGGAACGATCGGTCCTGTGAAACCGGACGAAAAAGAGCCCAGATACGCATTGAGACCACTCGGAAACGTGTAGGGCGTCGCGCTCGTCCCGTTGCCGTTGACGCCATCCCAGACAACCACCGTGAACCATTGCGAGGTGATGGAGGTGCGCCCGTTACCTGCTCCGATTGTGAGATACCGCGGCAAAAGGCTAGTGGGCGCGATGGTCCCCAAAACGGCCGATATGGCGCTGGACATGTACGGGGAATCGTAGCGACCACCGCTGTTGAACACGGACGCGGACCCGTGGCCGATAGCGTTTAGCATGTAGAAAAGCCCTTGTTTGGTGCCGGCAGTCACCCACGAAGGCCACCGAATCGCGTTAAGTCGGCGGTCTTGCGGCAACCCAAATTCGCGCCAGGTCGCGGAAGGGTCCGTTTCGTACCCAACAAATCGGTTTGTGAGTGCGGAAAAGACACCATCTTGCGCCACGTCGCAAATATTGCCCCACGCCTGCAAAAGCTGGCTTCCGGTGACGGACCTGCCAACGATGCCGGGGAACGATTTTACGGCGCGAACAAATCGCCTCATTGGTAAATCACTCCTATCCCTGGCACTGAATTTTGCGTAACAACACCGCCTGAACTCACCGTAGTATCATATGCGGTGATAACAGGGCTCCAAATTGAGCCAGGCGTCGCAGGGATGACAGTGCTTGTCGATTGAGCATAGCCAGCCGCGTTGCCACCGTACGCGACACCGTTCACAATCGCGTAAAGCTGAGAATAGTTGATCGATTTTGTGGTATCGAGCAAGTTCAATTGGTGGTCGATTTTGTAAATCGCAAGCTGTGTCGAACTGCCGCCCGTATTGATCGGCAACGTCGAAAGCCAGTTGGTGAGGCCGGACAAGATCGAGTTGATCACACTTCTTGGAGTGCCTTGCACGAATGATATCGTGCCGTAAACGTAGATCGGCTGCACAATCGCCGCGAGGCACGCGGGGACCGAATGGTTTTCGGTGTAAAGGTTCGCGATTGTTTGCGCGTTGGTGATTTGTGTGGCCGTTGCTGGTCCGTTCGGTGCTGCGCAGTATACGTTGAGTAGGTTTGGAGTCCCACCAGGGACCGCCCACACGCGCCCCACCTGATATCCGGTGCCCTGGCCAATTTGCGCCGCAAGCGCCGCATTCACACCATTCGCGCGCTGCGCAATGACCGCAAAACATTGCTGCTGGAGCGAATTGTCGGTACCGGGCGCCAGGCCAAGCGACGTGATCCATGTGTTGCCGCTCACCTGCCCGCTCGCAATCGTGTACGAGCTTGGAGCCGACGACGATAGTGCAGATAGTGCGCAGTTGCCGATTACGCCCGATGTCGACGCGGTGAACGTGACCGTGAAAGTGCCGGTCGAGCCTGTGCCCGGACCCGTGTAGCTCACGCCCGTATAGGGGTTAGTGAGCGTGATCGTGGAGGTGATTTGGGTGACAACGATTTGAATGTTTCCGATCGTGGGTTGTGCGGCCGTTCGCAACTGCTGGTAGAACCCCCACGCCAAAAGATCGAGCCATGCACCTTTCGACTTCGAGAGGTCGGTAAGGTTCGAGCCCATATCAGACAAGGACTGCCAAAGACTCGAATTGGCGGACATCAAATTCATAATGATTTGATTGATTGGCCCGTTATTGTCCACTCGCTGCGGATTGAGCCCAGATTGTGCACCGTTCGGGCCGGTCGCTTGCGAGCTTGCAAGAGTCCAAAAGGATGTGACCATCTGTTGAATGGTCGGCACAGTCACAAGGCTTAGGAAGTTCGGGAGGGTCATACAGCCACCATATTCACTACGATTTTGGTGCCATTGATGGCGAGGTTTGCGCTGAAAGTGACGTTGCCTGAGATGGTCATTGCGAGTCTAACATACAAAATGCCGCTTGTCTTATCAAACTGCAAATCTGCAATCGCGCTTTGCACTTGCGGGTCCGACGTGGCTTGTTCTTTGATACGTTCCCGGAGTGAGGCTATTTTGGAGCCAGTGAACAGCGCCCCGCGCGCGTTGGGTAAATCCGAGCCGACATTGATATCCCACCAGTGATCACCGCGCGAAATTAGCACTTTACATATCACCCTCTGCGCGACGATAAGTGGATCGTTATCGAGCACCGTAAACGGGTCAATGTCAATGGTCCCGTCGGTGTTGAAAAGCATCAGAAAATCCATACCATAATCGATGGTCGGATTAACACCGGGCGAGCCAACGACGGTTTGCGCGGTCACGTGATCACCGCAGGAACAGCGGCCGACGCGACAAGCGTGCCGGTCGGAGGCGAACCGCTCCCCGCGCAGACAACCGATGCGAGCGCGGCGGGCGTCAATAGTGAATTCACCGAGGCGATGAGCGAGTTGATGGTGTTTACGATCGTGTCAAGGTCCACGCCTGCGGGAAAGCCTGCGGAAACACCGCTGACCGTCAAAAGCTTCGCCTCGCCAACATCATCGAGCGCAAACAGGCACGACGAAGAAGGGGCAACCATCACATGCAACGGAGAGCACCAAGTAACATTCGTGAGCGTGGGCATGAGCGGGTCGAGAGGTTCAATTGTGACGCTGTAATCGGCGTTCTGCGAGGTGATTGTCCCTCGATAGGCCTTGAGCCAGTATGTTTGATCAAGAGCGCCCACAGTGGCCGCCAAATCGTCTGCGAGCGACATTAGATCACCTCACACACCGCGCGCGTGTGTTCGGCGGTGATTTCGTAAACCGTGCTGACAATCGAAAAAGTCTGCGCGTCGGTGACGGGGTTCGTTGCGGTCCATACGTCGCCCGGTTGAATCAAAAAGGTGTTGTTCACGGCGAGCTGAATTTTGCGCGTTGTATTGTTGAAGTCCTGCAGCTCAAAATCGCCCGTGTTGGTGTTTGGGACCAGCGGCCCCACCTGCAACACGCTCGCGGGCGTAATCAAAAACGTGTTGCCAAAAAGGTAGCGCAAAAACTCCCCGTATGACACGCGCGGCGACATCACCACGTTTGCAAGGGCCGCATCGGTGCCGGTAAAATTGGCAGTCATGCCGGCCTGACTCGCGACCCATGAAGCGACACCCGAAAGCGTTTGGTTGAGCAGATAAAGCGACGGCATCGGGCCTTGCAAAATCGAGCATCCCGTGGGTCCGCCCGTGAACCTCCAGCGGCCGGCCGAAAACGAGCCCGCAAATTCGCACGTGCCCGTGAACAATGAGACGCCGTCTTGCGTGAGCACGAACGGTGCGCCCCTGACGATACCAGGGTCATCCGAAAGGCGCGCGTCGAGGGTCCATGCGCCGGATGCGGGCAGAACGATATGCGCCTCGGTGAGGTTCGCCCGGTTGATCGTGTAGGTCATTTTGGTATGACCTGACCCGCGCCACCATTGCCAGGCGCGCCAGGGGGATTCGCAACCCCGCTTTGGTTGATCGGTGAGTAGTATTGTAGCGGCGTGAATCCAACGGGCTGCTGATAGCCGACATACTGAATGAACTCGCACGACCAAAAGTAGCGCTCCATGTCCATGTCATAGAATACGGGGAGTGCGCCATCGTCTTTTGCGATGAATTTCGAGAGACCGAATCGATTTAGGCCGGCATACTCAAACACGCACACGGGTCGTGGAGTCGTCTTGGTGCCCGCGTCCGACAACGAAGGCGAGCACGAATCGACAAGGCTGCAAAGCTCGTCGTATGCCAGCACCATTTGCGCCTGCGTGCCCATAGCATAAGCCGAAAGTTCAAGCGCGAACGTAGCAAGCGAGCCGCCTTTGAAGTCGATCGTCTCAAAGTGCATGCCAGGCGTTGCTTTGAGGTCAAGGCGCGTGCCTCGCTTGACGTTTTTGATCTCGAAAACACTGTTTGTAACAGGGATACCGTTGATTGTGAGGCCCCACGCGTTCGACAAATCGGCCATGACGGGCCGAAGCGTGTTGAATCCGGTTGCAAGGCTCATGACGAGGCCCCCATAAGCGCACGCGTCGCGCGTTTGAGTTGCTGGCTAAGGGCTTCTGCGTGTGCACTCCCGAGCGTTTCGCCAAATTGTGCGCCCGACGCCGCACCGTTGACTTGCACACCCGTATTGATGCTGTTGGATTGGTTGATCGTGTTGTTCGTGACGCTCGAACTACCAAAACCAGCGCCTCGCGGCAACATGGCGGTAAATACTCCACTCACACGATTTGCGGAAGGTGCGAGACCTTGCTCAATACCGGCGCCCATGTTTGCGCCGATTCGGTCACGCATAACGGTTGACGGCGAATGGATACCGAGCTTTTTTCGGAGCGCTTCGACCGCCTTTGCGCTGGCATCTTCTACGCCATGCACCATCTTTTCAGCCACGCCCGACGCCGCACCGAGCCCCATTTGCTTGCCGATGTATTCCCACTCGTCATAAGCTGTTTTCGAGATACGGCCCGCGGTTGACTTCCACACGTTTTCGACGTCACGACCAGCCGTCACCCACAGATTGTGCCAGTCGCTCGACTGCCAGCCGTTGAAGTCGTCCGTGATTTCCTGCATGGCGCCATCAAGCGCGCCGACCATGCCGCGAGCCTCACGCCAAATTTGCGTTTTCCAGCCAATCTTCAGTGGTGGCAGCGTTGATTTTGCGGTGTCTAGCGAATCGAGGGCTTTGAAAATCTCGTCCATCGCCTCTTTTCCCGCGAGATGGCCGGCCGCACCGAACTTATCCTTGTTCAGAATCTCAATGAGCGCTTTTTGGTAAGGCGCGTTGTCCTTGAACATCTCAATGAGTTGCTGACCGGTGATGCGTCCATTTTTGCCCATTTGCCCAAGATGCTCGTTGACCTGCAAAAGCGATTTGGCAAACATCTCGGTGTTCTCTGCGCCCAAATTACCGGCCTGCGCAGCAACGCGAAGGTGATTCATAACAGCCTCAGCACCCTTCGCGGTCATGCCCATTTTATTTTGCATGTCGGCGAACATTTGCGCAGAAAAGCCGCTCGAAAAGTGGAGCTGTTCGTCCCATAACTGCGCATCGTCCAAAATCTTGGCCATATGCTCTTGCGAGGCGCCCATGAATTTCGCAGAGGTGGAGGCTTGCCGGTTGATCTCTCGGTATTCGTCTGCCATCTTATTAAACAACGCGGCGCCTGTTTGCACAATCGCAGCCCACCCGAGAGCTTGCACACGCATCGACGATTGGTTTCGCTGCATCATCATCATGCTGCGAGCGATGCCGCCAATTTCTCGGCCCGTAACACGACCCAAAAGGCGCGTGAAAACACGCTGCTCCGCGTTCGCACGCATGATCGATTTTGCGACCTCGCGGTTTTGGCTCGCGAGGTTTTCAGCGGCCTGCGCTTGGGCATTGATGCTGTCTGCGGGAGCCATCACTTGTGCCTCTTTACGTGCTTCTTTTTCTTGTCTTTTTTGGTGCCGTAGGCGTCAGTTGAACCCATGTAGCTAGATGAAGTTGCACCAGCGCCACCGTAGTAGCCTTGGGACGGCGTGCGTTTTGGGTTGTTTGCCCTTTCAACAGGCTTTTTGAGCTGCTTTTCCGCACTAACTTCGGCGCGCTGCTGTCGCGGGTAGCTATACTTCTCTTGCTTTGGCCCCGGCATGGGAGCTGGTTTAGGCTTTGCGCTAGTCAACGCGGTTTCTGGTTTGGTTTTAGCGCCGCCCAGCACCTTATCGGGGTCGGTTATCGGCGATATTTCAGCCTCGAAAGCGAGTTCCTCTTCGAGCGGGCCGCCACCTTCAACGCCAAGCGCAGACTCTTGCCGATTCCATTTCTCGACAAGCATCTTGTGCGCTTTTGCGGTGATATGTTTTCCGGCGCCCTTCTGCCCCACTTTACTGCTCCCGTGTGATTGCTTTTCGCACGTAAATAAGCGTTTCGGCTATGAGCGCGGCACCAAAAATTTGCATGTCGGTGGGCTCGTAATTCGGACCGTGGATCAACTCAATTAGGGCGTGGGCAGCGGCGTTCGGGTCCGATCGAACTTGGCGCGCTACCCCCCGATTTTTACGATATCTACCAGCAAATCGCCTTCCGCGAGTTGCGTTGCGAGTTCAACAATCGCGTCGGCGAGGTTGTAGTTTTGGTCTTTGACCCGCTCAAGGTCTGCGCCTATCGGATATTTCACCAGCGGATAAGCGAACGATTCGTATACGTTTTCGAGGCGGCTCATGACCGTCTCCGCGCCTGCGTGGTCCTCATTGAGGCGAATCACACCGCAGTCGCGTTTGAATTTCTTGTAGGAGATCTTTGGCGGTCGCACAATCGCCACCGGCTCGCGCTCATACGCCAAAAACCAAAGCGGCTGCCCTAGTTCGGATTCGAGCTTTGCGATAGCGGGTTCCGACGCTTGGCATGTTTCAAGCGCCTTTTGATAGGACTGGTTTTCGGAGCTCGTCGCGGCCTTGAATTCAAGGTTCGCTTTGTAGTGCTGATAGCCAAGCAAGTTAGGCATCGGTCGTCCTTACGGTTGCGGCTGGTTGCCGAGTTGCGCTTGCGAAATCCAATCGGGGATTCCGTCAACGATGCGGTTTTTGAACGTGAGCGTGAATTCGCACACGAACGGGTCGGAGCTGTCGGAGGCGGGCATCGTTTGCTTTTCTGAGTGGATGCGGCACCCAGTGAGAGACACGTTGCTCGTAAGCGCGGGCGCGGTCACTTGGATTGCGACGATGACTTCAATCCCTTGCCATGAAGCTGGGTCAAGTTGCCCGCCAAGGTTGAAAAGCATCGTTTTAAGGTTCATTGCATCCCACTTCAGCAGCTTGATAGAACCTTCGCCCTTGTATTTGCCTTTGGTATGTCCGCGCGGGCCGACATCGCCCGACTGCATAACGGCCTTCGGGTCGAGCGCACCACCGTGCTCGCAATCCTGCACGCCTGGGATGGTCACGCCGTTGATTTGGTAGATTATCTGCGAGGAGTCGACGTCTCGACCTTGATATCGAACAGGAACAGCCATTTGAAAAACTCCCTATCAGAGGTTGAGCGAGAACGCGTTAGAGAAGAGCTTGACGCCGGTCGGAGGCCAAAACCCGTATTTGCCCGAGAGCTTTTGGGTCGACACGAAGTTGGTGGTTTGGTCCACGTCAGCGAACGAGTTACCGGGTTGCGCGGGCGGAATCCACCCAGGCTCCACCATCAATAGTGACATCTCTTGCGTGAAGAAATCTTGAATCGAGGTTGCTTGGTTTGCCGTGAGCTGGCCCGAACCATCTTGCTTGTGCGCGAGGTTTTGGCCCTTGTAGTTTGCAAACAGCACTTGGTCTGCCAGGGTCATAAAAATGTCCATGAGCAAGCAGTATTGCAGCTCGAAATAGTCGTCCGTCGGGTCGCAATGCGCGTTCGCGTTAGCGAAGTAATACGAGCCCGGATTTGGCGCTTCAATTATGGTTGTAAGGGTCAAAAACCCGTTCCCGGACATATAGCCGGTGGACGTTCCAAGGCTGTCGGAGCGCTCGTCGAACGTGCTCCCGGTGCCCAAAATGCCCGTGTAGGTTAGCACGGTGGCGACGTTGCCGGTCGAAGTTGCAGCAACCGGAGTCTGACCTGGCGTAATCATATTGACCGGGCCGTCGGAGCTGCGGTAGACGAACACGCCTGGGCCTTGCTGAATTTGGCGCTGCATTGCGCTCCAAAACACGGGGCGCCACATATTGCACGAACCAAGCGACTGCTGGAGTGTGTATCCGTAGGAAATGGCCGTTCGGTTGTTCCAGCTACCCAAGAGGCCTGAGACGATGGCTGGCTGAAGCGCGAGGCCTGCGGCGCTTGTGCATTCGTCTGCAAGCGCCGCTTGGCGAGGTGCAGGGACCCACGCCTCACAATAGAGCCCGGACGCGCGAACGAGTGCAAGTTGCGTGATGACCGCGTTCACCAGCGTGCTCGATGCGGTGATGTTGGTTGCGTCTGTTGTGGTGCTCAAAACACCGGTATTCGGGCACGCAATCAAAATGTGAGTGTACTTTTTGCCGACGTTGAAAAGCTTGTTGAACGCGTCAGGAATCATGCCTGCGGTTGCGGCCGTGACGCCGATGCCTGGTCCGAACGTCCACGCCGTGTACACGTCACCCACGACCGCACCGGTCGCGACCGAGGCTGTAATCGTGAGGCCAGCCGAGACGCGGTTTGTGGTGTCGTTTGGCAGGCGCACGTAAAGGTTTTGCGCGGTGGTCGACGTGATCGTAAGCGTTTGCGCCCACGAAATGCCATCATCGTACGAGATGCGAATCACAAACCCGGAGGTGACGAGTGCAATCACCTCGGCTCGGATGATGTAGTCATCAAGGACCGCCGTGGAGAGCGCTAGAGTGAGTGTCGGGGTGCCGGACCCGGTGTGGACCATAAGACCCACAGAGCCGGAAATAACCCCATTGTCTGAGGCGGCCGGCGCGGTCGGGTACACGTCCACGGACGGCAAACCGCTGTTGAGTAGGAACTGTGCCAATTCGGCGCCTTTGCCCATGCCGAGGGTCGGCAACACGTTTGATGCGCTGATTCCCTGGTAAACCGTGCCGAGCGTAAGCAAGGACGCGGAGCACGGGCCGACGATTGCGACGTTGATCGGGTTCACCGATTGTTGCCGTTTGAGGCTTTTGTTCAGTAGTGTATTTTGCAGGTCATTGAACGGCATATTATGACTCCGGTTGAGTTCCTAGAGGTGTTCCGAGAACGCCGTCCCCGTTTTGGTCGGCCGGGACGAACCCGATCGAGTTGCAAAGCGAGTAGGCAAAAGGTGGTGCGAAGAACGGCAAGTCAGGTTTGAGGGCGATTCGAAAGATTTGCGCGCGGCCGTATGAGTTGCGGGTTGCTGGGACGCATTGTGTGGGGCCAAGCTCAAGCCATCCGCCCATGTGTGCGTATTGGCCCTTAGCAGTCGCATCAAGCGTATTAGCGACATCCTGCCAAAGCGAGTATACGAGCCATGAACGGAGCAACCAAAGTTGCGCGTACGATGGTGCCCACAGGTAAAATTCGAGCCAATATCGCTCGCCAACCTGCGACTCGCCATCCTTGATAGCAGGCAAACGAGGTGATTCAAACGATGACGGAGAGACAACAATCGTAGGCGGTTTGCCTTGCTTGAGGTCCTCTTTATTGAACTCGTCAAGAAAAATTTGGATTCCTGGTTTCGGCAGTGCGGTCGTCCCCGTGCGCACGGACTGTTGCAAATACGCGACAAGTTGCTCCTCGGGTCCACCACTTGCGAGGTCGGCTTGGCTCATATCAAGCCCCGCCCCATGTTCGACGGATAGGTGATGACACCGCCTGAACCAACAAGCGACCCGCTCCATTGAGTTGCGGGTGCTGGTATCGCGGCATCGGTGAGAGCGAGTTGCGGGTGCTCCTCGTCGTTTTGGAGCGCTTCAAGGCGCGCTTTTGCCCACAGAAACCGCTGCGAGTAAACGTCGTCAGCCGCTCCACCAGGATTGAGTCCGGTGAAAATCAGCAGATTGTAGCCTGCAATCGCGGCGCAAATCATGATGATGTCGCTCGGGACCTGCGAAAGGTTCACGGGCATAGCGTATCGGCTCGCAAGCGCGGCGTCGATAATTGCACTCGCGTCCGAAATGTGCGTGAGAACCACCGACGAAGGCACAAGGCCATAGTCGTTGGCTCCGGTCATCTGTTGTCGCAAAATCCACGATTGCGCGTTGGTGTCGATCGTGTCAATTCCGATCGTGGTGTTGCAAAACCATTCGGTGCCGGCATATGCGGTGCCGTTGGATATCTGCACGGTTGCCGAGTTCGCGAAACCGCCCGTAGCAAAATCGGTCGGTCGAACCCATGCGCCCGACGACACCACCCAAAGCCCGTCTTGAATCGGATTGGTTTGCGCCGTCAGAAGCGCACGGTCATTGGCAAGGGTCTGATAACCGTCGACAACGGGCAACCCAGAAAGCGCCGCTTGATTGGCGGTCGAAACGCACGCAGCGTTGGCCAGGTTGATCGAAACCTGAACACCAAACCGCTGGATAACGTCTCGGACCGCACAATAAAGCATATGGTTTTCCCTAGATTACGCCGTGCACTTGGCCATTGACCACCACGCGGTGAGGTTCATGCCAAACGCCATGTCGACAGAGTGTTGCGTTGCCATCGTGTCGTATGGAATCGGGTGTTCCGGCGCAACGACGTCGATCGCGGTCGGGGGTTGCGATTCGCGCACAACCACCGGGGGGAGAAGACCAGAGGTGACATACCAATCGGTGCTAGGGCCGCTATATTCAGCCATCACCGCGAACTTGATGCGCATGCCTTCTTGGCGGACCGCCAAAATGGGGTTGCTTTGCGCCGTGGTGTCGGAACCGCCCGAGAGCGAGCTGATACCGAGGAACTGGCTCATGTCATAGGTCGACATATAGAGCAGGAGGGGGGGCGCCACAAAGATAGTGAAGTCCGTCGGGTTGAACGGCTCACCGTTCGCGTTCGCCCAAAGCATCATCTTGCCGATGACAGAGCCGATGTTTGCGGGAGTGAATGCGGTTGTAGTGAACAGGTTCGGCTGCGTGTTCAAGCCTGTCATCTGATTGAGAACCCAGGGTTGATGCGGCGAAACCGGCTGCGACGCGGAGAAGAAGTTCACGCCGGTCGTGTAGGTCTGCGACGCGTTCGCGATCAGAAGATTGACGAACGTGCGGCGCCAGCGTTGTTTGACCTTTTCCACGTCGTGGAGCGAGGCTTTTTGCAGCTCAAAAAGCGCTTTGAGCTGAGGAACGCGGGCTTCGCGAAGGGGCAACGAAATCGTTGTTTCGTAGTCCTTTTGCGCAACCGTGATAGTACCAATGTCGACCGGGTTGACCTTGCGACCGCCACCGGGCGAGCGCTGCGAAAACCCAGGGACATCGACGGGAATCGGCAGAACGTCGACGAGATTTTGCGTACTTTCGAACGCAGCGTAATCGAGGATGTCCCAGTTGCCTTTTTGATTCCACCCTTGCGCGACCTTCGCCCCGAAATTCGGGTCGGCAGACGCAATAAGCGGATTGACGTTCGGTGCATTGATCAACGGTTGAAGAGGCATCTAAATCACTCCTTAGCTGCGGCGGGTAAAGTCAACGAGAACGCCAAGCACGGAGTCGACTCCGAGCACAATTCCGGCGATGGGGGCGTAAGCGGAGCCACCGAGCGGTGTTGCCGAAAAGCCCACGAGTTCGCCGTTTTCGAGGTAACACGGCTTACCAATATATGCCGTGGTGACGGTGTTTCCGCCAGAGTTTTTTACCCACGCAGCGGCGGGCAAAACGAGTTGCGTGTAACTCAGACCGTCAGCGGTGCCGGTCCACTGCGAGACCTCGTAACCGAACGCATCCCACATGCCAACCGCAAGGGTCTGGCCGCCAGTGTTGTTGGCGTTGATGGCCAAAATGGTGCTGGTCGAACTAATGTTGTAGAAGTGACCCTGATAAACGTTCGTCCCTGACGGAATCAGAAACGCGCCAATTCCAAAGTTGTAGGTCGCTGCGGTGTCGGAGGACACGGTATCGCCGATCGGGTAGTCAAGATCAGGATACAATCGAACTCTGCGAATGGGGACTGTGGATTCTGCGGGTACGGCCATTAGATTCTCCCTCGGTTACGGTGATTTGCTCCACCAGCCAAAATGGGGGCGGTGTTTTTCTCGACGATTTTGCGCTGCGACGGATGAACCGAAAGCAACACGGGTTCGTCAGTCTCAAGATCGGCCGGCTTGGAAGCCGTGAAAAGCGAAGGGCGAGACTCGAAGAAAGCCTCGATTGATTCGCACGGAAGCGAAAGGAGTTTTTCTTGCGTCACAGAGTCGGAAGCGGCAAGTTTGCCAGCCGCGATTCCCGCTTTGACGATCGAAAGCTTGCGCTTTGATTCGGTCTCTTCGGCGCTTTCGGTCGCAATCTTCACGGCCGTTTGCGCGTCGAGGACTGTTTGCTTGAGCGAAAGAAGGATTCCGGCGATTTGAGCGGCCGTCTTGCCTGGGAATTCGCTTTCGAGAATGGAAAGTTTCTTGGCCGATTCGTCGGCGGGCGGTGCAGCTGGCGCAGCTGCGGGCGTGGTTGCCGCTGGTGCGGCGGGCTTTTGGGTATCCGTCACTGGTTTACCGTCCGCATTGGTGGGTTGTGTCTTTGTGGCGTCGGGCGGTGGCGCAGAAAGCGCACCGTCCGTTTTGGTCGTCAGCGGGTTTGCGCCAGCGGCCGAAACTTGGGCTGTCATGCTGTTTTGCTCCTTTAGTTGCGCGGCAATCATCGTTGCTACAATTGCGTTTCCGGCTTGCGCAGCATTCACCGCGTCTTGCAAAACAACCGCGTTCGAGATGTTTTTCATCACATCCATCAGCGCCTTGAGGTTCTCGTTTTCGAGCGACTCTGGGTCGGGTCCTTGCAGCGCGTTTTTGATATCGCCTTCGCTCATTTGCTTGGCGGGTGCGGGCGGCGTGGTTTGCGGTGCTACGTTGTCGGTGCCGGTTGCGCCCGTGGGTGGCGCGGTTGGAGGCTGTTTCGATGCACCATCGCTCGGTGTGTCGGCGGGCGGCGGGGGCGGTCCATCTTGCGAAAGGAGCAAAAGATTTTCCGCAACCTCAGTCACTTGCGCCTTGGCGTCGTCGGTGAGATCGGATTGCGACAACTTGAGAAGCGCGTCGGCGGAATCGTCAATTGCCTGCGCCTTTTTCTTGCGTGCTGCCATGGGGATTTCTTTCCACACACGCACATTAGGCGCGTGTTCAATCGAAAACTGCGAGGGGAAAATCGTGGGCCCTTGACCGTCGCGCGCATGAATCGCAGGGTCGTTGGTGAGGGCGATCTTTTTGATGTCGATGTTTGTCGAAAAGTCGGTGTTTGGTCGAAGGTCAGGGGAAAAGAACCGAAGTCCACCGCGTGCCACAATTTCGGCAGTGTCTTTGTCCCATTCGCAATCGGTCGCCCAAAGTTGCGTCTTTCCGGTGTCGCTTGTTCGCAGCGAAAGGTTCATCCAAACAGGCGAAAATTCATCGAGCAGCGTTTTGCTTTTCGGATTGCGTCGGCTCTCGTCACTAAGATGTTCAATGTCCGAGCCGAGTTTGTGCCCACGTTTTTGCCAGTTGTCGAACGCGCTTTGCAGACCAAGTTTCGTAACAGGCAAAGGCCCGTATTCGGTGGGTACGATTCCCTCCTCGAACACCAAGAACTCGGTCGGCGGTGGGCGCCTCTGGACGATGTTGGTCATCGTTTGCAGGCCTCAATGACGCTCAAAAGTTTGACTGGCGCATGGTCCGTCACTGCACCCGATGGCACGCTCAATTTGCCGCCCGGCAAGTGTTCCATCATCATGCGCGCGTGAGGGTGCAGGCCCGCGTTCGATGCGTGAATCGCCAACTGTGCGAGCTGATTGCCCATGGAGGCGTGATGAAACAGATCCTGCTTCTCGCTCGGGTTCAACGGCTCGGACATGGTGGCGCAAAACTGGCACATGGTTTTTAATGTGTCATTTTGCGCCAAATGTGTCAAACTAAAAAATCACATGGCTGAAATTAAGTCCGTTTTGACCAAAATTTGTGGTCGAAAAGTTGGCGATATCAAGCGTGCATTTCTGAAACCTGCGACTGCAAAAATAAAAGTGCCGCGCGATTTTCGGACGTTCTACCTCGAAACGGTCAAGCGCGCGGGCTACCCGAAAGCCGCATACCCGCATCACCTGCAAAGCATGATTGATGTGATTTTGGGTCGAACTGGCCGGCGCATCGTGTTCTCGGTGCCACCTCGCCATGGCAAGACCACAACCATTTTGATTTGCCTTCTCTACATCATGATTTTTGAAACTGGCACGAAGCAGATTTTCGCCACGTACAACGACGAACTTGCGCGCGAGGCTGCGATGCAATTCGATAAGATGGCCAAAATCTGGCTCGGTGACGGTGAACTTGGCAAGTCAAGCAAAAAAGTTCTAAACAACTCGATTCTCTATTTCCGCTCGCTCAAAGGCGGCATCACGGGCATTGGAGCGAATCGAAATGTCATCGTCGACGACTCTCTTAAGGGCTCCGAGGATGCCAAATCGCAGAAGGTCCGCGACGAGGTTTTCAACGGTTTTTCAGCCAACGTTATGAGCCGTATCGAATCTCTTGACGTGAACGTCGTTGTGTGCGGTACGCGATGGCACTCGGACGATTTGCAAGGGCGTTTGCTGTTGCAAGAGCATGAACTCGAGGATGGAACGCGCGTGAAAATGTACGAGCGCACGAACTTTCCAGCCATCGCGGTCAACGACAACGGCGAGGAGATGGCGCTCTGGCCGGACGTGTTGCCGCTCGAATTTCTGCGACTGCAACGCGCTCGATCGGCCTATAAATCGCCCCAAGGATGGATCGGTCACGTGTGGCAGGCGCTCTATCAGGGCGAGCCACCGGACGACACGGCAAGCGTGTTTCGCAAAGTTGTCAAGCGAAAAAGTGAGATTCCCGAGGGCGAGACCGTCGTGCGTTGGGTGGGCGGCATCGATTTTGCGTACACGGACGGCCGCCACTCGGACTACAGCGCGTTTTGCTTGGTCGGCATCACGCAAAACAAATGCATCGTGGTCGATGACGGTTTCCTGCTAAAAGCGAGCGCGAAAGAGTTTTTTGAACTTGTCAAGACAAAAACTAAGGAGACGCTCTATTGGTACACCTGCGACGCGGAGATGGCGCTCGCGTACGAGTGCGAGGAGCATTACGGCGTGCGCATTATCGCAGACCGCTCGCTTGGCAAACTCGGTAACGCCCAAGAGCTTGCGCTTTCGTGGAGCGCGGGCAATGTCTATTTGCCGGACTCGTGGTCGCTAGGCGCCGACGGTGCCGCAACTCCGCTTGGTCAGATTCTCAATTTCACGGGTGCGGATCATGAGCACGACGATTTCGTGGACGCACTATCAGCTGCGCACGATGAACTGGTCGGACGCATGAGCGGCACATCGATTGACGGGCGATTTATTGCGGCTTGACGTGCGTGACAAATTGTGCCACGATCGATTTACCTGCAACCCATGCAGAAAGGACACCTATGCCCATTTCTCTCGTCGAAAAGCGCATGTACGGCATGCGCGAAGCTACTTTAGTCGAAGGCGAAAAGTCGACTGACAACTTCCAAAAAGAGCTGCTTTCTGGGCTCCCGTGCGGGCCCGATGCGGCTATCCTGTTTTTTGAGCGTGGATGGCGCCGGAACAAATCGACCGGCGTTTGGTCGCACAAGTGGGAGCACTATCTTGGTCCGCAAGCTCGCCCGCAAAAGCCCGTGAAAAAGAAGCGACCGCGCGGTGTCGAAGGCCCAAACGCGTTCGAATATGTCTACGATGGCGACATCAACTTTTGCTGGCCCGACATCGACCACCCTTCGATTCGCGTGCACATCCATTTCCCGTATGAGATGTGCGTGTGTGAGTATAACCTGCACATGGCCGAATATCGCGTGCAGAATGCCACGAACTACGACACCGAAATCTTTGTTTCGCCGCACCAAACACGGTTGCGCGACTTGTGCTTGTCGTTGACCGGATTTGGCGACGAGTACACAAGACTCATGCAGTATCGCAAAGACGAAGAGGCGAAACGAAACAACCCAGACCACGGCAAACAAGAGGCCAACAAAAACCTTTTGCTTGAAGCCGTGCGGATTCTTTCCGAAGCCCATAACATGATGAACGCGTCGAAGGCCAGCACATGAAAAAGCTCTCCCCCAGTCAAATTGCACGCGAACAGTCGCGCGCAGAGTTGTACGCGAACCAACGTGATTTGGGGGAGATTTACCGAACAATGGGCGAAATCATTCGCTCGTTTGATTACCCTATTACGCAAGGCCACGCGTACAACACGCAGATCATTCAGCAGGTGCTCGAAAACCACGACTGCGGAATGTTTCACCAGTCCGGACGCATGGCCGATTTTCTGTTGATGGACGACCAAGTCGCGGGCAGCATGAACACTCGCCTTGCGTGGATTCTGTCGCTTTTGATGGAGCCTGAAAACCTCAAGATCACGCCGTCAAGGGTCGGTGGACAGCTGTCGCAAACAATCGCGCGATGGTGGCAAGAAAACCTGTTTGCCATCGTCAAGCCCGCGAACGTTGAATCCATCATGCGCGACTCGCATTTTATGGGTTTCGCAATTCAGCAAATCATATGGGACAAGGATTACATGCCGCGTCTTGAGCGCTGGCACCCGTCGCTTTGCTATTACAATCGAGTCGAACGAAATTTCAGGCTGCTCACGCAGAACTTTTCGACCGAAGCCATCAACGGCGAGAGTGGCAAGTGGATGATCTATTCGCCGTTCGAGCATTATCTCTCTTGGCAACATGCGGGCATCCGTGTGCTCTCGAACCTATGGCTGCAAAAGACATATGCGATGCGCGACTGGGCTCGTTACTCACAAGTTTACGGCAACCTGATCAAGCTCCTCCGCATTCCACAAGACGCCAAAGAGTCCGACAAGGCGAACATGCTTACGGCCGTGCAAAATTTGCAGCAAGAGGGCGTGTTGCCAATGAATCGTAGCCGTCGGCGCGACGACGAGTGGGACCTCGAACTCGTGGCCCCTCCGACAGGTTCCAGCTCCGTTTTCAAAGACGCGCTCGAATTCTACAACAAATCGATTGCGACCTACAATCTCGGGCAAAACGTAACCACTGACATGAAAGGCGGCGCTTACAACGCCGTTGAATCGATTTTAGATGGTGTGGCTCTTTCTCGTGCACGTTTGGATGTCACTTACATCAACAGCGCGCTTTTCGCGTCGATTGTTCGCCCGATAACGCGGATCAAGTGGGGTAGTGCAGACCTTGCCCCTCGCATCACCATCGACTCGGACGCTATCCAATACCAAACCGGTTCGAACCTCACCGAAAAGAGCCAAGGCAGCGCGCCTAGCGGTGGCGGTGGTTCGGATAAGACGATTGGCGGCTTCCAAATGGGGTTGCTGTCGATTTTACCTCGTGGGAGTGAGTTGCCAAAAGTGCATCATTCCGCGAGCCAATTTCGTGATGGCTCGGGTTCGTTTTCTGACAACCATCGCGACGGTTTGACAGACCTCGAAAAGCAACGCATCGAGTTACTTGCGGCTTCGGGGAACCAAGACGCGGCAACCGCCAAGCAATACCACGAACGAGGCTTGCACTCGATCGCGCGCTCGATTCTGAACTCTATAAAGGACTCATAATGGACCCCAAAAAGCTTGCAGACATATTTTCGCGCGAACTCGATGCGCTCACGGTTGACGACCACGCAGACTCGCGTGCGGTGCACATGAGCGAACTCAAAACGCTTTTGCGTGGCATGCTTGAGCGCCTTGCAACCCAAATCGCAACTATCGAGGCACCCGTTGGCCGAAGCAAAAAAGCCAACGTATAGCGCGCTTGAGGCCGAAAACGATAGACTTCGCGAGCTGCTAAACGAGGCTCTTGATAAAATCGTGCAACTAAAAGCAGCCATCAACACGCCCGGATGGCACCGAGGAAAGAGGATTCGATGATTTTGCAAGAGGTCGAGGCTGGGCTAAAGTACATCGCGGCTAGCAATGAAAACGGCCACTCGAACGCAAATTGCGCGGAGATGTTGTTCGACGAGCCTGCCGAAAAGGTGCTCGAACTCGCCGTGAAGTTGTTTACGCTGCGCGCGCTCGCTCTCGAACCGTCGCAAGGTAAGGCCTACATGGAGCTTGCGCACCGAACTGCCGAAGCGTTGGCATGTTTGTCTGGCAAGCTCGGCGACGTGAAGTCGTCGGATGGTCCTGACACAGACGAGTAGTGCCACCGGCCGCGCTCCCCCGGCGGTTAACATCGCATAAGACCGCATTTGTAAACCCATTTTGAGCACATCCGGTGCTACTAGGCGCAATATAAACCTATTAGTTGTTGAGGTGCATAAAGTGGCGCGCATAATATTGCTCGCAGTA
>Ga0181520_10003600_pt1 | contig 27013 bp, 17 predicted proteins | sample PEATcosm2014_Bin_29_FD_132451 | JGI IMG/M metagenome (GOLD analysis project Ga0181520, IMG submission 132451) | Peatland microbial communities from MTU Mesocosm Facility, Houghton, MI, USA - PEATcosm2014_Bin02_30_metaG | ecosystem: Environmental > Terrestrial > Soil > Wetlands > Peat | place...
AGCCGAAATTTCCGGGGAGAGGTCTGCGCGACCAACAAAGAGCGCAATTCTGCGCCATTTGAAGCATCGCGGCGTTTAATCCTAAAGCCTATGCCCCGTGTCGGGGAGGGGCAGGAAATTTCGGCGGAAGCCGAAATTTCCGGGGAGTTTCCCCGCTCCGCACCGCGGGCTCCGGACGCCTCCGCCCGGTCGCTCCGGTCGAAATGACGACGCGGAGCCGCCTAAGGGGGCGGAAGACACAACAGGGGCGAACCCTGCGTCACGCGCGCGCCGTGCACGCCGAGGCGGCTGGCGGCCGCGGCGAAAATAGTTCGGCCGGTTCGGGGCTGACGGCTACTGCCTCCACTGAGGAAGGGCCCAGTAGGTATTGAAAACGATCTCTTCCGGCTCGGCATCCGGGTTCGCCGGATCGACCTTCAGCATTTCCCATGTTGTGACGGCGAGAACATTATCCCAGGTCGAGCGGAGCCTGAACGACCCGTGAGCGGTTGTGAACACTCCCTTTCCTTGAATCTGTTCAAGCAACCAGTTCATTTCCGTCGCATTTTTTTCGAATATCGCCCGGTGTTCCTTCGATCCCTGTTTTTGTCTTTTCACGCGAGTCACATTGCGTTCGCTCTTGTTGGTCATTTCCCGTCATTCTCCTTTTCGGCAAAGTCTGCCCGGTGCGGCACAGAACTGGTTTTTCAGCCCGAAGCGTCACGCGGAGTACAGAGAGCGCGTCGGCCCGAATGCAAGCGCGATCGCGGGTCAGGGCGTCAACTCGACGTGCGCGACCTCGACGCCTTTGCCGTCCGGCGCCGCGGCCGGCGTGACGACGCCGACGCCGCTCTTCTGGAGCGCGGCCGTCAAGGCGGACAAGGCCTCGCAGGAATCGCCGCCGCCGTCGATCGTCAGGTTTTCATCCTGCAGATCCAGGACCAGGGAACGCCCGCCGTCGCGGACCGTCACCCGGATCGCCGCCGAAAGAAAATCCGTATCGTCCGTGTGCCCGCCGGTGGTCGTCGACTGTTGCGCACGTTTCAAGACTCCGGACGCCTGGACCGCCGTTTCCGCACGCTCTTCCTGGCCCGCGACGGAGAGTTTGATCACGTTCGCGACTTGTTTGTCGTCGGCGCCGGCGCTGTAGTCTTTCAGCATGGCTTTGACGTCCGCGCCCTGCCGCGCCGCCGTTCGCATGAAGAGCGCGATGACGAGCGCCTTGAGCTTCGCGGAACACGACCGTTGCGGCCCCGCGGCGAAATGAACGGCATCCGCCTCCGCCGCGGCGGCGATGTTGCGCTTCCCGCCCGCGGGCGCGCTCGGCGAACCGTGCGGCGCGCTGAGCAGCAGATACAGTTGGGAGTTGGCATTTTCCCAGGTGGCGACGGGGGCCGCGCGGAGCGGGAGCGACGTGATCTGCTTGGCCATCGAGATCGTGTACGGTTCCGTGTACGGTTCCGCGGCGGCGCCGGCCTTGGGCTGATTTTTTTCGTTTTCCGTCCTGACCAGCACCTCCACGGTCCGCGCCGCTTCCGCGTAGGCGTCGGCGTACGCGGCGAGCAGCTTGGCGGCGGCCCCGCGCTGCGTCGGACTGCTGATGCCGACGCTGCAAATGCACTGGTCGTCGATCAGGTCGCGGGCTTGCGAGCAAGCGCCGGTGGCCCACAGGGGCGCGTTCTGGAGTTCGTTTTTGGCAGGATCCCCCGCGGCAAGCGGCTTGGCGGCGGACTGCGCGAAGCCCAGTTGATCGGACGCGGCGAACAACAGCGCCGCCAGGGAAACCAACGCGAGAATACGGATTGTTTTCATCGTGGCATACTTCCCTTCTCCGACGAATCAGGTCGGCCAAATTCAATGTTGGCGAAATCAAAGGCGATGTTTGCGCACAAGATTACACAGGGGGCGACGGGCGGTCAAGAAGCGATGGGGCGGGTGGGACTTACGGACCCATAGGACTCGCTGGGCCAGTACGCACCGCCCGGACTGGGGCCGCCCGCGTTTGAACACCCACTACACGAATTATCTCGGCAGCTGTTCCACCTCAAACATGAGTCCGTCGCCCCGCACGCACCGCCGCTTTGCGTGGCCCGACAGCCTCGAACTATGCTCCGAAGCTCTCTTATCGTCGGCAATCGCCAATCGCGATAGCCACCCACATTCAGGGCCAGTTTTTCTGATATTTGTCGATGCCGACCACGAGCGCGACGCTCTTGCCGCACCAGCCGGCCGGCGCGCCGGCGGGCCCGGCGGGGCCGATGCCCTTCTTGCTGCTCTGGGCGAAGGTCACCGTTGCCGCGACGGCGATCGTCGCGGCGTAAAACAACAAAATCAGCGTCAGTCGTTTCATGTCGTCGCCCCGTTTAGCGGACTCGCGTGATGCTCGCGCTCCCGAGCGGCAGACCGATGCCCACGTCGGCGCCGATGCGACGCACGTCGGTTGCGTCATCGGACAGCCCGGCAAAAAAGAAGAAGTCGCCGATCGAACTCGAAGCGAAATAATAGTAGAACCGCGGTCGGATGAACGCGCCGAATCGATTGGCAGTTTCCACTTTCTTATTTTTGTCGGCGATCAAAGGGCGTTTCAGATAGAGGGTGACGTCCACCGCCGACGCCAGCAGGTCTGCCGAGAAGCCAAAATCGGACCACCGGCCGATGTAGCCAAAGGAAACGCCGAAGATCCACGAGAGGCCGCTCCGATCGTTGCGGGCAAAGGCGTTGGTCAGCGCGCCATAATCGACAACGCCGGTCAACCCGAACAGCGCCCAGTGATAACGGACGAGCAGGTCGAGTCCGCCGCCGGCAAAACCCCGGAAAGCCTCATTTTCATTGAACGAAAAATCGGAATTGGGAAAAGAATGACAGTTGACGTTGCCGGGCGCAAAGCCGTTGCCATATGCCGTCAACGCGATCGGCGTTTCGACGCTCGTCGGCCGTGACGCCGTCGTGGCCGGCGCGGCCGGCGCGGGCGGCGCGGGCGGCGCGGGCGGCGCCGGCGGCGGCGTCACTTCCGCAGCGACGACGGCATCTTGACGTTCTTTTACTTCGACGGTTCCCGTCCAGTTCCCGTTCTTTGTTTTGACGTCGACGCGATGCCGCCCTATCAAGACCGTGAAGGTGTCGGGGATCTTGCCGATAAGCGTTCCGTCCACCGCCGCTTCGCCGGCCAAAGCGTTGCCTTGGGCATCGCGGGCGGAAACGCGCAACCCGCCCACGCGCGGCGGCAATTTGACCGACACGGTCTTCGTTTCGCCGGCGGCGATCCGAAATCGCTCGCCTTGGTCATAGTAGCGCGGATCGGTCACGAGCACCTCGTGCGCGCCGGGATCCAGCATCCTGCGGTCGATCGGCGTCGGGCCGGCGTCCTGTCGGTCAACGACCACCGTCAATCCGGACGGTTCGCTATGGACGTTCAGCCAGCCAAAATTCGGCTTCAAGGTCCAGGAAATCGAGCTCTCCCCCGGGCCGACATAAATTTCTTCCTCGCGCTTTTGGTAATGCAATTTGTGGAACGCCACACGCCTCCGGCCCAACGGCGCCTCTTGCTGGCAAGGCGTGGCATTGCAGACAAATCGCTCATCGACGATCACCACGGCGCCCGGCGGATCGCTGTTGAAATGGACAATGGCCGTTGCCTGGCGGGCCGGAATATAATCCGGAGGGTTTTCTCCGAAATGTTCAGTGACCGGCGGCGGGCGCCCGGTCTCGTCAGGCCACGTCGCCTGGGCGCTGACGCGAAAAACCATTTCACCTTCGCCGTCCCACCGTTGGTACACGGGATTTTGCCGGCTCTCACTGCTATCGGCGACATGCTGCTGGACATAAAGGGCCAACTCGCTGAACGTCACGAACCCGTCATGATTGGCATCGGCCTCGCCGGTCAACCCGCGGACCAGGACGCTCGTAAACAGGCCGTCCGACGCCAATTCGTTGCTGCCTCCGGCCGTCAAAACCAACTTGGCGCTGTTCTTCAACGCGGCGACGACGCTCGCGGACTGCGTCAGGCCGCGTTTCGCCAGCAAACCGCCGAAACACGCGTCGGCAATCAGCAGCACGTGCTTTGCCGCATATTTGTCCAACAGAATATCGCGAATCTCTTTCATGGATATATAGCTCGACCACGCGTCGCGCCCGCCGGGCCGGCGGCCGTTGACGGGCACGAGGTAGCCGACCTGGCCGCCCGGCGCGTGTTCGGTTTGGCCGTGGCCGGAGAAGTAAAACAGGAAGCGGTCGCCCTGGCCGAGCTGCGGCGGGATCACATCCTCCAACTGGCGCATGATCTCGTCGCGGGTCGCCTGCCGATCGAGCAGCTTGATGACCTGGAAACCCTGGCCGCGCAGGGCGGCCTCGATTTGGTTGGCGTCGCTCGCCGCGGCGGAAAGCGGCGGCCAGCCTTGCGAGTATTGGTCGATGCCGACCACCAAGGCGATGCTCTTGGCGTACCAGCCGGGCGGGTCGCCGGTCGCGGCGCCGGCCGGCGCAACGCCGCGTTCCTGCGCGAGGCCGGGGTGATCGGACGCGGCGAGCCACAGCGCCGCGAGAGCGAAAACGGCCAGGGCGCGGATCGTCTTGCTCATGTCGTCTCTCGGTTGCGGATGATGGGCAAGATAACCTGCGGGCCGGCCCGGCGTCAACGGAAAAGCCGCCGCCGGCGACGGCTGTGAAAATCAATAGCCCTGTTTCAAGATGATCGCCGGGACCGGCATTTGCGCGACCCGTCTTGGCATTTGGCGCAACGCGGTTTCGAACGCCTGAATGTGCCGCGCGCGTTTCCCCTCGTCGCGAAAGAAGCCAGTGGCGCCTTCGAAAACCAGGGCGAACTTTTCGCGGTTGTCTTCGCGAATGTCGCAGGCCACGCAGGTCAGTTCCTGGAGATTGGCGAACGACAGGGCCCAGTGCGGGGGCGGCGGCTCGTGCGCCGGCAAGCCCTCGGCAGCTTCGCGCTCGTTGCGGTAAAGCAATTTGGCGATGGCCGTGCCGTCGACCTTAATGAAGATCCTCGCGAAGCGCCGGTTGTCCGCTTCCGCGACGAGGTCGTGCAGTCGGGGCAAATCGGCGCCGGGTCCGAGAGAATCATCCAACCCGATTCCGGCTTTGCCGCCGCTTGCCGCCGTCTCCAGCGCGGCCCAGAAACGCCGCCACGCCGGCGAGACGCCTTCGCCCGCCCTTTTTTTCGGCACTCGCCCCTCTTTGATCTCAATGACCGGCAGCGCTTTCTTGCCGCGGATCGCGCGGCATAAACGGCGGGCGCACCTGACAAACTCCTCGCGGTATTCGGTGAAAAATCGCGCCAGGCGCTGGCGCTCGGCCGGGTCGGTCGTCTCGTCGACCAGGCTTTCGTCGAGCAGAAAGCCGTTGATATTGAACGAAACGTAGCGACCGTTCGGTCTCCACCCGCGGGCCGAGACGGTCAGCCAGGCGGCTTTCAAGCAATTCAACTCGAGCTGCATCGCCCGGGCAATCAAGAGATTCCGGTGGAGATACAGTTCCGGCGGTTGCTCGACGCGGCGTTTCACGATCAACTTGTGGGCGAGGTCATAACGAATCGCGCCTGCCGCCGGATCGCCGGAACTGAGCGCTTGCACCGGCACGCCCCTTTTGCCGCCGTCGCCCGCCGCGAAAAATTCCGCCAGCAACTCGCAACCCGCCGGCGTCGGCCGGTCCTTTCCGGGTTCGATCTGTTCGAAGTTCGATTCGCGGCACGCGAGATAAAACGACAACTCCGGATGCGCCTGCCGGTGCATTTCGGTTTCCGCCGCGGCGTAACGCTGCAAATCGGCGAACCCGGCTTCCGCGGCCTGGCTTTTCCATTTTGCGCGGACGTACTTGAAAATAGCGTCATGCACGCGCTCGGCCCGCACGCGGTCCGTCAAACGCGCGGCCTGAATCGATAAGATAGGACAAAGAATGATCCCATACATTCGCCGGAGTTGCTTCGCGCTCACGGCCGCCGGACGTCGCCCGCCGCGACCGCCGCCGGGCGCCGGCTGAAAATCGCGGCCGATCAGGTCTTCGATATCCAACGCGAGGTCGACCGCGAGCGACCACGCCATCGACAATACGGCGCCGACCGCCTCCTCGTGTTTCGGCGCTCCGGTCTCGCCGCGGCGGACGTAAAGCCCGTCTTCGGAGTTCGCCGGATCCTGATCGCTGAACTCAAACCGCAGGAAATCCAGGCCGGCCGTAAACGTTTGCTGCAGATTCAACGCGAGCTTCGTCAACTTGATTTTGCGTGTTTGCTTGGCGAATTCGGGGAATTCACGCGCCACATCGTCCGCGGCTCCAAGATACGCACGCGTCCAATCTTCCTCCGCGCCGGCGCGGCGCAGCGCCATGACGCGTTGCAGAAAGCGGCCGGCGACGAACTTCGCCACGATCGACGGATCGATGCGTTGGGCGGGATCGAGAATCAGCGACGCCAGCCGCCGCAACGGAGGCCGGCCGCCACGGTCGGGATGATGTCTCAAGTAGGACAGGCTGACGCACGCGCCCAACGACTCGCCGAGATTCTCCCAGATATCGTCGATGATCTTCACGGGCGTTTGCGGAAATTTGTGAAGCTGGTGCGCCTTCGCCAGCGGCCGTTGCAGCGGCAGCAACAGCGCGCGGCAAGCGGCTTCCACGATTTCGTACAACGCGTAGACGAGATATTTCCGGTCGTCGGTTTTGTTGCGATGGCCGTGCCCGTCGTCCTCCGGGTGCAAGGCGCCGTAGGTGATCGCCGCTTCCAGAATCGTTTCGTTTTTCGTCATGGCGACCGGCACCGCGTAACCTTGCCGTTCGCCGGGAATGAAGCGCAGGCGCAGTTCTGGCGGTTTGCCGCCGCGCATCAGGGGCTGCACGGCTTGGAATATCGCTGCGCCGACTTGGCGAACTTTGGCCACCCGCAGACTGGCGTCTCGGCCGGCAATGCGTTCGGGCAACCACAGGGGGTTGACGGCCGGCCCGGCGTAGCCGGACGAGTCTTTCTTCCGGTCGCCGCGTTCGGGCGGTTGGGTGACGGCGAAGGCGCGAGTCTTGATGAAAAAATTGGTTTTTTGCAGAACTTCGAAGACGGCTTTCATGTAGGTCCGCGGGCGAACCTCGAAGACCTTGCTGCTGACCAGATCGACCCAGCCGTGAGTCGCGCGCAGAACGTCCGCTTCGATGCCGAACGTTCTTTCCAAGAGTTTCTTGGCATCGGCCTTTTTCCCCGTTTCCACCCGAGCCAGAAAATGGATTTTTTCCTGGGTTTTCTCGGTCGCCTCATCCGCGCAAATCAGGCGGTCGTTTGCGCAGAAGGTCACAAATGGCGCGGCGAAAACCCGACAGCCGCAAGCTTCGAGCGGATGGATTACGGCGTCGAACTGGGCGCTGAAGACACCGGGGAAGAACGCCGCCCCGGCGTAGTACCCATCGGTCCGGCAGATCAATCCCTGGCGATTGCCGCAAGCCGTGCGCCCCTTCTCGAAGGTCTTGGCGTTGGCGGCGCGGTCGACGGCCAGGTCGCCGCGTCCCCAGAAAACCAGCACCCCCGGTTCGCTGGTTCGGCGTTGTTCCCCGATGAATGCTCGCAAGGATTTCGCGGTCCAGCCGTCGGCAGGCTGAAGCAGACAGTGGTGCAACTGAAAAACGCTTTCCGGGGCCGGTTCGACAAAACCGGGCGAGACGCCCTGCGCCGTCAAAAAATCGCGGTGCCAACGATCCGATTCTTCGTCAAAAGAGCCGATCACGGCATCGACCGAACCGATGGCCGCGCCGACCAGCAGCATGGGGGGGAACGGATTTCCTTCGACAAAATCCATAAATTTCTTGAATTCTTTCGGTCCGACGGCCAACACCGACAACAAGCCCATGCGTGTTCATCCCTTCCCGCCGGAACCGCTGCGGCTCGCCGGCGCGAACGACTAGCGCGCCCCCGATAAGACTAAATTGACCGTCGCTGCAACGTTGCACTAGCGGGGGCAGTCGAATGGTTTATTGTATTTCTTCAATCTCGCCGACAGGGTCGGAAGCCGTTGAGTCGAAATCAAAATGGCCTTTTAGGCCTTTGTCGAAGCCTTTGATTCGTCGCGAATACCGCGCGGTGCGGGCATCGATCTGGAGTTGCTCTTCATCGGTCCGATTCGGTGTGACGCCGCAGGCCCGGTCCAACCACCGAAACGAAACAGCCGTGGTTCGCACGCGAGCCTTTTGTGCTTTCGCTCCCACGTGTCATCCTTTCCGCGCCGCAACGCGCGCCAAATTGGGTTTCGCAATTCCGTTCGACGTCCGTGCAACCCGTCTCCGTCGCCGCGCTTTGCTGTCGAGCGGCAAGCTGCGGACGCGGGCCTTGGCCCTGTTCCCGACTGCCGCTTCGTTCCGACGGCGATTCTTTTGGTTGCGAAGCCCGCCCGTGCAAAGTTGTTCATTCGCGGACGCCACGTTAATCGGTTCGATCGGTCTTCGTCGTTCGGCATCGCCTCGCGTCGCGGTCGTTTTCTCGACGCTCACCGAACCGCGGGCAGACGTCCGCGGTTTGACGCGCGCACGATGCTTGCGCCGTTGCTCGGTCTCGTTTCGGCGCCCCACGTTCCGCATTTTCACCGCCCAGTATCCGCCGGCTCCGCCCGCGCGATCGACGCGATGAACACCATCGCCACGATCGGCGCCGACGTTTAAAAAACAACAGCGGCGCCATCGCACCCCCCCAAGGGCACGATGCCACCCACACCCCTCCGCGAAACGCGAAGTCAATGCGGCGCACTTCGTCGGCGAATTTCGCATTCGCCCACCGCGCCGCAAAGCAACGCCGGCGACGTGGCGTCCGGTCCCGCCGCGTCAGCCGCAACGAGAAGGCAAGCGCCTTCGTCGCTGTCAACAACGTTCACGCCCGGCAGCCGATAACAACACCCGGCGACCGAGCGGCGCGCAATCAAAGTATAGCCGCTCTCACCGACTTTTGCCACCCGCCGTGGCAGTCTCCCACGTAGATTGCTGTCATTACAAAACAGCCTCACCTCATTGTCAAGCAGCATCTCGGCAAAAAAAACTCCACGTTTTCTGGCTGATAGCGCGTTCGCCGCGCGTGCCGCGGATCTTCTGCGCACATCGCGCACCTGTGCTATTTGTTGCGCGAATTTCCGGTGCGGCGAGCCCGCGCGGCGATGCCGGCTTGGTGAACGGGCAGCCGCGGCGCGATCTCTCAGGCCTGGTCGCCGCCGGCGTATTTCCCGGATTCGTCGTAGCGTTTGCCGTCGACGGTCTGGCCCGCGTACTTGCCGGCGGCGTCGTAGTGTTTGCCGTCTTCCGTGGTCTTGCCGGCGTAGGCGCCGGCGGCGTCGTACTGTTTGCCGTCGGCGGTCGTCTTTCCCGCATAGTTTCCGGCGGCGTCGAACGACTTCCCATCCGCGGTTGTCGTGCCGCTGAAGTTGCCGGCGCTGTCGAAATGTTTCGCCTTCTTGCGCTCTTCCACCCGCCGGACAACGTACGGCGACGGTTCGAGCGTGTTGCGCGAGAAAATCGACTGGAAATCGCCCGGCAGCAGCGACAGAAAAAACCAAATGAAAAACAGAACCATATACCCGCAGATGGCGCCCACGGGCGTCAGCGCGATCAAAATCGCCAGCACGCAATAGGCAACGTTGCACCCAACATTTCCCCTCGCCGCTGCGGAAACGAGCGAAAAAAACGCGAAGGCGCTCTTTTATCGGCGAACACAACGGACAGCGTGTTCGTCTTTGACGTTGGGGTTGAAGACGCGGCCGTTATAGAAATTGATGTGCCACGCCTGGGCGCCGTCGTCCGCGACAGCCGAGGCCGACCAGCACCAGCTTATCTTTCCGGAAAATGATAGATCGTTCGGCCAATACACGCCGCCCGGACCGGGGCCGCCTTTTTCGGCACAACCTCGGCACGGCTTTTTCCAGCAAACGCGATTCAAGCACACGTCCGTCACCATGCAGGAACCGCCTTTCTGCGTGACCGGACAGCCAAGAATCAAACTGCGAAGCTCGGAGATCGTCGGCAAGATGCGTGTCGGGAATTTCGGTTGCGCCGGATCCGCGCAAACGGTTGACGCCCGCGGCGGGCCGATGGTAAGTTTCGCGACGCCATCAACTAGAGTTTCTGCATCGTTGCGCAACCGGCAATAACCTTCGACGCCTTCGGGGGGAGCTATGCGACTGTGGAAATGCGGCGTGGCTTTGGTTGTTTTGGCGCTCGCGGCGGCGTGCGGCGCGGGGTGCGACGTCATGACTCGGCACGTGGTGGGCACGGCGCCGTACAGCGACCCGGCGCCGATCAAGGTGCTGGTCATCCACGACAGCAACAAGGGCAAGGGCTTCAAGGACGAACATATCGTCGACGCCGGCGCCGGTTTGGATGTGCGTTTTTCGGGCAATTGGATGACGCACCCGGCGTATGCCGACTACGACTACGTGGTCATCGCCCGGGCCGAACAGAACACCGGCTGGGGGTCGTTCATGGGGTTCTGCGGCGCCGCGTTCAGCATTATCACCGTGACCGTTCTGCCGGGCCTGACCGAAGCGGGCGCCGCCACCTGGATCGGCGAAGTGCACCGCGCCACCCCCGATTTCCCAATCGTGGGCAATGCGCAGATCAAGTTGAAACACACGGCCGTGCTGTGGATGTTCATGGTGCTGGGCGATCGTCGATACGATGTCGGCGCGGTGCAGAGCATGGTGGTGGCCGATCTCCGCAGCCACCCGCGGCCTGTGGCGCAGCGCGCCGAACCCGCCGCGGTCGACCAGCGCCAGCCGGAGGCGGCCGCGGGAACGACGACCCGCAGCCCGGGCGAGCAATACGCCGATCTCGCCCGGAAACTGGAAGCCGAAGGCCGCTACCCCGAGGCGGTCTCGCCGCTGGCGAAGGCGGTGGAATATTACACGCAGGCGGCCGGCGCGCAGTCGAAAGAGGTCGGCGTCGCCCGTATGGATCTGGGAACCGAAAACCTGCTGGCCGGGCAACTGGCGCCGGCGACGACGGAATTGCTGGCGGCCGGCGCCGCGCTGGCGGCGACCGCCGGCGAAAACAGCGACGAAATGGCCAAGTGGCATCAGCGGCAGGGCCGCCTGAATTTCGCGCTGGGGCGTTATGCCGACGCCGGGGCCGACTATCAAAAGGCGCTGGCGATTCGCGAGTCGTTGCGCGGAAACGAGAACGAGCGCGAAAAGGGCGCGACGGTCCTCGAACAAGCGCGGCTGGCGATCGCGCAGGCGCGTTATGCCGAGGCGCAAAAGGCGCTGGACCGCAGCGGCGAACTGCTTCGCCGCCACTGCGACGGGAACCATCCGCTCGCGATCCAGCAGCGCGAGATGTCGAGCCTGCTCGCGTTCGCCCAGGGCAACTACCCTGCGGCGGAAAAGAGCCTCAAGGAACTGCTCGACAAGACGCGCCAGGCGCTGGGGCCGAACCACCCCGAGGCGTCGCGCCAGCTCAACGACCTGGCCGCCGTCTATCTGGCGCGCAATCAGCCCGAGACGGCGCGGCCGTTGCTCGATCTCGCGTTGCAGAATCAGAAGCAACTGCTGGGCGACGCGCATCCGGATGTGGCGATCACGGACGCGAATCTTGCGCAGTGCAATCGCGAGGCGGCGAGGTACGCCGACGCGGCGGCCGGGTTCGACCAGGCGTTGGCGCTGCAGGCGCGGGCGCTGGGCGACCATCATCCGGCCTACGGCGAAACGCTGGACCGCCGGGCCCGCCTGCTGCTGGCGATGGGCGATTTCTCGCAAGCCGGCGAAGCGGGCCGCGCGGCGCAGGGCGTGATTCGGGGCGTCTTCCCGGTCAATCATCCGTGGGCCGCGGCGAATCTCGTCACCCTGGCGTTGGTCGATCACAAAATGGGCCGCTTCACCGACGCCGAAACGAAATTCCAGGAAGCGCTGGCGGCGTGGCAGGGCCTCGACTGGACCAATGCCGACGTGCCGCAGCGGCATCCGCAGATCGCCAACGTGCGCCACCTCCTGGCGAACCTCTACGCCGAGTGGGGCCGCTACGCCGACGCCGAACGGCTGCTCAACCTCGCGCTGGCCATGGAACGCGGCTACGCCGGCGAACGCAGCCTGCCGGTCGTGGCGACGCTGACCACGCTGGCCCGCGTCGACGCCGCCGCGGGCGAGTTCCCGAAAGCGCGCGCCGCTCTGGACGAGGTGGCGCAGATCCAGCCCGAGGCGTTGAAGGAACGGACGCCCGAAACGGCCGCCGCGCTGGCCGGCGTGGCCGAAGCCAACGCCGCGGTCGGCGATTACGCCCGCGCCACGCAGAACCTCGGCGAGGCCGCCGCGATCCAACGCGAGACGCTCGGGGCGCAAAGCCCGGCGGTGGCCGCCACACTGACGCAATTGGCGAAGGTCAACATGGCCGCCGGCGACTACGCGCAGGCCGAAACCAACCTGGCCAGCGCGGCGAGCATCCAGCAAAACGAGCCGGCCAACCCGCAAGCGGCGCAGACCCAGCAGGAACTGGCGGCGCTTTACACCGTCACGGGCCAGTACGCGGAAGCCGGCAAGATCTACGCGAAACAGGCGGATGCGGCCCAGCAGGTTTTCGGAAAACAGAGCGTCGAATACTCGCAGGCGCTGCTCGACGAAGGCGAGTTCTACGGCCAGACCTACCAATTCGACGCGGCGGGCAAGGCGCTGGCGCAGTCGGTCGAGATTCAACGCAAGCGCCTGCCGCCCGACCACCCGGCGCTCGCCGACGCGACGCGCCAACTGGCGCAGAACTTCGAGGCGGTCGGCGACCAGGCGCAGGCCGAACAACTGTACGCGCGCGCCCTGGAAATGCAGAAAAAGACGCTGGGGGCCGACCACCCACGCACCATCGCGACCTACGCCGATCTCGGCCTGCACTATGCCAGCCTCGGCGACTTCAAACGCGCGGAGGAGAGCCTCGCCGCGGCGTTGGCGGCCGCGGAACGGCGCGATCAATCGGCGCCCGGGGTCAGCCCGGCGACGGCCGACCTCAAAGACGACTTGGGCCTGGTCCAGTTCTATCGTGGCGATCTCGACGGGGCGGCGAAGCTGTTGACCGAGGCCGCCGAGGCCCGCGCGAAGCTGTTCGGCCAGGACCACCCGCTGACGGCCGCGTCGCTCGACCATCTCGGAATGCTCGCCCTGGCGCGCGGCGACACGGACGGCGCCCGCCGGCAGTTCGAGAGCGCGCTGCAAACGCGCCAGAAGCTGCTGGGCGAGGAGCATCCGGACACGATCGAGGCCCACGATCATCTCGGCGGGCTGTACTGGCGACTCGGAGACCGCGCCCACGCGAAGGCCGAGTTCGACCTCGCCTTCGCCAACCTCAAGAAGCACGTGCTGAAGAACCTGGAGTGCGGCCTGACCGGCGAAGGCCTCAAGTTCCTCGCGCTGGTGCGGCCGCAGCTCGACCGGCAGATTTCGTTCTTTCTGAGCGGCGACGATGCGGCGGCGGCGTACGCCCGCGCGGCGTTCGCCAAGGGACTGCACTTCGACGCCGCGATCGCCGCCCGCGAGGCCAACGCGCTGCTGGGCGAACCGGCCGTGCGCGATTTGCTCGTGCGCTACCGCAGCGCCGTGAACGTGCAGAGCAAGCTCTTCAACCAACTCGTGCGCGAGCCGGACGCGGCCCGCCGCCAAACCCTCAACGAGTATCTGAAGGGTTGGACGGAAAACGTCGTCGCGCTCGACCGCGAGCTGGCGGCGAAGAGCAACCGCTACGTCCGCAACAAGGCGGCGCTCGACCTGACGACCGCCGCCGTGCAACGCGCGCTGCCGCCCGACGCCGCCCTGGTCGACATCTACCGCTATGCGCCGTCAGCGCCGGGGCGCAACGCTGCGGCCGGGGAAAACGCGGACGAGTATCTCTTCTTCGTGGTGGACAAAAAGGGCGTGGCGGCGGCAGCGCAGCCGGCGCAGAACGTCGGCCGGCTGGTCGAACGGGTCTATGCGGAATTCCAATCCGACCGCGCGGCGGCGGCGCTGGCCGGCGGGGCCGGCGGGGCGGCGGCGGAGCAGGAATACAAGAACGCGGCGCGGGCGCTGTACGCGAGCGTGCTGGCGCCGTACCGCGACAAGTTGCGCGCCGGGCAGCTCGTGCTGGTCAGCGCCGACTCGACGCTGGCGACGATTCCGTTCGAGGCGCTCGCGGACGACCGGGGCGAGTACCTGGTGGGCCAGTACGTGTTCGGCTACGAAGCGTCGGCGCGCGAATTCGTGCGCGTGGTCGGCCGCGCGACGGCGGGGCGCGGCGCGCTGCTGGTCGGCGATCCGAATTTCGGCGAGCCGCCGCCGGCCGACGCGAAGGCCGCGGCCAACCCGTTGCAGTTCGGCCGCCTGGAACAGACGGGGCTCGAGGTGCAACAGGTCGCGCCGAGTTTCGGGGCGGACAACGAAATACTGCTGGGCGCGGCGGCCCAGGAGGCGCGGGTGAAAAGCCAGGCGCCCGGCCGCCGGTTCCTGTACTTCGCCACGCACGGCTATGTGCTGACGCGCGAGGCGGCGGCGCCGGCCACGGGCGCCGCGGTGCGCGGCATCGGGCTGGCCGGCCAGTTGGTCCACGGCGTGCCGCTGGCGCAGGTTGTGGCGAACCCGCTCGATCTGTGCGGCCTGGCCCTGGCCGACGCGAACCTGCCCAAGCCGGCGGACGGCGCCGGCGACGACGGCCTGCTGACGGGTCTGAAGGTGACGGGCCTGAATCTCGACAGCGTTTCCTGCGCCGTGTTGTCGGCGTGCCAGACCGGGTTCGGCCACGTGCGCGAGGCGCAGGGCCTGGTCGGATTGCGCTACGCCTTCACGCTGGCCGGGGCCGCGTCGGTGCTGGGCAGCGCGTGGTCCGTGCCCGACCTGGAAACGCGCGAACTGCTGCAGATCTGGACGCCGCGGGTCGTCGCCGGCGAACCGGCCGGCAAGGCGCTGCAAGCCGCCAAGCTGGCGGAGATCGAGGCCGTCCGCGCCCGCTATCAGCACACGCACCCGCTGTTCTGGGGCGCGTTCACGGCCTCGGGCAAGGTCTGGTAGCGGCGCCGCGGCTCGCCGTCGGTTACGGCATCGTGGTGACGGTCACGCGGGTTTCGGCCACGGGCGCCGCCGCGGACGGGTTGGCCAGGCCGATGCCGCGCATCTTGGGCAACGCGACGGCGAGGTCCTCGGCGAGCACCTCGTAGGGCACGCCGTCGATCGTTTGCGGCGCGGTCCGGACGGCGGGCAGGGGCGTTGTCGAGGCGAGCACCTGCAGCACCTCGGCCCCGAACGGCGGCATGACCTCGTAGTCCTGCGGCAGTTCGACCACCTTGTTGACCTTGCTGGCGTCGATGAAATAGTCGTAGCCGTCCCGCCCGACGATGGACACCAGCACGCGCTGCTTCGTGGCCAGATGATAGACGAGCCGGATATGGGCCGGCTGGTTCACGCGGACCAGGATTTTGTACGTCGCGCCGCGCCGCAGCGCCAGGTTGCGGTCGCCGCGGGTCGTCCACGCCTGCACGGCGAGGCCGCCGCTGACGATGTCGCCCCGGCCGAAGACCTTTTGGTCGGCCATCGCCTCGACCGCGTTCGCCGGTTTGAGCGCGAGCCCTTCCTGCGCGACGACCGCCGCGGCGATCGCCGAATCGGCCGTGCCCAGCCGGTCGCCGGTGGCCGGGTCGACGGCGTAGGCGAACACGCGGATCTCGTCGCCTTTGTCCTGGTAGCTGCCCGTCACGGCCAGCGCGCCGGCGGCCGGATGGCCGGCGTCGCTCGATCGCAGGCGCATGCCGTCCGCCGCGGTCGCGCCGACCTTTTCGCCGGCGAGCTTGGCCGCCATCGCCGTCGCGAGGAAACGCGAGAATTCGGAGGTGAAATCGGTGTCCCGATAGGTGAAGGGCGCGACGACGACGCGTCGCGCTCCGACCTGCGCCGCCAGGCGGTGGGCCAGAATCGCGGCGAGGGCGTCGACCGACTCGCAGCGCCGCGCCAGCAGCCGTTCGATCGCGGCGGTGACGGCGGCGCGGTCGACCGCCGGGCCTTCCTCTGTATCGGACCGCGCGCCGCCGACGACCAGCAGCACGGCCTCCGCTTCTTCCAACTCGGCGAAATGCGGATAGGCGGATTCGTAAATCTTCGCGGCCTGCGCCGCATCGCCCCGGCTTTCGGCGTCCTTCGCCGAGGCCGTCAGCCCGGCGATCGCCCGGCGGAGTTGCGCCGCGCGCCCGGCGTAGGTGCGGGCCGCCTCGCGGACATTCATCACGGCCAGCGCGTGGACGGTCGCCGCGCGGCGATCGTCATAGCGTTCGACCTTCACACCCAGCAATTTCAGCGTCGAGAAGGCGCTGACGCTGGAGCGCACGTATTGGGTGTCTTGGCCGTTGCGGTTCTGCTCTTCGGAATCCAACACCGCATTGACGCGCGTTTCGAAAATGCCGGCCAGGGCGGCGCGGGCGGCCGCTTCCGCGGCGGGCGCGGCTTTTTCGAGGTCGGCGTCCTTCGAGCAGCCGTAGCCGGTGAGAAATTGCGCCGCGGGATACTTCGCGGACTTGCCGGCGCCGGCGGCCCAGTCCGGTTGGTCCTCGCACCACGCGGGCACGACGCCGGCGAGCAGGAGCGCGAGACCGGCCAGCGCGGCGCGCGCCGCGAACCGCCAAGAGGGAAGGTGGTTCATTGGATTGCCTTTCCGAAAAGGTTGATGTCGCCGCAAAGACGCAAAGAGCGCAAAGGGATGAAGAAATAAGCCGCGAAGGCGCGCGAATGCAGGCGAATAGAATCGGACAAATGTTCATTAGGATTCACTGACGTTCATTCCTGGTCAAACCCATTCATTCGATTCCTGTTCCGGCCGGCCGTATTCGCGTGCATTCGCGTGCATTCGCGGTTAGCCCCAATCATTCAATTCCTGTTCCTGCCGCTCTTGGCGGTCGCGTCTCACCAGGTCCGGCCGGACACCGTGAACGCGCCCCAGAAGAACGGATACATCGACCCGGTGCGCTGTTTCACCTCGGCCATCAGCTTCAGTTGCTCGTCGCGCAGCGAGGCCGCGGCCGGTTCGCCGGCCAGCACGCGGGGCGTCCAGCGCTCCATCAACGTCTTCGTTTCGTCAGACGGCACGCTCCAGGAGGTCGCGGCCACGGTCCGCGCGCCGGCCAGGGTGAACGCGTAGCGCAGGCCCATGATGCCTTGCCCGCTTTTCACCTCGCCGAGGCCCGTCACGCAGGCCGAGAGCACGACCAGCTTCGCGCCGGTCAGGTCGAGGTTCACCACCTTCGCGCCGGTCAGCAGGCCGTCGTCCTCGGCGGATTCGCGCACGCCCGGCGCGACGTTCGCCCCGGCGAAGGCCAGGCCGCACAGCGACAGCGGATTCACCACCGGCCCCGCCTTGCGAACGGGACCGCCTGGCGACTCGGCCGCGCCAACAAGACCGATGCCGCGGGTTCCTTCGCGGGCCGGTTCCGGCCGCTCGATGAAGTAACCGTGCGTGGCGAAATAGAGATATTCGCGGCCGGGCGCTTGCCGCTTGACCGCCGCTTCCGTCGCCGCCGCTCCGAGCAGCACCTGCGCGCCCTTTCCCGCCGCCTTGCCGACGGTCCGCACCTCGTCGGCCGTTTCCGCCAGCCGTCCGAAGCGGAGCGTACCGATGTCGCCAACCGCGGCCCGGGCGTCGCCGGCGAAACCGGCGCCTCGCGTAAACGCCACGCCGGCGGAAGTTGACGATCGCCCGGCGGCGCCCGCGTCGAAGTCCGGATCGCCCGCGAGCAGCGCGCCCTTGCCGTTGGTCCAAGCCGCCGCGGCGCGGATGACTTCCCGCGCCGAGGCGGCGTAACCGAGCGTGTACTTCTCGATGAGATAATGCCCTTGGTCGTCCGTCAGCACCGAAAAGGGCACGGTGGACAACATTCCGTCCGGGCTGACGATGATCTTGTCGAAGCCGTTCAGGGCCGGCGCCAACGGGGCGAACACCTTGCCGTAGAGTTCGCTCGCCGCCTCTTTGTAACGCGCTTCCTTTTCGGCGAAGTTGCCGCCGGAAACGGCGGCCGGGTCCAGGCGTTGGCGCACTTTGCCGACGAGCGCGTCGATCGCGTCGGCGTCACCGAGATCGAAATACTGGATTTTATCCTTGGTCACGACGAACGCGGCGTAGCGATATTCGAACCACACTTTCTTCGGGTCCATGGGGTCGAATCGCCGATAGCGGAAGTAGTCCGCCAGGGCCGTTCCGGCCGGCAAGGCCGCACGAACGGCCCGACCATCGGCGCGCAGGGCGTCGCGGTTCGTCCGATACGCGGCGCTGGCACCGGCGAGAGCGGTGTCAAGCTCTGCCACGCGGGCTTGCAGGTTCTTGATTTCCGCCTCCAGCGCCGCACGTGCCTGGGATTCGGTGGTGGTGAATCGCTTGTCGATCAGCAAAGAAAGCCGCTCGTTGGCGCGAACGAAGTCGTCGAAGAGCGTTTTGGTTTGCGGATCGGCCAGCGCCGCCCGCCGCGACGCGCTCGCCGCATCGAAAAACAGCCCCTTGCAGAAGGCGACCGGGTCATAGGCCTTCTCGGCAGCGCGGTAGGTGAGGTTGAAGCTGGTAAGGGCCGCGAAATGGGATGTGTTCGCTTCCAGCAGCTTCATTCCCTCGCCGGTCTGCCCCGCATTCAGGTTGCGCGCGAGAAATGCAGAACGCGCGGAAAAGGCCGAATCCAAATGCCGGCCCGCATCGTCCATGCGACCCATCGTCCATTCTATTTCGCCCAAATTGGAATATGACGTTGCCGTGTCCGGATGCTCCTCTCCTAAGACCTTGCGCCTTATCTCCAGCGCCTTCTTGAACAGCGGCTCGGCCTCAGCGCGCCGGCCGGTGCGTTCATAAAGCCACGCCAGGTTGTTGTACAAATTCGCCGTGTCCGGGTGCTCCTCGCCCAGGGCCTTGCGATAGATCTCCAGCGCCTTCTTGTACAGCGGTTCGGCCTCGGCGTACCGGCTTATGTCGCAATAATGTCCAGCGAGGTTGTTATAGCTTTTCGCCGTTTCCGCGTGCTCTTCACCCAGCGCCTTGCGGTTTATCTCCAACGCCTTCTTGTATAGCGGTTCGGCCTCGGCGTGCCGGCCTGTCATCTCGTACAACCACGCCAAGTTGGTATAAGAAATCGCCGTGGATGGGTGTTCCTCGCCCAAGGCTTTGCGCTTGATCGCTAACGACTTCATGTACAGCGGCTCGGCCTCAGTGTATCGGCCGGTGTTGTCATAGAGTACAGCCAATTCGTTGTAAGATTTCGCCGTGATCGGGTGCTCCTCGCCCAGCGCCTTGCGATAAATGTCTAGCGCCTTTTTCAATAGCGGCTCGGCGTCGGCGTAGCGACCAGTAACGGAATAAAGCCACGCCAGGTTGTTGTACAAATTCGCCGTGTCCGGGTGCTCCTCGCCCAGGGCCTTGCGATAGATCTCCAGCGCCTTCTTGTACAGCGGTTCGGCCTCGGCGTAGCGAGCCGTGGTGTCGTAGAGTGCTGCCAGATTGTTGTAGGACGCCGCGGTTTCCCGACGCTCTTCCCCCAAGACCGTGCGCGTGATCTCCAAAGCCTTCTTGCATAGCGGTTCAGCTTCCGCATATCGGCCGGTTTCGAGGTAAAGTGCCGCCAGTTTGCTATAAGAAGCCGCCGTGTCAGGGTGTTCCTCGCCCATCGCCTTGCGCCTTATCTCCAGCGCCATTTTGAGGGGCCGCTCGGCGGCGGCGTATCGGCCGGTAACGCGATAAAGATCGGCCAGGTTGTTGTAGGCTACTGCTGTTTTCGGGTGCTCCTCGCCAAACGTTCTTTTGACCAGATCCAACGCTTGTTTCGCGATGAAGATTGCTTCCTCGTAGCGGTGTTCTTGGTACGCCCGAATCACTTGTTTGTTAAGTTCGTTCCATTGCTGCTGATCGTCGCCCCAAGCCGCCGATGCGAGGCCGATTAACGAAGACAATAACAGGACAAACGAGAACGCCCTCTTGCCCATGTTTTCTCCCTCGACGGAATCACTAATCTGCATGTTCGGTCGACTACCGTACGCACCGCGCGCTGCTGCCAAAGCCTTCGTGGGGCTTGACGTAGCCGTACTTTACGGCGCCGCTGTTGAAATTGACGCCCCACGCGTGACCGCCGAGGTCGGCGAGCGCCGAGGACGACCAGTACCAACCCGGCTCTCCCGAAAGCTCAGGTGGCCAATAGGCACCACCCGGACCGGGACCACCTTGGGCCGAGCATGCCTCGCAGGTATCTTTGCTCCAACACTCATTGATACTCATGCACTTGCCGCCCACCCTACAGGCCCCGTCCTTCTGCGTCGCCGGACAACCCCTGATCAAGCTCCGAAGCTCCGTGATCGTCGGCAAACGCCAGTCATTGTAGCCTCCGAGAGACAAGCCTTGACAATTCGCTTGCGCCTGTTGCCATCTCATTTTCCCGCCCGTCGGAGACACCTGCCACGTCAAACCCGACGTCGGGTCCTTCCATGTGTCGACGGATGGCAGGGATACCGGCTTAGGCTTAGAGTCTTCGCCGCCATACGAAAACGCCAAGCCGAGGCTAAGGCACATCACAGCACAAGACACGATTATAAAGGCCCTTCGCATCATTCCCTCCTTTTTCACAAGCCTGTCCCAGACTCGGTTTTCAAAAGTCCTGGAACAGATGTGGTTTGTATCATGGATATCCCCCCCGCACCGTGCCGTCAAGACTCGTTTCCCGTCTCTGTTTCGCTTGCCAAGTGCCAAAACCGGATGGCTGGCTCACCATCACTGGGGCGCGCCGCCGGCAACAGCCCCGGGCCTCCAGCCTTCGCGGCCGAAGCGTCCGCGGTGCCGATGCAAAAAGTCGGTCGAGTACAGCGACGCCGTAATCAATGTTGAAGCGCACGTATGACGTTACACCGCCGTCGCGGCGCGTTCAAGAAGCAGCGGCCACTCGCCCCATCTCCGGCCGGACACCGTGAACGCGCCCCGGAACAACGGATACGTCGATCCGGTGCGCTGTTTCACCTCGGCCATCAACTTCAGTTGCTCGTCGCGCAGCGACAGCGGATTCACTACCGGCCCCCCGCGAGCGCCGCCGCCCGGCGTCTCGGCCCCGCCGACAATGCCGATGCCCCGCGGCCCTTCGCGGGCGCGACGCCGGCGAGCAGGAGCGCGAGACCGGCCAGCGCGGCGCACGCCGCGAACCGCCAAGAGGGAAGGTGGTTCATTGGATTGCCTTTCCGAAAAGGTTGATGTCGCCGCAAAGACGCAAAGAGCGCAAAGGGACGAAGAAATAAGCCGCGAAGGCGCGCGAATGCAGGCGCAGCGGATCGGACAAATGCGCATTGGCATGGACGAGCGGACATTCGCGGCTGCACCCAATTCATGCCGTCAATTCCTGTTCCCGCCGGCGTTGTTCGCGCGCGTTCGCGGTTCCCTTTCCTTCCTGCGCCGATATTTGCGGCTTCCCCTCGTTCACGAACGATTCTTCGCGGTTGGTTTCCGGCGAACCCGCGTCGTCGGTTTGCGCGACTTCAGTTCGGGAATGCCGCGCGCGACTCGCTCTTTCGCGACGGTTTCGACGGGATAACCGAGCCGGTCGGCGAGCGCCCGGTCCGGCAGTTTTCCGAGCGGCTGTTCGTCCCAGAAGCGGCGCTCTTCTTCCGCTTTTTTGCGCGTTCGCAGGCTGGGAATTCCCCGCGTTCTGCGGGCCAGCGCCACGGTCGAGACGGCGCAACCGAGTCGTTCGGCCAGCGCGCCATCGGTCATTTTCCCCAGGGGTTGTTTGGCCCACTCGATTTCGAGCCGCCGCGGCGGTTGGCAGGGCGGAATTCCGCGCCGCTGGCGTTGGCCGGCGACCGCGGCGGCGCTGACCCCCAGCCGGCGCGCAATGACCGAGTCGCGTTCCCGGCCGAGGCCGACGCCGTCCCAAGCGATTTGCCGCGTCCGGCGCGCCGCGAACGGCGCAATTCCCGCCTTTTTGCGGCGCCGCACGGCCAACGCGACCGAGACGCCGTGCTTGGCGGCAAAGGCGCGGTCGGTCATGGTTCCCAGTTCGGCGACCGGCACGATTTTTCGCTCGCCGCGGACGAAGGTCGGGCAGCGGGGAATGCCGCGCTTTCGCCGCTGTTCGAAAACGGTGCGCACGTGCAGTCCCAGTTTTCTCGCGAGGGCCGCGTCGCTTTCCCGGCCGAGGCCGACCCGGTCCCAGTCGATGCCGCGGCCGGCGTCGCGCCGATACGGCGGAATGCCGCGCTGCCGTCGATGGTCAAATACCGTCGAGACGTCGAGCCCCAGCCGCTTCGCGATGTCGCGGTCGCTTTCCTGGCCGAGACCGACCGCGTCCCAATCGATTTTCTGCGCGGTCCGGGTCGTATAGGACGGAATGCCGCGCTTTCGCCGCTGCGCGAAAACGATATTGACGCCAAGTCCCAACTTTTCCGCGATCGCCCGGTCGATTTCCCGACCGAGGCCGACGCGGTCCCAATCGATGGCGCGCCGCCGCCGCGGATCGAACGGCGGAATTCCCGCCTCTTTGCGCCGTTTGAAGACCACGGCCAACGCGACGCCGTATTTGGCGCCCAGCGCCGCGTCCGTCATCGTTCCCAGTTCCGCGAGCGGGAGGTCGATGCGATTGGACCGCCGGCGCACGGGGCACACCGGTATGCCGCGCTTTCGCCGTTGCGCGCCGACCGTGTCGCTGAGGACCCCGAGCCGGCGCGCGAGGGCCGCGTCGGATTCGCGCCCCAACGGAACTTCGTCCCAAGCGATCGGCTGCTTTTTTCCGCTCATCCAGGCGCCCGCCAACAAGGGTTTTATCTAACGGCTGCTTCACGCGAATAGGACCGGACATGCATCGGCTTGCAGTTGTTCGCGTCCATTCGCTGCCGGCCCGACGAAGCCAGGCGAAGTCGGGGGCATTCGCGGTTCAGTTTCCTTCCTTTGCGGTCCAATTTCAATCACTGCCTTAAAACTTCCGGGAACTTCGGTTTAATTCTTGCTCGGAATCGAACGCAAAGCGACCGAAACGAATCTGAACGAAACTGGCCCGGGAACCGACTGTTGACGACAAGGAACGGGTTGCGTAACCATGAAATTGACAACCGCTGTTCCGGAACTTTCAACTGATTTCGGGACAGGCTCACAAGATAGGGCCTGAGCAATCAACACGTCCACTTTCGGGAGACCTTGCCATGAAGACCTACTTGGCAGCGTGGCTGGCGGTTTTGAGCGGGTTCTTGGCGCTGGCGCTCGCGTGCGGCAGCAGCGGGAGCAAAGCCGCAGCCACAGCGACTATGCGGGGCAATGGCGGCGGAGGAGACGACGACAGCGCGGCAAACGACGACGTATGGACGGACCCGTCCACCGGCTTGATGTGGGACCTTAGTGCGGAAACGGCCGAGTTCGGGTGTGAAAATTTGCAGGCGGCCATTGAATATTGCATCCAATCAAAGAAAGCCGGCTATTCTGGATGGCGGGCGCCGACAATTGACGATTTGAGGACCGTCATTGTTGCGTGCTCTCCAACGGAGACCGGCGGGGCGTGCGACGTGACAGACTCCTGCAATTCGGCGACGAATTGCAGGAATAGCGCCTGTTCCGGGTGCGGCGAATCCGGGGCTGCCGGCGCTTATAGCAAAAACGGCAATTGGCAAAATGTTTCCTGCTCCTCAACAACGGATGCGGATGAACCGGCCAGCTTCGTGTGGACCGTCGATTTCCACGATGCGAGCATTCAATATTATGGGGCCAACGGCGGCACGGTGTTGCAACTCTCATGCGTGCGAAATTCAACCGCAACGGACGTCCGAAAATAAGAGCCCGGATGCGCGAGACACGCGGCTGAAAATCCGACGATGGCCGAGCCCCGGCCGGTCGGTGACGGGCGCCGGCATTGTCCGTCAGGCGAGGCGCGGCACGAACGCGCGTCAGCCGGCGACAAGGAAGATTTCGCAGGTTTCGAAATCGATTTCCCACTTGGCGCCGGGAATATTTTCCCATTGATATTTGCGGCTTTTTAAATTCCACCAGTCGTGGTAAGCGGTCGTGACGGCGCCCAGGTCGCCGATCAATCGCTCATACAACGCGTTCACCTCCTCGTCGGTCGAGAGCGACTTGAGCAATTCGACCAGCGCGTTCTTTCGTTCGTGCAGACGGCGGATCTCGTCGCGTTCGGCGGGCGCCACCTTTCCGACCGATTTTTTCGGCGATTTCGGAGCAGCGGGCTTATTCAAGAACGATCTCCTTTCTTCTTTTTCAATTCGGCAAGGATCTCCTCTTGCACCTTGAGGATTTTGAGCAAGATTTCGCGATCGCTCGGCGGCGGCGCCGGCGCCGCCGCCGCCCGGACCCGAGGCGCCGCCGCGGCCCCCGGCAACGCCGTCAACGGGTCCAGGTACGGGAGTTCAGGCGGCGTCATCAACCGCGAGACGTCGACGCCGAGGCGGGCGAGCGCATCGCGCAGGGACCGCGAGGCGTTTCGTTCGTGGTGGGCGAGCACGCATTGCTGCCAGGAAGGCGTATTCAACTCCCGGGTCGCCTTCGCGTTGAGGTAGACGCAACGTTTGCAATGAAAGGCATCGCAGGTCCGGCAAATCGGCGCGTGGTCGAGGCCTAGCAGTTGAGCGTTCCGAATCTCGAAGCCTTCTTCGACATTGCCCACGGCGGCGGATTTGTCGCCGTAGCAGAAACCTGGGCAGATGTACAACTGGCCGTCCGGCGCGCAGGTGAGATGATGGACGCCGGCGCCGCAGTTGTTCATGCGGCCGAGCGACAAACGATCCGAAAGAACGTTCAGCTCGGCAGCGTCGCCTGCGGCGCAGGCCGCCGCAACGGGCGTTTCCAGGGCTTGAAGCTGCCGGCGATATTCCTCAACGTCGGCGTGGCCGTACTGTTCGACGTCCAGAGGGACCACGTTGATTCGTCGGGCCGCATTGAGATAGGGGATCAGCAAATCGGCCGCGTGCGAGATCTGGCTTTTTTCCAGCCGGACGATCAGGTTGCGCGCCCGCGCTTGCCGAATCGCGTCCGGTCGAGCCAGGTCGTTTCCGTCCAACACGATTACGGCGTCGCGGTAACGCCGGGCGAGCGCCAGCGGCGCGATCTTGACATGGGGCGCCTGGTCAATTTGCCGTTCGTGAGCGGCCGGAAGAGGCTCGGCCCCGAGAACGAACTGGAGCTGGAGCTTTCTCTTGTTCGCCAACGCGACCACGCGGCTCAAGCGTCGCAATGGCATGCGACTGGCAGCCGTCGGGCGGGCGCCGCGATTGCGGTAATGACAAAACGAGACGGCGGCGGCGTCCGTCAGAACGATCAACTGTTGCAGGTCGAGTCCGACGCGATTCCAGGCGTCCGCGCGAGCGGGAGGCGACGGCGTCATGGCGTACTTGGCCTCTGCCTTTCCTCGGGGGCCGCCAACTTGCGATCGAGCCTGTCCCAGAAATATCGATTCGCGCGGACGCGCGCCTTGTGCAAGCGGCAGATATATGTCGCTCGCTGATATATTGTCGCCGTGTCCGCGAAATCATAGTTTGCGCCCTGGCACCACGCGCAGCCGGCGGCGATGTCGCATTCGATGCATTCCGGCGGGCTTTGCGATACGAGATCAAGCGCCAGGAAAGGTCGAAGCAAATTGGCGTCGATCCCGGCGACGCAATCGCCGATTTTGAGCGGCGGGCGATTTTGCAACGAAAACGCGGCGAATCTCACGCAAGGGTAAAAGACGCCGGCGTGGTCGACCGCCAACATCTTCCCCGCGCCGCACCAATTCCTATTCTCCGGATTTGGCCGTCCGATATGCCGCGCGAAGAACGAACAACTGTGCTCCATGTACGTCTCGTAATCGACGATGTGGTCCGCCAGAGCCAGGAGCTGGTCTTCGAGGATCTTGTCGCTGTCGGCGTCCCACGCGTTCTCGAACACCACGTTGGCGTGGATGTTCTTGATCCCGAGTTCCCAGAGATGGACGATGCTGTCTTTGACGTGCGGAAGATCCGCCCGCGAAATCGTGACCTTGGTGCTGGCTTCCGGAAACTGCCGCAGCCACAGCGGAATATTCCGCACCACGTCGTCGTAGGAGCCGCGCCCGTCCGGGTAGACTCGCTGAAGATTGTGCTTGCCGGGGGTTCCGTCAATCGTAATCCCGACGCTGACGTGGCGAAAGTTCTTTTCGAGATACCGCTGGACCCGCGGCTCGTCGTATAAGATGCCGTTCGTGGCGAAGCTGAAGCGATAGCTGTCGAACCACCAATGCCCCGTTTCGTAGGCCTGCCGTTTGAAATAATCGCTGATTCGGTCGATCAGGTCGATCTCCAGAAACGGCTCGCCGCCCATGAAGTCCCAGATCAGGGAGCGATCCTTGAACAACTCCCGTTCGCGGAGCAAGTAGTCCACGGTGCGCCGAGCAACGTCGAAGCTCATCCGGTGATGGGAATTTTTGCCAACCAGATAACAATAACGGCACCGCAACTGACAGTTTTCGGTGAGAATCATCGTGACGGTTTTCGCCTTCCCGCCTTCCCAGTCGCGACTCCGGTCGAACGCCGTCCGCCGACGGCCGCTCGCGGCAAACGCCGTGTTGCGCTCGCCAACCTGACTATTCGGCGCCGGGCTACGCACAGAAATACTCCTGCCTGAAAAACCCCGCCAGCCGCGCGTGCAGCGAACGGATGTCGAGCCGTTTCGTCAAGCGGAATTGCACCGACCCGCTGTGATTTGCATCAACGCGAACGCGCGCGACGATTGCCGCCATAACGATCACTGCGGCCGCTGCCGCCGGAGTTTCCAGAACAGGAACCTGTGCAATCGCCCCCGCACGAGCTTGTGCAGCCATCGCCGCAACCGCCGGTGCAGCCATCGCCGCATCCGGTGCAGCCGTCCGAGCAGCCATCGCCGCAACCGCCGGTGCAGCCATCGCCGCATCCGGTGCAGCCGTCCGAGCAGCCGTCGCCGCAACCCCCGGTGCAATCGCTGGCGCATTGCGCCGTGCAATCGCTGCAGCCGCCGGTAGAACTCCCGGAGCAACCCCCAGTGCAATCGCTGGCGCATTGCGCCGTGCAATCGCTGCAGCCGCCGGTAGAACTCCCGGAGCAACCCCCAGTGCAATCGCTGGCGCATTGCGCCGTGCAATCGCTGC
>Ga0181520_10003602_pt1 | contig 27011 bp, 22 predicted proteins | sample PEATcosm2014_Bin_29_FD_132451 | JGI IMG/M metagenome (GOLD analysis project Ga0181520, IMG submission 132451) | Peatland microbial communities from MTU Mesocosm Facility, Houghton, MI, USA - PEATcosm2014_Bin02_30_metaG | ecosystem: Environmental > Terrestrial > Soil > Wetlands > Peat | place...
TCCATCATTTTCTCCGTCTCGCGGTAAGGGCTGGCCACTGAGCCTGTATCAAGGTGATCCCGCCCGATTGCGATCGGTGCAGAAATCTCGCCCGTGCGCACCATTTCGTTGATCGCAAGGCCCATGCGCGCCCGCTCTCCGAAGTCCAACCAGCAGATGCGCGCCGGCAACCCTTGGAAAGCAACTCTGTCCTTTGCAAGCCGGATCCAGCGCGTGAGAATCTCGTTTTCCGGAAACAGCTCGAGAGCCAGCTCATCGGTCTTGGCAATGTCCCTGGGATCGCCCGAGAGAGCAACCCAGCGGAACGGTCCCCTGCCCGTACAGAAGAGCGGCCGAATGTACTCCGGCACAAAGCCGGGTATCAAAAAGGCATCCACACAACCCGCGTCGCAAGCAAAGCGCCGAATGTTATTGCCGTAATCGAAAGCCACCGCGCCCGCCCGCTGAAGGGCAAGCATCGCATTTACATGAACCACCATCGTCGCAGTAGACCGGCGCACATATTCCTCTGAATCGCGCCGGCGCAACTCGGCAGCCTCGGCCAGCGTCATTCCCTGCGGAACATAACCATTCAGCGGATCGTGCGCGCTGGTCTGGTCAGTCACCACATCCACCTTGACTCCGCGCCGCACAATCTCCGGCAGCACATCGCCGCAATTGCCCACAAGGCCAACCGAAAGCGCGCGGCCTTCGCGAACAGCAACCTCACACAACTGCAGAGCTTCGTCCAGGCTCTCGGTCATCGTGTCGCAGTAGCGCGTGACCACTCGGCGCTCGATGTGGCTGCGATCCACTTCGACGACCAGCGCCACGCCATCGTTCATCGTAACTGCAAGCGGCTGTGCGCCGCCCATGCCGCCCACCCCGCCTGTCACAACCAGCTTGCCTTTCAGCGAGCCGCCAAAATGCTGCTCCGCCAGCGCGGCCAGCGTTTGAAAAGTTCCCTGCAGAATCCCTTGCGCACCGATGTAAATCCAGCTCCCCGCCGTCATCTGCCCGTACATCATCAGGCCCTTGCGGTCCAGCTCGTTGAAGTGATCCCAGTTTGCCCACTTGCCCACAAGGTTCGAGTTGGCAATGATCACTCGCGGCGCCATCTCATGCGTCGGAAAAACGGCTACCGGCTTGCCCGACTGCACCAGCAGCGTTTCCTCGCCACCTAGCTGCTCCAGTTCATGCACAATAGCGTGGAAGCACTCCCAGTTGCGTGCCGCTTTGCCAATGCCTCCATAAACCACCAAGTCGGCAGGACGCTCGCCCACTTCCGGATCGAGGTTGTTCATCAGGCAGCGCAGCGCTGCCTCCTGCTGCCAGCCCTTGCAGCGCAGTTGATTGCCGCGTGGCGCCCGAATCTCAGCAGCTGTCGTGATCATGGTTTCTCCCCTTCTGTAAATGATTCTAGTGGGGATATTAACCCCGCAGACCAGTTTTCTACAGCCACAAACACAGGCTTAAAGCCTCTGCTGGCGTTGAAACCTCTCTCAAACATGGCAATGCGCGCTGATTCGATGTTATAAATCCAAATCAACCTTTCATTTCACATACATTCTTTCGCCCGCTCAGCAGCCAGTTGCCGAGCGGAACCGCGGCTCGTTATCCTTCTTGCCATGTCCAGCACTCTTGTCGAATGTGTTCCCAATTTTTCTGAAGGCCGCGACCCAGCCAAGGTCGATGCCATTGTCGAAGCGATGAAAATTCCCGGCGTCTATCTGCTCGACCGGGAGATGGATTCCGACCACAACCGGTGCGTCATCACGCTGGTGGGCGAGCGCGAAGCCATTCAAGAGGCTGTTCTGCGCGGCGTGGGCAAAGCAGCGGAGTTGATTGACCTCACTCATCACCAGGGCGCTCACCCCCGCATGGGCGCAACGGATGTAATTCCTTTCATCCCCATCGACGGCGTGACAGTTGAAGATTGCGTCGCCATGGCCCGCTACGTCGGAGCAGAAATCTGGAAGCGATTCCAGATTCCGGTCTATCTTTACGAATCAGCCGCAGCAACTCCCGAGCGGCAAAATCTTGAGAATATTCGCCGCGGCCAGTTCGAGGGAATCCGCGACGAGATCGCCACCAACCCGGCGCGTAAACCCGACTTCGGCGAACCGCGCGTGCATCCCACGGCCGGAGCAACTGTAGTGGGTGCGCGCAAATTTCTTGTGGCTTACAACGTTTTTCTCAATACACCCGATGTCGCCATCGCTAAAAAGATCGCCAAGGCCGTGCGCTTTTCCTCCGGCGGCCTGCGCTACGTCAAAGCTGCGGGATTCCTGGTCCGCGGCATGGCCCAGGTCTCGATGAACCTGACCGACTTTGAGCAGACTCCAGTGCACCGCGCGTTCGAGTGCGTGAAACGCGAAGCCGAGCGCTACGGCTGTGTGCCGGTTTCCAGCGAGATCATCGGCCTGATTCCTAAACTCGCTTTGGAACAGGCTGCGGAATGGTTCCTCCAAGTGGAGAACTTCGACTCTTCGCTGATTTTGGAAAATCGCCTTGCATCTGTGATGAGCGGCAAAGTAGCCGTTGGCGGCCTGCGCGCCGGCGTCGAGCCATTCATCGAACAACTGGCCGCTCCTACAGCAACTCCCGGCGGCGGCAGTGCGGCGGCGACCTCTGGCGCCATGGCCGCCGGACTCGTATGCATGGTTGCTACAATGTGCCGCGGGAAGAAAGCGTATTTGCAATACGAAAGCCAGTACAGCGAAGCCATCGCCCGGCTCACGCCGTTACGCGAGGAACTGAAGGCCGCCATCGATGCCGACTCGGACTCCTACAACGTCGTCATGAAGGCGTATAAGGCGGCGAAAGAATCCGCTGACGGCAGCAAGGCAATCAATGCCGCGTTGCGTCAGGCAGCCAGCGTGCCTCTCGGTGTGGCGGAAAAGGCCGCCGAAGTGGCGCGTATTGCCGCTACCCTCCAGTCAATCACCAACCCCAACATGGCTTCCGACCTAATCACAGCCATCGCCCTTTCAAGAGCAGCCATCGAAGGAGCACTGGCGAACGTAACTATCAATTTGGATTCGATGAAGACGGAGTCGCCCGAGGATGAAGCCTTCGTGAGGGAGTCGCGGAAACGCGCGGCAGAGCTGAAAGCGGAGATCTGAATTCTACTTATTGCAAGCCAAAACCGGCAGTGCCCCACTCTTTCGCAATGAACACGAAGGAATGGGGCGCTGCAAACTCCACCGTAAATCTTTAGCTCACCAGCTCCGCGGCGCGAATCCTCTCCTTGCGCACGGTGAGCCGGTCGACCAACTCAGTACGGACTTCATACCCGCGGCCAGGCGTATCTGGAATGGTAATCTCGCCCGCCGACGAAACCGTCACTTCCGGCTCGATGATATCCTCGGCCCAGTAACGCGCCGAAGCGGAGACATCGCTGGGCAGCGTGAAGTTTTCCAGCGTCGAGAGCGCAATGTTGTGTGAGCGGCCCACGCCCGACTCCAACATCCCACCGCACCAGACCGGAATGCCCCGCTCCAGCGCCGCGTTGTGCACGGCGATGGCCTCGCTGAACCCGCCCACGCGGCCCAGTTTTATATTGATAATTCTGCACGATTCCATCTCGATGGCCGCCAGCGCATCGCGCCGGTTGCGGATGGATTCGTCCAGGCAGATGGGGGTTTGCAGGCGCGCTTGCAGCAGCGAGTGGTAGTAGAAATCGTCGTGCCACAATGGCTGCTCGATCATCAACAGGTCGAAAGCGTCGAAAGATGTCAAATGGTCGACATCGCGCACTCGGTAAGCAGAGTTGGCGTCGCAACTAAGCATAATCCCCGGCCAGCGCGAGCGCACCTTTTCAAAGACATCCACATCCCAGCCCGGTTTGCACTTGAGCTTGATGCGTTGATAGCCGGCTGCGAGTTCGCGCTCGATATTTGCCATCAACTCCGGAATCGACGGCTGAATTCCCAGCGAGACTCCGCAAGGCACCACATCGCGCACCCCGCCAATCAATCGCGCGAGCGATATCCCTTCGCGCTGCGCCTCCAGGTCCCAGATGGCGTTTTCCAGCGTCGCCTTGGCCATGCGGTTGCCTCGCACCTCGCGAAAGATGCGTAAACACTCGCCACCGTGCTCTGGAGTTTCAGCTGCCAGCAACGGCGCCAATTCATTCACGATTACAGCCCAGGCGCTGTCCGTCGATTCCTCTGAGAAGAGTGGCCGCTCGCCGGTCGTGCACTCGCCCCAGCCACTCAGCCCTTCGGATTGGATCTCCGCCAGCAATATCCTCCGGTCGCTGGTGACGCCGAAGCTGGTTTCAAAGGGGCGCACCAAAGGCAGGTGCACTTCGCGTAGGATGATGGCATCAATTCTCATAGATTTTTACATTCCTTGGTATTGAAGATTAGCTTCGACCTGGGCTAGGGGACCCAGCTCAAAATTTCCGTTTCCTTCCGCATCGCGGGTGAAGCCAACTACCGCCAGTCCCTGAGAAAATGCCTGTTGAAACCGGCGACGGTTCTCAAACTGGACAGCCAAGGCACGTTCCCTGTCAGTTTCCGATGCCTTCCATTCATGGATAGAGGCCGGTACCGGAATTCGTTCTTCGATTTTCTCCTGGACAAAGCGAGCGGCTGCCCGGCGGCCTTTGAGAATTCTCTCTACCCTCGGCGAATCCAGCCGCCACTCGGCCACTAGCCGGTCCGTCGGGAGCCCACCTTGCAGACGAGATGAGGATACACCATAGAAATCCTCCTCGTACCGGAACGAGATGGCTCCCAGCTTGTGGATATTGAGATAAGCATTTTTGATTTCAAGAGGATCAAAGGTCCATTCCATGTGTCGAATTTCCCGTTCGAGAGCCTCCCGGCGCTGTTCAAGTTTGAGTTGCGCCCCCACTCCGCGGTTCCGGTACCCCTCCCGCACCGCCAGCATATGCGAGTGCAGATAGGCCTTCGGTCCCTGCTCCGAATTCCTAACACCCGGCCACGCCAGCGCAAACCCCACAAGCGATTCTGGCCCGCCTTCTGCGGAAGTGCCTAGAATCTCAGTATCAAACGCACCAATGACCTGCCCGCCGATCTTCTGTGACAGTAAGAAAGCCTTGCGAGGAAGCACGTCGGCAGGGTCGTAGCCCCATGTCTCAAGCTCCAATTGGACGCAAGCTTCCAATTCGTCAAAGCCCAAGCAGGAGCGGATCACAATCATGGCCGATCCTCCGAACCCTCTTCCGCCAGCTTCCGCTTTGCTGCCGCCCACAACGCTTCCAACTCGTCCGGGGAAAGTTCTTCGAGTGGCCGCTCAGACGCCAACTCCATGGCACGAAATCTCTGCCGGAAGCGCCGGTTGCAGCCACGCAGCGCCATCTCCGCGTCCACGCCCAGATGCCGCCCCAGATTGACCACGGTAAAAAGCAGATCGCCCAACTCCGCTTCTACCATCGGTTTACGCGCCGGATCGTCCGAGGCTGCCTCGGCCTCCAACTCCGCTGTCTCCTCGACCAGTTTGGGCAGCAGATCGCGCCAATTGGGCCAGTCGAATCCGGATTTCCGGGCCTTTGCGCCCAGCTTGGCAGCCTCGGCCAACGCCGGCATCGCCCGCTGCACAGAATCCAATCTCGACACCGAAAGCGCGTCTGCTACGTGCAATGTTTTTTCCGCGAGCTTGATCTCATCCCAATTGCGCAGTACCGCTTCCGACGAGTCACCAACGGCAGCATCTACATCAGCCCGATTGCCTGCCGCACGCGAAGCCTCATCGCCAAAAACGTGCGGATGGCGGCGAACGAGCTTATTGTTCAGATGGTTGAGCACGTCATCGATACTGAAATGGCCGTCGTTAGCCGCCATCTCCGCATAAAACAACACCTGAAGCAGCAGATCGCCCAGTTCCTCGGCAAGATGCGGAAAATCACGCCGCTCGATGGCGTCGAAGACCTCGTAAGTCTCTTCGAGCGTGAACTTGCGGATGGAATCGAAAGATTGTTCGCGGTCCCACGGGCAGCCGCCGGGAGCGCGCAGCCGCGCCATGATGGCAACCGACTGCTCAAACAACGCCGCCGCCCGCGCCGGATCGGTCGCGATTTGAGGCGCTGAAGCCTCTGTGGCCGTTCGTTCAGGCGGAAGGACCATGCAGTTCCAGTTTACCTTGCCGATTACCGGGTGTCTCACACGCTGATTCGAGGCCGTATACTCAACCTCGACTATGATTCGCATTCTGGGAACGATCTTTGCGGGCCTGTTCGGCCTCGCCTTCGGCAGCTTTCTGAACGTGTGCCTAAGCCGCTGGCCCGCTGGCGAGAGCGTGGTCAAGCCGCGCTCCCATTGCCGCCAGTGCAACCGGACGCTTACCTGGTGGGAGAACGTGCCGCTGGTCAGTTGGCTCGCTCTGCGTGGCCGCTGCCGCACCTGCCGCGCATGGATCGGCTGGCGCTATCCGCTGGTGGAGCTGGCGGTGGGAGGGCTTTGGGCCGTTGTTGCATGGGAATTCCGCACGAATGTTCTTGATCCAGACCTTCCGCGATTCGCCCTATACGACTCGTTGATGTGGGCGCTTGGAATGATGCTCTTCTACTGGGTGTTGGTTGCGTTGGCGGCTCTAGACGCCGAAAATCTCTGGCTGCCGAATTGGCTCACGTTGCCCTGGACTGCGGCTGGATTCGTGCTTACAGTTGTTGGCTTCGCCATTACGGTCGAGCTGCACCCAGTCACCTCAAGGCTTTCACTTACGCCTCTATACCTGCGTGGAGAGGAATGGCATCTAGCGTGGCCGCGGCTGCTCGAGATCCTAGCCGCGGCTACCATCATCATGCTCATCCGCTGGGTCTACTGGCTCATTCGCCACCGCGAAGGCATCGGCCTTGGCGACGCTAAACTCATGGCGCTACTTGCAGCATGGCTCGGGCTTCCGCTGGCCCTGCTGGCCTTTGTTGTTGGTGTAGTTCTGGGAGCATTGGTCGCCCTTGGTCAATTAGCAATTCCCGCTGCGCGCAACCAGTCAGAACGCTGGGCGCTCGGAAAGCTTCCGCTGGGCACGTTCCTCTGCTTCGGCGGCATTGTCAGCAGCCTATGGGGACAGGCTATCCTCGCCGCTTATCGACGCTGGGCAGGCTTCTAATGAAGCAGATGCGCAGGCCGGTGCAGAATCGTCCGGCCTGTCTGCGTTACCTGTCGGTGCAGGAGTAGCAAGGATCGATGGAAGCCTGGATCAAGGGCGTATCGGCCAGCCGCGCGCCCATCACCATCCAGCGGATTGCCGGCATGTTGGCAAACGTTGGCGTACGCACATGCACCCGGCTGGGCGTTCTGGAACCCTCTTTCCAGGAGACACTGTACATGACTTCCCCGCGAGGCGCCTCGACGCGGCTGGTGGCCGTTCCAGTTGTGAATGGAAACTTATCGTCTCCCGTATTGATTTCTCCGGGCGGCAGCTTGGCCAGCGCCTGACGAAGAATCTTGCAGCTCTCCATGATCTCCAGCGCGCGAACCAGCAGGCGGGCCGTCACGTCGCCGGCGGGCTGCACGGGAACATCAAACTCCATCTCGTCGTAGGCCGCGTAAGGCGCAGCGCGGCGAATGTCCTGTGGCAGTCCAGCGGCTCTTGCGGTTGGCCCCACCACGCCACAGGAGACGGCTTTTTCGTTGGTCAGCACACCGATGTTTGCGCAGCGCGAGATTGCGGTTCTGCTGGTAGTGAAAATGGGAATGACCGTGTGCGCCATCTCCAACTCAAGCGCCTCCACCATTTTGAGAATCGCCTGAGGATCGCTGATGTCGCGATTGACGCCGCCGATGCGGTTCATGGCATAGTTGACCCGATTGCCGCTGATGGCGCAAAGCACATCCATAATCTTTTCGCGGATCTCAAAGCAGGTCATGAACATGGTTTTGAAGCCCATGAGCTTGGCCGCGATGCCCGCCCAAAGCACGTGCGAGTGCAGCCGCTCAAGCTCAGCCATGATGACGCGAATATATTTTGCGCGGGGCGGCGGCGTGAGGCCGGTGAGCCCCTCCATCGCCTGGCAAAGCGTAAGTGTGTGGATGTTCGAGCAGATGCCGCAGACGCGCTCCATCAACGCGACCACCTGAAAGTAGTTGCGCGTTTCGGCCAGATGCTCGATGCCGCGGAAGTTGAAACCGATATGCAGCTTGGCGTCGCAAACCGTCTCGCCTTCGCAAATCAAATCCAGCTTGTAAGGCTCTTCCAGAGCGGGGTGATACGGACCCATGGGGATCTTGTAGCTCATATTTTCTCCTTACCCGCAGCCACGGTGTCACGCAGGTTCACGCCCGGTGTATCTCCCTTGCGCAACAAAAGGGGTTCGTATTCGCGTCCCGTGAAGTCGATTCCAAAGCCTTCGTGAATCTCGCGCTCAATCCAGTCCACTGCTTCGCACAGGTCGTAAATGCTCTCGATGGAATTGCCTGCAAGCAGGAAAGTAAAGCCCAGCAACTGGCCGTCAAGGTCCCAGTGATATTCCAGTCGAAAGCCCTCTTCTTTGGGAAGCTGATATGCGGTGATGGTGACAAAGCGGGCGCGAAGCCCGTTCATCGCCGTGGCGAGTTCGCGCACATTCATCGCGCCCAGCGGGAGCCAATGCGCACCGCCTTTTTCAACCCAGGGCTCTGTTGTCCCCAGTTTTTCTGCAATGGTTTCGAGCGGACTCATTGTGCGCCTCCAGTAGCGGGGTTCGCCGTTGAGCCTGCGACAGCCGCCGGTGGCTTGGGAGCGGGCGGCTTGCGGGCAACGGTATAGGATTTTTTCAACTCGCCGATGGTCGTGTACACGGGCGGACATTCCTCGTCCTGGCTGAGCGCATGAGACTTGCAGCCCTCCACGCAACGCCCGCAGAAGGTGCATTGGCCGGGATCGTAGCTCCAATAGAACTCGCCCTTGCCCGTCTTGAACTCGATTGCGCGCGAGGTGCAACGCATTTTGCAGATCGCGCAGCCGGTGCAAAGCTCGGGATCGAAGCGCACCAGACCCCGAAAGCGCTCGCCTGCCGCAGGACGCGCGGGAAAGAGCATCGTCCGCGAACCGCCCCATAGGTTCTTCCACAGCATGGTCAGAATGTTCATGCTCTAAACCTCATGAAAAGCGCGGACGCAACGGCCAGTACCGCGAAGATAAGCGTGCATTGCCAGTAAAAACGCACGGTCGTATCGATCTGCAGTCGCGCCGTGGCCGACGCCACCACCGACAAGAGCAGCACGATGAAAAATGAGAGCGCAACGAAGACGAGCGCGGCAACCCACCAGAGGGTTAGCTGCGGAGCAACCAGCGTGGCCACCAGACCTGTAGCCGCAACCCATTCCAGCCCATGCGAGAGTTCCCACATGGCCAACTCGGGCCCTGCGTATTCGGTCATTGGGCCGGAGTAAATCTCTTGCTCTGCATTGGGCAGCGAGAAAGGATTGAGATGAAGTTTTGCGGGCAGGCAAACCAGAATGGCCAGGATACCCAGCCAACGCAGCGGTGAGGCCGGAAGTTGCGCCAGTGCATCAAGCCGGAACGTATGCTGCGACGCTGCGATGGAGATAATGGCCAGAAGAAAGACCACATTGTAGGAGACGCTGAGGACGGCCTCGCGCGCCGAGCCGATCTCTCCAAAGATGGAGCGCGAGCTAAAGCCCGCGGCGATGATGCACATGGAAGGAACTTCAAGCAGCGCCAGCAACAGGATCAAGTCACCCTGGAATCCTCCCGAAGCCGGCAACACAGGCAACAGGCCTACCGCGCCTGCCGCCGCCGAGACCGCAATCAGCGGCCATGCCTTCATCAGCATTTCGCTTGCGCCCGTACGTTGAGGCGTATCTTTGCCGACGAGCTTGATGAAATCGTAAAACGGCTGCATGAACGGAGGGCCGATGCGGCCCTGCATCCGCGCAACCGCCTTGCGTTCCACCCACAGGAAAAACCACGCGGCAGGCACTGCGAACAGGAGGCCGGGAAAGATGAGCAGGCGAGCTAAGGATGTAATGAGAATGTTCATGCCTGCACCTCTTTCGGATTGGCTTCACGGCATGCGCAGTTGGAGCACTCGCCCACAACTTCAGGCTCGGACGCGACGGTAGCCGGCTTGTTGCCTCTCGCGGCCAGAATTTCAGCGGCCTTGGCCACGCCCAGAATGATGGCGTCAGGACGAGGCGGGCAGCCGGGAACAAATACATCCACCGGAATGTGCAGGTTGAGCGGCCCGGCAAGCGTTCTGCTGTCAATGAAGACGTTGGTCGTCGCCGGGCAGGAGCCAATGGCTATCACCGCTTTGGGACCGTAAACCTGCCCGTAGACAGTCTTGATGGCCTCAACGGCGTTGTGTGTGACGGGGCCGGTGACGCAGAGAATATCAGCGTGACGCGGTGAGCCTTCGAGCCGCACGCCGAGCTGCTCGGCGTCATAACGCGGCGTGAGGCTGGCGATAATCTCAATGTCGCAACCGTTGCAACTACCCGCGTTCATATGAAAGAGCCATGGGCTGCGGCGCCGGCAGTAGCACATCAATCGATTCCAGAGCTTCATGGTCTACCCCCAAGCAGCACTTGCAGCGCGTTCGGCCAGATGCCGACGGCGAGGACTATCACCACGAGCGCAACGATTGTGGCTTGCAACAGGAACGGCTCTTTTCGAGGCGGAGAATCCGCTAGCGGAGGAGTTGGATCGTGCGTCGGCCCCCACCATACGCGTGTCAAAGCCAGTGTGTACGCAATGAGCGCAAAAATAGACGAGACAATGAAGACAGCAGCCAGTGGCCAGCCAATCTGCACTGCTGTCTCGTAGAGTCTCCAACGGCCAAGGAAGCCCATGGTGGACGGAATACCCAGCATGGCCAGCATGCCAAACAAGAATCCGAAGGCAGCTACCGGGTAGCGCGCGGCTAGGCCCGTATGCTCGCCGTCCAACATGCCGTCGGCCTCGGGACCGCTAAGGCAGATGAAGAGCAACGCTTTGGCAATCGCGTGGGTTGCTGCCGCGAGGGCGGCGCCATAGAAGAGCGTCGTGCCAAGCTCAACACCATGCACACATGTCAAAGCTGTGATGCCAAGGAACAGGAAGCCCACATCCTCGATCGTCGAAAGCACCAGTAAGCGCTTAAGGCTTTTCTGAGTAAGCATGAGCAAAGATGCAATAAGTGATGTGAGGGCGGCTGCCCAAAACCAAAGGCTGCCAGGGAAAACGGTGCTGAGGCTGTTCGTCGCGCTGCTCATGAACTCGCCAAAAGCAGCCATATCCACCACTGCAATGATGAGGCCAATGACCAGGGATGGAAGTTCGTCGGCTAGCGAGAGCAGCCAAAAGAGCATTGGCACAGCAGCAAGTTTGACGGCTATCCCCGTGATCAGCAGCGCACGCGACCAGGCCCAATCCTTCCCATCTAAATAGGTCGATAACTGCGTGTTGATAAGTACTTCACTACCCACAGCGCAGAATACTGAAATTAGCACGATGGCTGAATAAGTGAGCTTCGCCGATTTTGAACGCGCGGTAAACCAGACGAGAACCACCGTGAGCAGCGCAGCAGACTCCAATAGCCCAAGTCGAATCCAGGGATTCGCAACAAAAAGTCCTGCGACCGAAAGGGAGCCAACGATTAACATAAAAGGCCAGAGCAAAACTTTGCCGTTTGCACTATTGACTAAAGAAGCAAGAAACAATCCGGCCGCCGCAACTCCAATCGCCGCGATCAAGATGGACGGAATTGGCATCGGACCGCCCGTGTAGGCTCCCGGAGGTGCTGGCACTATCCACTGAACGAAAGCAAAGACCAGCGCGGCGAAGGCGATTACAAGAATCGTGGCCTTGCGCTCCATCCAACTAACCACAACGCCCAGACCACGCGAAGCAGCCTGCAGTCCGCCCCAAACGCCAAGATAAGCGCGGTCAACCTCGGTCCAGCGGAAAAAATCTTTCCAACTATGCATGAAAATGCTGGAGAAATCTCCGGCTGAAAGCCTACTTTCGTCGGACAAAGGCTCGCCGCCAGTGAAGATTCCGCCGCCCGCCAACGCTGCGCCACCACCACCTGTGGCAACTACTGTTGCTGGGCGCGAGGCATAGGCGAGGGCATAAATTACTCCGCCCACAACAAGAGAAACCACGGCCAGCACCAGGCCGCCCATGGTTGAAAAGCTGCCTGCATCCGAAGAGAGGCCAAACCACGTCACCTGCGCCGCAGCGAGTTGAAGAGCGCCCAAAACCGGATTGATCAGGTAGTTGACCGCTAACTGCGGCGCGATGCCCAGAATGACGCTGCCCGCGGCCATGAATCCCATGCCCCAAACCATTGTCGGCGGAGATTCGTGCGCGTCCTTGGTCGCCTCGGTCAGCGGGCCGAGGAAGACCGCGCTGGTCGCTTTTGCGCCGAGGAAAACGGTGCCCAGGCTGGCCGCCCATGCGACCATGGCGGGAACCGCCCATCCGGCCTGCAAGGCTGCCGCGTAAAGCATCCACTTGCTGGCGAAGCCGCTCATCAGGGGAATGCCCATCATGCTGCCCACGCCTATCAGCCACGAGAGCGTCGTCTGCGGCATCTTCTGCGCCAGACCGCCCAGCTTGTTCATATCGCGCGTGCCAGCGCCATGTTGCACAGAGCCGGCAGTCAAAAACAACCCACCTTTGAAGAATCCGTGATTGAGGCAATGCAACAGGCCCGCGGCAATCGCGAGCGGCGTTCCGATGCCGATGCCCATCATCATGTAGCCGATTTGGCTGACCGTTGAGAAGGCCAACATGCGCTTCAAATCGGTCTGAACCATGGCGTACATCACGCCCACGGCCATGGTGACTGTGCCGACCCAGACCAGCGATGCGCTGCCCCAGGCAAACCCTCCGTTCACCGGCCATGCGCCAAAGCTGTGCATGCGGCAGGCCAGATAAACACCGGCCTTTACGTAGCAGGCCGCGTGCAGCAACGCACTCACAGGAGTGGGTGCGGCCATTGCTTCAGGAATCCATGTATGCAGAGGAAATTGGACGGATTTCGCAACCAGCGAAACCAGCATGAGCGCAAAAACTCCGCCGGTGAAAGCGTGCGCGACGTGCGGATCGGTCCAAAGAGCGCTGCCCGTGCGGTGGTAGATGACCAAGATGGCCGCCAGCAGGCCGTAGCCCGCGATGTGCGTCATCAGCAGCACTTTGCGTGCGCCGGCAACAGCCTCGCTATTGGTGTACCAGAAGCCCACAAGGCTGAAGGAGCACAATCCGACCAGTTCCCAGCAGAGATAGAAGAAGAAGAGGTTGGCGCTGTAAACCAGTCCGACGAAGCCGGCGATGAAGATCAGCATCGACGCATAGAAGCGCGTGGCGGACTTGTCGTGGGCCATGTAGCCGATGGAGTAGAGGAGGACGAATGCACCCAGGCCTGTCCCCATCAATGCAAAGAGTACGCTGAGGGCGTCCACGTGGAAGACGAGAGCGAGCGGGCCATCCCAGTGGAGCGCGTTCAGATCGACGAACTGGCCGGCCTTGGTCCATCCCACCAGAGCGGCCACGGATGCGACGGCCGGCAGACAGGTGAGGAAGGCCAGAATCCCCTTGGCCCGCGCGTTCAGGAGCCTTGCGGCTACGATCTGGAGCGCGGCGCCCAGGAGAAGGGAGCATGGCGCAATCAGAATGAGGGTCTCTGCGTTCATGGCTGAAATACTAGTCAGCAAAGGGTCTCCGAGATGTGATGGGACTCACCTCAGAGGGCAGTATCGTAATGTGGGACGTAAAATCAACAGGGACTGATTGTTGCGATTTCAGCCCACAAAGGTTTGCATGGCCGGAGCGCTTTGGGGGCACAAAGTTTGCTTGAGGGGTTCGGTTCAAAGGGGCGAAAGTTCGTTCAAAGGGTTCGAAAAAGTATGGTCCGTTGACCTTCGGAGCGCACCTGGGGAGTGGTTGGTTGGCGTCACGGGTGCGGAATTTGGGGCGAAAGTTTGTTTAAGAATGGCCAACTTGAATTCGGCATCGGCAGGCGGGGAGGGCGAAAGCGCTGAATTGCATGACTTTGCGGGATATTTTCGTCTGAAATCAGGGTGTGCGCCGGAATTGTCTGGCGGCCTGGCAGAAGGAGTCGGAGACAGCCCATACCGCGCCGGCGATGGCGACGGAGATGGCGTTTGCCGACCAGAGGAAATGGTCATGAGGGCTGGCCACAAGCTTGGGAATCCAGACCAGGATTTCGAAGCCGACAATCTCAGCGGTCAGCAGGCGCGAGGCGAGCGGGGCCAGGATGCCCGTAAGGATGGCTGCGGCGGCGAGGAAGAAGCCGATGGTGGTGACATAGCACCAGAACACCTGCGATGGCGGAATCCATTTAGGGACCCAAGCCGCCAGGCCGGGCATGGCGTAAATGTGGACGACGCCGAAGGAGATTGCGGAAAGGCCGGAGAGGCGGGCGAAGAGGGACTCGCAGCGCGAGATGCGTGAGCCAGCCGGTGAGAACCGTGCGAAAAGAACAGCTCCGGCGGCGACGAGCGCGAACTCCTCAAAGAAGTTGCCGGTGGGGTCGAAGCCGCTTCTGCCTTCGAGCATTTTTGGTACCCACAGGAGTGCGAAAACGGAGTAGACGACGGTGAGCGCCAGTGCGCCGGCGCGAGCGGTTCGACGCCAGAGGAGTGCGAGTCCGGCGGCGAGTTCGATGAGGGCGGTGAAATAGGCGAGCGGCTCGCGGAAGGGCACATTCGGGCCGACGCGCTGCCAATTGGTGGCAAAGTCGCCAGAAGCCAGGCCGACGAGGCCGAGGAAGATGGCGCCGGCGGCGAAGACGTAAATGCCGAGATTGGATGCAGGGCTGCGGTTTTCCATTTGGTTTCTGTCGGGGGGCTCCGAACACAGCCAGAGTAACATGACTCCGTCTAAGATTTGCCCGGTAAAAATGCCCCTTGAAGGTGCACCCTGAGAATGAGAACCTTGCCTCAGGGGTTAAAACCCCTTCTTCGAAATGAAGACTCATTGCCGGGGATGAATCCCCGGCCTACCGTTCCCGGCTTGCGGCCTACGGCTCCGGAATGCTCTGACCTGAGTATTGCCGAGGATGAGTCCCGCCTACCGCTTCTGGTTCGCGAAGATAGCGCCCACGATATGCTCATGACAACGACCATGGAAACCTATGCGCTCACTACAACAACGTATCAACGGCGCTCCCTCTTTGTTAGAACGGAGAATGCCGAATTGATGGTCACGACTCTGTTTCACTATCGGGATCAAGGGCGCTACCAACTACATGGGTTCGTAGTCATGCCGGAGCATCTGCACGTGTTGCTGACTCCGTCGCTCAACCAGACGATTGAGCGATGCGCTCAGTGCATCAAAGGCGGGTTTTCCCATGAGGTTCGTTCGCAGTTTGCCGGGGAAGTTTGGCAACCGGGTTTCCACGAGCATCGGGTTCGCGACGGAGGGGACTTTCGAGGGCAACTTGGCTACATTGCGACGAATCCGGAGAAGCGGCGGCTCGTCGGTTGGGAGTTTGTGCATACGCGGTTTTTAGAGAGTCTCGATCCGATGCCCGAGAGACTCGGGCGGTAGGCCGGGGACTTATCCCCGGCGTCGAAGTTGTCTCCACAGAGACAGGCCTTCAGGCCCTGAGGTGTGCGTTTTTGGATGTTCTCCAGCGGAGTGGCCAAGAGGTTTAGAAGCATGCCTCAGGGGTTAAAACCCCTGACCGGTGGCGGCGTTGTATTGCCGGGGATGAATCTCCGGCCTACCGTTCCGGTCTGCTCTGTCCCAGGTATTGCAGGAGATAAATCCACAGCCTACCGTTCCGGCGCGCTCTATCTTAGGTAGGCCTCATGGGTTAAAGTCCATTCTCGGAAATTGCGGATTATTGCGGGAGCTGAATCCCCGGTCTACTGCTCCCGGCGCTCCCGGCATGCTCTGCTCTAAGTATTCCCCGGGGACAAGTAATGACCTACTGATCCGGCCATGCAGCTCTCAGCAAGGACGAAGACGTGGCCCTTCCCCCGCGAGCAAAAATGGTCCGCTCGATACCCAGAGTCCATCGGACCTCCAGCCAAGCGAAGGACCGGGCCTCCAAACACTCCTGGCTCGCCTAAGGGAGGGCCAGGCGACGCAATTCGATGCCGGCGTTCAGGGTGTTTTCGGAGCGGCCGCGCCGGGGTCAGTGGCCGGCTTCGTATTTGCGGTTTTGATCGCCTGCACCAATGTGTCAAGCGAGCCGGCTATCGATCCGGGAGTCGGATTGAGCAACGCTGCGCCCAGGCCGACCGCAGCCACCGCGATGGAGATAGCATTCTGAACGTTGGTTATTGTTTTTAGCGCACTTTTAGCGTCGTGGGTTGCGTTCTGCAAATTGACGACAGAAGCGTCAATGTCTACAAGAGCGCCTTTCAACGCTTCGTTCTCAAGTTCCTCGCCTTGCGAATCTAGTTGCCCGAATAACTCAGTCAACTGATTCTTTTGCGCTTGAGAAAGTGCGCCGCCATTTTGTACACGGAAATTCAGTACCTGGTCCGCCATGTCGTCAAACACGGCCGCGAGGTTTTTCAGGTCGAGCGGGCTCCATTGCATCTTCAATCCTCCTAAAACGCACTGTTTATCGACACTGCCCCATTTCCTAAATCAACAATCTCGGGGATAAGATCTTTCGAAAGCTGCGCGGCGTTCCAGTTGCCACGCTGTTCATTGATCTTGTTATGACTCTCCGCGATCGTTTTGAGCGCGTCCTGATATTTTTTGACGGCGGCCTTTTGGGTCTCGATGTGCACCTTGTCGGCGGCGCACTTTCTGGCGAGCAGATCGGTGGCAAGCGGCTCAGCCGTGGGAGATTTCATCAGGTCGCAATAGCTTAACTCGTATCTTTCTTCCTCGTTAAAGGTTTGCAGAAACTTATCCGCGGCGTAATCAGATAGGAAGGCTGTAACGTCCTGGACCCCGTTGTTACTTTCTCCGACAATTTTCGACAGTTTTTCTTTCCGATAGCCGCTAGCCCAGATATTGGTGATTGCCTTGGCCAGCCCTGAGGCCGCAGTAGCTTTGGTCTGGTTCGCAGTCGATATGGTCGGGTCGGCCTTCTTGAGGTCAGCCGTTACGTTGTCGAAACCCCCGGGAACCTTGCTGAGGTCGTCGGCGGCCAGAGCGCCCAAACTGGCTATGTAGTTGAACAATGCGTCATTTACCTTCACGAGCGAAGAATTTACCTGGACGTAAAACTCGCAATCTAAGGGGGGGATGTTGTTCTGCGCGTTGATGTAACTGTTGGCGCGGTTGCACGAGGTTTTGGCTGCGTCTGCCATGGCGGAGAATGTCTTTCCGACATCCTGACTGGCCTTAGCAAACTGGGTAACCTCGCCCAGATCTGTGCAGCCGCAAACAGCCAGAAAAGATGCGGCGGCGCAGACGATTACATAGTGCCTGGTTCGACGGGTAAGCACGATAGAACGCATGTGTCTCCTCCATGCCTTCTTCGCTTGGTGCATCGGGGGGAGAAACTGACTGTGAGCAGATTCAGATCAATGGGAAATGAAGAAGGCACAAACTCGAAGAGATTGTTGCACAGCTGGATTTTCCTGGCAAGCAGAATTCTTAGTTCCCGTCAGATTTTCAGTGGCTTAGCTGTGCTTGCCCTTCCACTCCTCATACGGTCCCTGGAAGTCTTCTATGCCGTCTTCGTGGAAGACCCAGAGGCGCGTGGCCACTTCGTCGATTAAGTCATGGTCGTGAGTTACTAACAACACCGTGCCTTCGTAGCGCTGGAGAGCTATGTTGAGGGCGTTGATGGCTTCTAAGTCGAGATGGTTAGTCGGCTCGTCGAAGATGAGTATGTTGGGCTTGGTGAGGATCAGCTTGCAAAAAGCGAGGCGGGCCTGTTCGCCGCCGGAGAGAGCCTTGGTTTGCTTTTCGCCTTCTTCGCCGCTGAATAACATTTGGCCGAGGATGCCGCGAATCTCTTCAACGTGGGCGGCGGGGTTCCAGCGATGGAGCCACTCGGCTATGGAGAGGCCGTGTTCGATGGTTGCGCCTACGTCTTGCGGGAAGTAACCAATCTGCGCCTCGTGGCCCCAGAAGACGGTGCCAGAGTCGAGGGTGAAGTCGGGGTCAGCGAGGCCGGGATAGTTACTGAGAAGACTTTTGAGCAGTGTGGTCTTGCCGGCGCCGTTGCGGCCCATGAGGCAGATGCGCTCGCCGCGCAGGACGTTGGCGCTGAAGCCGTCGATGACCGTTTGCTCGCCGTAGATTTTATTGAGTTGCTTGAATTCGAGCGCGTGCTTGCCGCTGGGGCGGATCTGGTCGAAGCGGATGTAAGGGCGCGCGATGTTGGAGCGGGCGAGGTCGTTGGTTTGCAGACGCTCAACTTCTTTGCGGCGGCTGGTGACCTGCGAGGAGCGGGTTCCGGCGGAGAAGCGGGCGATGAAGTCGTTGAGCTGGGCGATTTTCTTTTCGCGCTGGGCGTTTTGCGATTCGAGAGTGGAACGGATCTGCGTTTTGGCCATCACCATCTCGTCGTATCCACCGGTGTAAGTGATGATGGTTTGGTAATCGATGTCGGCGGTGTGCGTGGTGACCGAGTTGAGGAAGTGGCGATCGTGGGAGATGGCGATGAGGGTGCCGTCGTAGTTATTGAGGAAGTCCTGAAGCCAGTGGACTGATTCGAGATCGAGGTAGTTGGTAGGCTCGTCGAGCAAGAGGGCCTGGGGCTTGCCGAAGAGAGCCTGGGCAAGGAGAACGCGGACCTTTTGGCCGCCCTGTAACTCGCCCATCATGCGCTCGTGGAGCGGTTCGGCAATGTCGAGACCGTCGAGGAGAACTGCGGCGTCGGATTCGGCGGTGTAGCCGTCTTCGTCGCCGATGACGCCTTCGAGCTCGCCGAGGCGCATGCCGTCAGCATCGGTCAGCTCGGGCTTCTCGTAGATGCGGTCGCGCTCTTCCATGGCGGCCCAGAGTGGCTTGTTGCCCATGATGACGGTGTCGATGACGCGATAGGCGTCAAAGGCGAACTGGTCCTGGCGCAAAACGCCGAGCTTGCGAGGGCGGACGACGTTGCCCTTTTGCGCGTCGAGCTCGCCGGTGAGGATCTTCATGAAGGTGGTCTTGCCGGAGCCGTTGGGACCGGTGAGGCCGTAGCGGCGGCCGGGCACAAAGGCGACGCTGACGTCTTCGAAGAGCACCTTCGAGCCGTAGCGCATGGTTACATTGCTGACACTAATCATTCTTTCGGGTTCCTGTATGCGGGCCGCGGCGGAGTGTTGGCACGGCGGGGCGGGTAGCGTTCGGGTGATGCATGAGTTCAATCAAGCATGGTATTGGGGCGCGCGCACGGGCCAGCCCCGGAGAGGTCATCTCTTCCAGTTTCTCATACAAGCGGCGGCGAGGCCTGGTCAGAGGCAGTTGGCGGCTCTAGCGCGGCGAGGGTTGAGGAGAATCGGCGAGGGCGTAGGTGAGCACTGCGACGACGGCGGCGTTTTCGTTGAGGTGGCGCGGGTCGATCTTGTCGAAGGTGTCGGCGGCGGTGTGGTGATAGTTGAAGTAGAAGCGGCTGTCCTGGAGCGGGGCGAAGCTGGGAACACCATTTGCGGCAAGGCCGCTGATGTCTTCGCCGGTCTCCGAGGAGCTTTCCAACGATCTGGCGCCGATGGCGTCGAGCACGCCGGCAACGGGGCGGAGCCACTGGCCGAGGGCGGGCTTGCCGGTGTAGTCGATGCCGGTGGGGTGATCAGCGCCCGCGTCGGTCTCGATGGCGGCGATGTGGCTAGCTACCTGATCGTGATAGTCGGCGTTGTAGGCGGCCGCTCCCTCGGAACCCTCTTCCTCGCTCATCCAGGCGATGAAACGGACGGTGCGGCGGGGATGGATGCCCAAATCATGGAGGAGATGGATGGCCTGCATGGAGACGACGACGCCAGCGCCATCGTCGATGGCTCCGGTGCCCAGAACCCAGGAGTCGAGGTGGCCAGAGACGACCACCAACTGCTCGGGATGCTCGACGCCCTTCCAATCGGCGATGACGTTGTGGCTGACAACGTCGGGGAGGGTTTGCGGGGTCAGCGTGAGATGGAGGCTGACAGGTCCCTGAGAGGTGAGGTTCTTGAGCAGTTCGGCATCTTCGGCGGCGACCGCGGCGGCGGGGATTTTGGGCACGCCGTTGGTGTAAACGGTCAGGCCGGTATGGGGCAGACGGAAGTCGGCGCCGCCAACAGAGCGGACCAGTACGGCGACTGCGCCTACGGAGGAGGCGGCAATCGGCCCGGCTCCGCGATAGGCCACGGCGTCGCCATACGCTTCGAAGCCGCGGCCCTCCGCGGCCAGTTCCTTGTCAAATGGGTGGTTGAAGAGCAGGATTTTGCCCTTTACCGCGTCGGGCGACAGCGCGCGCAACTGACTCCAATTACCGACCACGACGACTTCGGCGGTGAGGCCTTCGGCGGGCGTGGCCACGCTGCCTCCAAGAGCAGTCAGGACGATCTTCTGCGTGGTTCCCGGCGTTTGCCCCGGCCACGAAACGAGCTCGGCAGTCTCCGCGCCACGCACCCAGTGTGGGATAGTGGCCTTTTCGAGGGTGACTTCGGCTCCCAGAGCTCTCATCTGGGCAGCGACGTAATCAACGGCTCGCTCGGCCTGAGGCGAACCGGAGAGCCGGGGGCCGATGTTGTCGGAGAGGTAGCGCAACTGGTCGAGGGCATAGGGATCGGTGAGAGCGGCATCGCGCAGGCGCACCATGGTGGCCAACTGTTCAGACGTCCAGGCACTGGGGCCAGCAGAGATCATGGCGTTGAGGCGGTCGACAATGCTGGGCGGAGCAACTTCGGGGGCGTTTTGCGCCGGGCAGCGGGGGAGCGTCAGAGCGATGGCAGTGGCCGCGAGAGCGAGGACGAGCGAACCTAAGTTCTTCAGGGGGTTCATCCGAGGGAAAGCCATGAGGGATGTTAGCACAGCGCCGTCGCAACTCTACAGGCGACTCTTTTGGCTGGGCCGCGTCTATATCTATAGGATTAGCGCTATGCTTGGAAGGTGATCCGAGGGGATGGCCGGCCACTGGCTATACTGAAGTTTAGTACGTTCAACTATCCAGCCGCAGGGCAGGACCCAGGACGAGGTCAATAAAACAGATGAATTCACTTTTTGAACGGCTGCGCTCGCGCCGCCTCGCTTCCGCGTTCGTATTGCTCGCGACGCTCACGGCCGCCATTGTGGGCGGCTCCTTTGCCGCGCACGGAGTTCGCGGACAAGAGCAACAAAACTCGAGCCTCGACGCCACGCCACTGAAGGTGGTGAATTCCACGGTGCCTCCCAACGAGTTTGTGCGGATTGCCAAGCTGGTGGGTCCGGCGGTGGTGAACATCAACACCCGAACATTGCCCAAACAGGCCACTGGCAAAGGCAAGCGCAACTTCCATGGACGCTTGCAGCCCATTCCGCAAGGCCCCGGCGACGACGATCAGCAGCAGGATCAGGGACAGGGCCAGGACCAGCAGCAGGGACCGCAAAACTGGGGAGACTTGTTCCACTTCTTCGGCGGGCAGATACCCGACCAGGAGGGCGGAGACGACGGCCAAGTGCATGAATCGCTGGGATCGGGATTCATCGTCGATCCCAAGGGCTACATCATCACCAACTATCACGTCATTGAGAAGGCCGACCAGATTTTTGTGAAGCTATCAACAGACCCCGACAACGAGGATCTGGGGCGCGTGGCGCGGGTTATTGGCACGGACAAGGCGACGGATCTGGCGGTGATCAAGATTGAAACCAGCACGCCGCTGCCGACGGTGAAGATGGGCAACTCCGACGCGACCGAGGTAGGCGACTCGGTGGAGGCGATCGGCAGCCCCTTTGCGCTGGCGCAGACGGTGACGGCGGGAATTATTTCGGCCAAGAACAGGACAATCGAGCCGGGCGCGGGCGGGCAGTTTCAGCACTTTATTCAAACGGACGCAGCGATCAATCCGGGCAACTCCGGCGGACCGCTGCTGAATATGAACGGCGAAGTGATTGGCGTAAACACTGCCATTTATACGCAGTCGGGCGGCTATCAAGGACTCGGCTTCGCGCTGCCGTCAAATACCGTGGTGGATGTTTATAACGACTTGATCGGCCCCAGCCACAAGAAAGTGCGCGGCTCAATCGGCATCCGCTTCAATCAGGGACTATCGGGCGCGGTGAATCGCGTTTACGGCTTCAAGAACGGCGTGCTGGTGCAGCAGGTGCAGCCGGGCGGACCAGCGGAAAAAGCCGGCCTCAAATCGGGTGACATCATTCTGACCATTGACGGACGCTCGATCAAGGACGGCGACGATATGGTGAATGAGATTGCCAGCCGCAGGCCGGGAAGCACCGTCCGACTGGGCTACTTGAGGGACGGCAAACAGGCCGACACGACGGTTTCCATCGGCGACCGAGACAAGGTTTTTGCAGACGTGGGCGAGCAGCAGGCGGAAGCAAGCCCTGACGAAAAGGGCGAGCCGGGCGAGGTGAAGCTGGGCGTGATGGTGCGCGAGATTTCTCCGGCCACGGCGGCGAAGCTGAATACGCCTGGGGTGGTGATCGAATCGGTACGCCCCGGTTCATATGCCGACCTGCAAGGGCTTGAGCCCGGACTGGTGATTGTCCGCATTAACAAGCAACCCACACGCACTAAGGAAGAGTTCAATGCTGTCGCAAGCAAGCTCAAACCGGGTGACGACGTGGTTTTTGAAATTATGGACCCGCGCCATCCTGACCAAGGCATAAACCTGGTGGGTGGAACACTCTAAGTGTCTTGGAGGGCGCATGAGTGGATTTCCGCTTTGTGCGCCCTTTTGCTCACCTGTTTGGATTTGAGGAACTGAACGGATTTTTCCCTTGCCGCAGTGCTGAGGATTGACTAAGCTCTAACGCATGGCTCTGTAGAAGTTACGTTTTTAGAGGGGAATCAGCGTGCTGTCTTTTCGAGCAAGCATGGCATCGGCACTCTTTGCGGCTCTGGCTGTAACAACAACCTTGAGCGCGACCACTGTGCATCATGCCTCCACTACCGCGCATCGCACTTCAGCTAACGTGCATCATGGCACGACCGTGCATCACAGTTCTACAGGGGTGCATCACGCTTCAACTTCCAGCGGCCATGCCTCTGCCACAAGCAGCCGTGGGAAGCACCGCGGACGCAAAGGCGGTACCAAAATGGGGCGGCAGCGCGGCCAGCAGGCGATTGAGCCGAGCAGGGTAACAGAGATTCAGCAGGCGCTTATTCGCGAACATTATATGAGTGGCGAGGCTAATGGGGAGTGGGACTCGGCGACCAAGGCAGCGATGGAAAAGTACCAGGCCGACCAAGGCTGGCAAACAAAGCTGATGCCGGATTCCAGAGCGCTGAAAAAGCTCGGTCTCGGCCCCGATTACTCGAATGCAATTAACGCCAAAAGCGCCAACTTCACACCGCCGCCTCCGATCAGTACGATTCCGCCAGTGGTAGCGGCTGGATTTGCCACCGCCGCGGGAGTGAACCCGTAGTGTGTCAGCGAACAAGCGGACAAATGCGCGGATTGCGAAGTGAATCCTGGGAAAATCATTTTTGTGGCAGAGAAATATGGCCGCCTATGGGCGACCATATTTGTATCAGCTCTGGTCGACTCACGCTCAGAACTTGAACGGCGGCATGCCCTTGAGCAGGAACTCGTAGCGCGGGCGTTCGGTGTCAGGACCAGAAGTGATGGTGCTGTCGAGATGAATGAGCAAGTCGTCTTTGCCGTAGCGCGGCCATGCGGGCAGGCCGAGTCCGTTGGGGTCGCCGGTTCTCGCGAAGTTGGTCCAATATCTCATCATCTGATCGCTCAGCCTGCGATCTTCCGGACGCCAGACTGCGCCGGGCCGTGTGTCGAGCGTGCCGAAGACGTACTCGATGTCGTCAGAGTGAAAGGCGAAGGATTCGGGGTGGTATTTGCTGACCGGCGCGGCAAGTTCCAGATGATAGCGATAGACGGGTGAATCACCGGTTTGCCTGTGCGCTTCGATCCACTTCCAGGTGCCAAATGCAATGAAGGAGTCTCCCTCGGAGTCGATGGCCGAGCGACGCGCCTGCGCATCAGTGCCGGCGGGATAGAGCTTGAGAAACTCCGCGGCGCGATCCTGGAAGAGAGCGGACGCATAGTTCCTAAACCCCTCCGCTGTGACCGGATGCAGGGCGACAAAGCTGCCTTCGTCGCGATTCCAACCAGCCAGCAGCGGCACATGGGCCTGCTTGCCGGAGGCGTATGTTTCCGGCACAGGCTCGGTGAGTACGCGGCCGTCTATCACCGGAGAAAAATCCGTCATGCTCGTGCTCTTGACCGCCTCGAGAATTCCGGCAGTGGGAAGCGCGCGCAGTTCTTCAAGCGACTTGACGCCGAGCGAGGCCACCCATGCGCCGTCTCTGTGTTTGCGCGCATCAAGAGAGTCCGTGGGCAGCACTCCCTTGAAGGCCGCACCGCTTTCGCCGATGGCCTTGTGAAAAAGTCCAATGGCCATGGGTGAAGCCATCAGCGTGCTTACCGCAAACGAGCCGGCGCTCTCGCCAAAAATGGTCACATTGCCGGGATCGCCGCCGAATTGGCTGATGTTGGCTTTGACCCATTGGAGAGCAGCCACCATGTCGAGCAGGCCGTAATTCCCTGCCGCGCCGTTAGCCTCTTTTGCCAGGTCTGCCGTGGCCAGAAAACCGAAGACGCCGAGCCGGTAGTTGATGGTGACCAGCACCACGCCCTTGAGCGGCAGAAAGTCGCCGTTGTGGCGCGGCTCCGAGCTGGCGCCGGCGTAGTAGCCGCCGCCGTGAATCCAGAACATGACGGGTAGCTTGCTCTTTGCGTGGGCTGAGGCGGGCGCGTAGACGTTCAGGAAAAGGCAATCTTCGCTCTGGCCGCCGTCTTCAAAGACAAGGTCGTCGTAGACGTGATTCTGAGCGCAGTGCACGCCGTAGCTGGTGGCATCGCGATCGCCGTTCCACTTTGCAGGCGGCTGCGGGGCCTTCCAGCGCAGTGCGCCGACCGGCGCGGCTGCATAAGGCAGTCCAAGAAAAGCTTTGACCTGGCCATTGTTGACGGTCTTGCCATGCACCTTGCCTTGCGCAGTTTTCACTGTAAGAGAATCGGCGTGGAGTGGAGCAGAGACCATAACCGCCAGAGTCGCAATCGTAAGAGCACACGCCGCTTTGATTCCCGTTCGCATGAAAAAAGCCTCCGCGCAACACCATAGCAGGATGGGCGAAATCATGCGAATCGCAGCATGATTGGCGCGCTTACTTGCCGATTACATCAATCGCCGCAGTAATCGTTCTGGGAGGCATACAGGCGTTGTTGTCGCACGCCTGATAATGCAGCTTCGCTTCGACCAGGTGTTCGCCAGCTGAGGCCACAACGCGCGCTTTGATGATGAACTCGCCGGTGTAGACGCTGAGCTTTGTTGAGGGATCGAGGGGCAGAGAAAAGTCCGCGCCGGGCGGATAGACAGTCGTGTCGAGGCGTACCCCGGCGCCATCGGGAATGGAAAAAACAGTGGGGATAAGTTCGTCTTCTCTGGGCGTGTGAGAGTTGATGTGCAGCCCCGGCGCGATGCGGAAGTGGAGGGAGACTGTGGTTGGCGCGCCGGCGGGAACGGTGATTTGCTCGGGGTAAAGATATTCGACGGCGGCTGGCTTTGCCGCCGAGTGTGCGGGCTCATTGAGCAACGGCCGCGGCGCTTGCGCCAGTGCGGAGGATAATGTCAACGCCGCCGCAAATGCAACGCGGATTTCTATTTTTCGTGCATTCATGAATCTTTCCTCGTCATAGCGGCACTAAGAACTGATTGAAAATCTAACTTGAACCAGAGAAATCGTCCCTCAGGGGCAAAAGCCCTCGCTAATTTTGCGACATTTACGGCACGACTAAAGTCGTGCCTTTTCAAAACAAGTACGACCATCTGCGTGGCGGACACCACCAGCTCCGCTAACTCCGCGAGCGCCGCTCACTCCGCTATTTTGCAATCCCCAACACTTTTTTGATATTTCTGTCGATTTCATCCTTTGAAGTGAGCCCGACCTGCGCGGCGACGATGGTTCCATCGCGATCCACAAAGAAGGAGGTCGGCAGGTCGTCCAGTCCGCCATAAGGCTTACTGATGGAGTCGGCGTCAATCAGTACTGGATAGGGCATGTGCATCTCCTGAACGAAGCGCGCAATGGCCCGCTTCTCTTCGCTCAGCTTCTGCGGGTCGCCGCGGTCGAGGTCATCGGCTGAGACGCCGAGCACTTCAAATCCCTGCTCTGCATATTGATTGCGCAGTTCGACGAGCCAGGGAGTTTCCAGTTTGCATGGCGCGCACCAGGTGGCCCAGAAATTGATTACCAGCGCCTTGCCTTTGTAACTGGCCAGCGAGACTTTCTTGCCGCTGAGGTCTTCAAGCGTGAAGGCGGGCGCGGGTTTGCCGAGGAGCGCTGGAAGAAACTGGAGCGGAATGTCGCTGTCGCCTGTGGCAGGAACCAGCTCAGCCTGCGCAGACCTGGCCAGAAGCCGCTCGGCCGCTTGCTTGCGATACTCCCAGTTGGCCCAACCGGCCCAGGCAAAAGCGGCCAGGATGAACAGAACGGCAGTAATAACCAATGTGTTGCGTTTCACGCGGATTCGCCTCGTCGATTTATATTGTACGAGCCACCTGCATACGAGGCGAAACTGATACCATCAATAACCGATGAGCGACAAAGAAAGACAACCCCGTTCCAACGCAGATTCTGAACAGGACCGCGCACTTGCGCCGGCAGCTTTGGTGCGCACCGAGGCGGCGGCTCTGGAAGCTCTGGCCGCGAGGCTGGAAGGGCCGATGGCAGCAGCGTTCGACCGCGCCGTCGAGCTGATTTTGCGCTGCGGCGAAGAGCGCGGGCGTGTGGTGGTTACGGGCATGGGCAAGAGCGGAATCATTGCGCAGAAGATTGCAGCCACGCTCAGCTCCACCGGCTCGCCGGCCTTGTTTCTGCATCCGGCCGAAGCGGTGCATGGCGACTTGGGCGTGCTGATGGCGGGCGATGTGGTGGTGGCGTTGTCGGCCAGCGGCGAGACTGAGGAGATTCTGCGCCTGCTGGCTACGCTTAAGCGCAAGGGCGACGCGCTGGTGAGTTTCTGTTGCAATCAAAATTCGACTCTGGCCAA
>Ga0181520_10003603_pt1 | contig 26998 bp, 22 predicted proteins | sample PEATcosm2014_Bin_29_FD_132451 | JGI IMG/M metagenome (GOLD analysis project Ga0181520, IMG submission 132451) | Peatland microbial communities from MTU Mesocosm Facility, Houghton, MI, USA - PEATcosm2014_Bin02_30_metaG | ecosystem: Environmental > Terrestrial > Soil > Wetlands > Peat | place...
GCAACAGAAAGACTTTGCTGCGCGACAGCTCGCCTGCTTTGAGCTCGACCGCATTCCTCGGCAAGCCGAAAATCTCGGCGAGAAACGCAATGAGCGCCTCATTCGCGCGGCCCTCGATCGCCGGCGCCTGAACTGCAATCTTGAGTTGTGCCGCTGTCCCTTCGCCGTAAATCCCGGCGATTGCCATCCTCTTCGCGCCCGGTTGCGCGCGCACCGCAAGCGTCACTCCGCCCGGCGCTTCGCGCAGCATCAGTCGACTTCCGTTTCCAGGCTTTGCGGCTCGGCTTTCAGCGTGCGCTTCCCGAACAGCGCCGTCCCAATCCGAATCCGCGTGGCGCCTTCCGCGATTGCCAGCGCAAAGTCTCCGCTCATTCCCATCGAAAGCACATCGAGCTTCAGATTCGAGTGCGCCGCCGCCCACCGGTCGCGCCACATCCTTAAACTGCGAAAACACGCCCGCGTCTCATTCTCCGGTGCGCCCCATGGCGCAATCGTCATCAGACCGCGGACCTCAAGATCCAGCAGGTCCGGCAGCCGCTCCAACAGCCGTGCCGCTTCATCCGACTCCGGCTCTACACCGCTCTTCGTCTCTTCCGGGCTCAGCTTCACTTCGATCAGCACCGGCAGCCGCTTGCCCGCTTTCCCCGCCGCCTCACTCAATCGCTCCGCCAGCTTCAAAGAATCGAGCGAGTCCACTCCGTCAAAGATCTCCGCAGCCCTCGCCGACTTGTTCGACTGCAAATGCCCAATCAGATGGAAACGCAACCGGTCGCGCACCGCCCAGGTTCCGGTTTCGGCCGCGCGCAACATTTTGGAGCCAAATTCCTGAACGCGATTTTCACCAAACAGCGTTAGCCCCAGCGCCGCTGCCTCAGCGACAGCTTCCGCTGGAAAAGTCTTCGACACCGCCATCAACTCGACTTCGCTGCGCGCGCGCCCCGCTGCCCGGCAAGCCGCCTCGATCGCCTCTTCCAGCCGCTCGAGATTCTCGCTCAGCGCCGTCACTGCGCCCTCGCCGGAAAAACCCCCAAAGCCCGAGCAGCCTCCACAACACCTGCCGCTCCTCGTGTATCTAATAAAGGAATGTGGACCATTATTCTTCTCATCTGCTCCAACATCTTCATGACCGTTGCCTGGTACGGTCATCTCAAGTACGAAAGCCAACCCCTCTGGAAGGTCATCATCGTCAGTTGGTCGATCGCCTTCTTTGAGTATTGTTTTCAGGTGCCGGCCAACCGCATCGGCTATGGCCGGTTCACGCCCGTGCAGCTCAAGGTGATCCAGGAGATCATCACCCTCACCGTCTTCGGCGTCTTCGCCACCTACTATTTCGGCTCGCACCTGCGCTGGAATCACGCCCTGGCCGGAGGCTTTCTGGTCGCAGCGGCCTTTTTCGCATTCCACCAGTTTTAGTTTAGGGCGCGAGCTCCAAACCGCTCGCGCTTCAATCGGGCTTGCGATTAGCGCCCGTGCTCTTCGAGATACTTCTCCACCTCAAGCGCCGCCATGCATCCCGAGCCGGCCGCGGTAATCGCCTGCCGGTACCGCCGATCCTGCACATCGCCGCAGGCAAACACGCCGGCCACAATTGCGCCGCTCCTTGTCGTGAACACGTTGTTCGTCGTCTTGATGTATCCCTCATCGTCCAGATCGATCTGCCCCACAAACGCCTTTGTGTTCGGCACGTGCCCGATGCCCAGAAACATCCCGCTCACTTTCAGCTCGTCCTGCTGGCCACTCTTCACGTCGCGCAGGCGCAATCCCTTCACTTCCTTCTCGTCCACTCCCAGCACTTCTTCCACAACCGTGTTCGTTCGCAGCTCGATCTTGGGATGCGCGACTGCGCGCTCCAGCATGATCTTCGATGCGCGAAAAGCGTCGCGGCGGTGCAACAGCGTGATCTTCGAGGCAAAGCGCGAGAGAAAAATCGCCTCCTCCATCGCCGAGTCGCCCCCGCCAATCACCGCAATGTCCTTGTCGCGGAAAAAGAACCCGTCGCAAGTCGCGCAGCTCGACACTCCGTGCCCGATCAGCGCCTGTTCGCTCGGCAGCCCCAGCCAGCGCGCGCTCGCGCCGGAAGCGACAATCAGCGTCCGCGCATGCAGGTCGCCGGCCGACGTGCGCAGCTTGATCGGATGCGCGCCGGTCTCGACGCCCTCCAGGTGTCCATGCTGATACTCGGCGCCAAAGCGCGCCGCCTGCTTTTTCATATTGCCGATCAGCTCTGGCCCCTGAATTCCGTCGGGCCAGCCGGGAAAGTTTTCGACCAGCGTCGTAATCGAGAGCTGGCCGCCCGGTTCGTGACCCTCCAGCACCAGCGGTTTGAGCCCGGCGCGCGCTGTGTAGAGCGCCGCCGTCAATCCGGCGCAGCCGGAGCCAAGAATCACCGTATCGCGTATCTCTGCCATGGGTTTACTCGAATCGATTGTAGACGGAAGGACCCCAAATCCGTGCCCCGCCTTTCCACCCGCCCCCCAACATGAGATGACAAGCGCGGCCCATCGGACTCAGACGCGCATCCCGCGGCCCATTTTTCGCATGAGCAACCGCTAAGAATCGCCAGAATTCTTTGGATTTGCACATGCTCCCATCCCCCATCCGGGAGTCCACGTGCCCATCGCTCTATCTGCGTTCGCATATGCTGGCGCGTCTCGGCCGGCGCTTCATTGCCGCGCCATCGCGCTCGCCTTGCTGCTTCTTGCTCCCGCTTTCGCGATTGCCGGCGGACCCAAATACATCGCGGGAACCAGCTTCTTCAACCCCGCCGTCACGGGCCAGCCCGTTCACTGGGCCGGCGGCCACGTGAATTATTTCGTCGACCAGGGACCGCTCTCCGGTTTCGTCACGAATCTGCAAGCAACGGCGATGGTCGACGCCGCAGCCGCTTTGTGGAGCGCCGTTCCCACCGCCGGGGTCACTCTCACCGACTCGGGCCCGCTCAATGAAGACGTCGGCGGCTCGAACATCCAAGTCAATTCCTCCGGCCAGATCACCGCCCCCGCCGACGTCGCGCCCGCAGCCACCAATTATCCGCTCGCCGTCATTTACGACGCCGACGGCTCCGTCATTAACGCCGTTTTCGGCGCTACGGCCAGCCAGCCCGATGCCTGCCAGAACAATGCCGTCTATGTCTGGATTGACAACTTCAACCCCAACGCCACCGTTGCTCATGCGGTCATCATCCTGAACGGCCTCTGCGCCACCAATTCGGCCACGCTCCAAATGATGAGCTTCGAGCTCGAACGCGCCTTCGGCCGCGTTCTCGGCCTCGACTACGCGCAAGTGAATCCCGGCGCAGCCACCAACGGTGAAACCGGAGGCGAGCAAGGATGGCCCATCATGGAGCCGCTCAGCGGCGCCTGCGGCGCGAGCGGCGGCGATTGCATCCCAGACCCCACGGTTCTCCGCTACGACGACATCGCCGCGCTCAATCGCATCTACCCCATCACCACCGCCAACCTCGCCAGCTTTCCCGGCAAGCAACTCAGCGCTGTCAGCACCATTTCCATCCAGGGCACGGTAAGCTTCCGCACCGGCTACGGAATGCAGGGCGTGAATGTTGTCGCGCGCCCGCTCGATGCCAATGGCAATCCGCTCTACCAATACACCGTCGCTGCCGTCACCGGCGCGCTCTTCGGCGGCAACCACGGCAATCCTGTTACCGGATTCTCCGACCCAGGCGGCAATTCGCTCGCGATGTGGGGCTCGAACGATCCCGCCCTGCAAGGCTCCTTTGATTTGAGTGGCATTCCGCTCCCGCCAGGCATGACGTCAGCGAGCTATCAGGTCACGTTCGAGGCCATCGATCCGCTCTATATTCTCGAAAACTCCGTCGGCCCATACACACAGGGCCAGGTCGCGCCCTCCGGCACCTTCGACGCCATCACGCTTTCAAATCTCGCGCCCGGTAGCGCGCAGACCCTCAACATCACCACATCCGATTCGCCCGTTCCCGGCTTCGATGACGCCATTGGCTCTGAGTCCGAGCCGCGCCCCATGCCCACCGGCGGCATGTGGTGCGGTCGCCTGAGCCAGATCGGCCAGACAGACTGGTTCACATTCCCAGTCCGCGGTAATCGCATCTTCACCGTTGTCACTGAGGCGCTTGACGAAACCGGCGTGCCGACAAACTCCAAGGCCATGCCCACCATCGGCGTGTGGGACGCATTCGACTCCGCCGGCGCAGCACCCATCGGCTCCGCCCCCGGCCTCAATGGTCTCGCCACGGGCGAAACCTGGCTCCGCGTTGCCTCGAACGCCGATGACATCGTTCGCATCGGCGTCGCCGACCTGCGCGGTGACGGCCGCCCCGACTACGCCTATGAAGGCTGGCTGCTCTACGCTGACACGGTCACGCCCACCCACCTGCCTGCTTCCGGCGGTCCCATCACCATCAACGGCTCGGGCTTTCGAATTGCCGATACAGTCCTCGTCGGTGGCCAGCCCGCCATCGTTACCAGCATCTCGCCCAACCAGATTACCGCCATCGCGCCGCCTACGGCCTCCGGCGTTTCTGGCTCCGTCGATGTTGAAGTCGACGACCTTCCCACCCTTTCCGCCGCAGCCGTCATTCCCGGCGGCATCAGTTACGATTCCGGCACAGGCGACGCGCTCACCCTCGTCACCGCGCCCTCGAACATCGTTCCCATCGGCGTGCCCATTCCCTTCACCGTCACCGCACTGTCCGCCGCGCTCACTCCCATTGGCGGCGTCACCGTCGTCTACACCGTCACTGCAGGCACCGCCAGGCTCGCTTGCGGACTGGCCGTCTGTTCGGTGACCACCACCGGCGATGGCCACGCCACCATGAACGTCACCGCGATCGATGGCACATGGTCCATCATCACCGCCTCGCTTACCAATGGCTCAAGCGTCGAGGCGCAATTCGGCGGCGGATCTCCGCCCGCGGTTTCCTCTCTAACGCCGCAGCTTGCGCTCGCCGCCGGAGCTACTCTTAACTGGACCGTGCAGGCGCTCGTCCTTTCGAGCGGCATGCCCCTGGCCGGCCAGTCGGTTGCATGGCAAACTCCGGCGGGCGGCGGCATCGCCCCTCAAGGTTCCAGCGCGGCGGTCACGAACTCCGCGGGCATCGCCACTCAGACTCTCACCGTTGGTCCGCTTGCCGAGGGTCAGGCCGTCAGCATGAACGCCTGTCTCAATGGAACCAGTCAATGTGTCGCCTTTTCGGCTTACGGTGCACGCCCGGAATACGCGCTCCTCGAGCCCGTCTCCGGAACCAGCCAGACCCTTGCTGCCAGCGCCACGCCCAGCCAGATCGCTCTCCGCCTCCTCGACATGGACGGCAATCCCATGGCCGGCGGCATGGTTGCGCTTTATCAGTCACTCTACGCCTGGTCGCCGCCCTGCTCGCCGCACACCAACTGCGCCGAAGGCGCGCTCCTGGCCACGCAATCCGCTGCCGCAACGTCGGCGATTGACGGTTCGGTCACGTTTCTTCCCGTCTCGATCCCCGGAGTCGCCACCAATCTCCTCGGGATCGCTGCTTCGGGCTACACAGCCACGGTCAACATTGCCATCGAGCAACACCCGTAACAAGAGCTCACAACCGAAGGTTCGGTCCAATCCCTCCCGGCCCAGTCAAAGCGCGGTGACCGCTGCGCCCCTCTCACGAGATGGCGAAGATTTCCCGTGTCGCATCCCCTGCCGCGGCCAGGTTCTTCAGCCACATCTCTGTGTACTCCCTGGCCAGCACGATCCCGTCAGCGCCCGCGCCAAACGCGGCCCGCACCTCCGCCCTCACTGCCTCGGGCGTCGTCTGCTTCCAGCCGGGCTGCACGGGGACATTGATGTCCACGCTCGGATAAATCTGGATCGAATGTCCGGTGTCCGCAATCGCCCGTTTCGTCTCGCGCGTGATGTAATCCACTGAAAGCCCCGTCGCGGCGAGCTCGCTGTACGGCGCCTCATCGTAGCCCATCATCTTGGAATAGACCGGCGTCAACTCCTCAGCCGTCGCATCGGCAAACACAGTCGAGCTCAGCCTTTCAATGAATCCTTTCATCCGCCCGCCGCCGGCATTGTTGTACGTCGCAATCTTGATAAAGTCCGCGTATTCCTGGACCGTCGCGTAGTTGTCCGCAGCGCTGTAGAACGGGCTGAACGTGATGTTCTGCACAATATGAAAACCGAACGGCTTCTGCGGCGCAATCGCCTTCGCCGTCTTGTACAGCTCCGCACGCATTTCGTGATAGCTATCGTGCCACATCTTGTGCCAGGCCAGAACCTCAGGATTCTCCATCAGGATTCTCCAGAAGCTCACGAAGTATCCGTCGGCCGGACGCTGAGCATTTCCCGCTGCCTGGAATAACCGATCGAGCTTGATGAATCCCTCCCGCGCGTTTTCCGCCGAGATGCCGCGATCCTTGGCCTTCGCGCGGCAATACGGGCAGAAGCAGCAGATTCCCGTCGTCGCCCATCCGCCGCCGATCAGGTTGTCCAGCGGACCCATCCGCTCGCATCCAAAAATGATTCCCGCCACAAGGTCCGGGTAGCCCGAGAGATACGATTTGATCCGCCCCGTCAGCAGCCCGCGATAATCCGGATGATTCCAGCATGCGCCGTCGGTGCGCTTCCCGTAGACATCGATCTCGGCTGCCTCCCTCAATCCGGGAATCAGCCGCATCATGTTTGCGTTCGTGTTGTTGTAATCGAACGCAAAAAAATCCATGTCCCGCGCCTTCATCTTCGGCGCCACTTCGCTGATCACGTTGAACCGGCTCGCCGCATGAAACTCCTTGAGCTTCGTGTCCGCGAAATACTTCAGGTCGTAGTCGTAAAATGCTCCGCCAATCTCCGGATTCGCCTTCCCATACGTCCCATGGTCCGGCAGGGGAATCTTCCCGCTCTGATCAGTCGCTTCCGAGTTGAACGTAAAGGCAAACGCGGTATTCACGTTGCCTTTCTCCTGCAAATTGTCGAGCAGCGCATCGATCCCCTCATCCTGCCAGGCGTATGCCTTCACTTGAGTCGCCACAAGATTTTGTCGGTTGATCGTGCCCACCGTTTTCGGTCCGTCCGGCGACGCCTGCCCCGCGCTCTCTGCCGCGCCCGGAGGCAATTTGCCGGCGGTTGACAGTGCCGCAAGGATCTGCACAAACCGCCGTCTCGAAACCTCGTACCCCATGATGCCCCCTGATTCTGCCTGGAATTTCGCCCGCACCAGCATACGCGGACGCGTGGCGCCTTCCACCGAATACAATAGGAGGGGACCTATCCTAGAGGAAAAACATGCCGCTTTCTGGAGAAGCTATCCGCCTGATGAACTACATTGACGATGTTGCCGTGACCCTGCGCCGCGTGCTTGCCTTGGCTCCCACGCTTTCTGCCGACGAGCGCGCCAAGGTCGCCGAGCATCTGGTCAACGCCCGCCCCAGCATCGAGGAAGTGGCCGCGGCCCTCGCCATCAAGTGAGTTTTCCCGTTCGTTCAAGGCCGTGATCACCGTCGCCATCATCGGAGCCGGGCCCCTCGGTCGCCGGCTTGCGTTGGGCGCGGCCCGCGCCGGCTATCGCGTTCTCCTTGAAGACGTCATGCCCTCGAACCTTCACCACGCACGCGAGTCTATTCGCCAGGAGCTCGGCCCGCAGGCCCTCCCGGCTGTCGCATTTGTCGCCTCGATTGAAGATGCGGTCCGCGAAGCGAACTTGGTCATCGACTGCGTTCCCGACGAACTCGAATCGAAGCTCGAGATCTTCTGGCTGCTCGATCGCATGGCGCCCCCGCACACGGTCTTCGTCACACCCACCCTTCAGCAATCCATTGCCGACCTGGCCGCCTGCACCAAGCGCCGCGAGAAATGCATCGCCATTGCGGCCACGCCGGCGTCACTTGCCACCGCGCCGCCCCTGGAAGTACAAACCGGATCTCCCGTCGCAGAACTCATCCTCCGCGCCGCGCCCTTTACCAGCGGCGAAACCACTTCACTTGTCGTCGATTTCTTCCGCCAGCTCGGCTTCAGCCCGCGCGTTGAGCGCATCCCCGAATAGTCGTCGACCAATTCATTCGTTTTGTCATCCTGAGCGGAGGTCGCTCGCCGTGGCGAGCGACCGCAGTCGAAGGATCTGCTTTTGTTTTTCCCGATTCCCTATTCACTATTCCCTGTTCCCAGTCTTTCACATCCTGCAGATCAGCAGTTCCCGCTCGTACACCATCTCCGGCGGCAAATGGTCGTGCAGGTCGATAAAGAGTTCTTCGTGCCCAATCAGCTCCTTGCGCCACGCCGCGCGATCCACTTTCTGCATCTCGTCGAAATCTTCGCGCGAAATGTCGATCCCCGTCCATTCCATATCGTCGTAGTACGGAGTCCAGCCGATCGGCGTCTCCTTGCCCTGCGCACGCCCATGTACCCGGTCCACGATCCACTTCAGCACGCGCATATTCTCGCTGAAGCCCGGCCACAGAAACTTCCCATCCTCGCCCTTGCGGAACCAGTTCACATTGAAAATGCGCGGGGTCGTGCTCAGCGAGCGCTGCATCTTGATCCAGTGCCGAAAGTAGTCGCCCATGTGATAGCCGCAAAAAGGCAGCATCGCCATGGGATCGCGCCTCACCAGACCCACCGCGCCCGCAGCCGCCGCCGTCGTCTCCGATCCCATCGTCGCGCCCACGTAAACGCCCGCGCTCCAATTAAAGGCCTGGTACACAAGCGGCATCGTCGTTGACCGCCGCCCGCCAAAAACGAAGGCCCCAATCGGCACGCCCGCCGGATCCTCCCACGCCGCATCGATCGATGGGCATTGTGAAGCCGGCGCAGTGAACCGCCCGTTCGGATGCGCCGCCTTCGCTCCGGTCTGCTTCGCAATCTCCGGAGTCCAGCGTTCGCCGCGCCAGTCCGTGCACTCGGCCGGAGGCTTGTCCGTCATCCCTTCCCACCACACACCTCCGTCCGGCGTCAGCGACACGTTGGTGAATATTGTGTTCCTCTTGAGCGTCGCCATCGCGTTGTGATTCGTCTTTTCGCTCGTCCCGGGCGCCACGCCAAAGAAGCCCGCCTCCGGATTGATGGCCCTCAGTTGCCCGTTCGCGTCGGGCTTGATCCACGCAATGTCATCGCCAACCGTCGTCACCTTCCAGCCGTCGAGCGCTTTCGGTGGCACCAGCATGGCAAAGTTCGTCTTGCCGCACGCCGACGGAAACGCCGCCGCGACGTAGGTCTTTTCTCCCTGCGGCGACTCGACGCCCAGAATCAGCATGTGCTCGGCCATCCATCCTTCGTCTCGCGCAATGTTTGAGGCGATGCGCAGCGCAAAACATTTTTTTCCGAGCAGCGCGTTCCCGCCATATCCCGACCCGTAGCTCCAAATCTCGCGTGTCTCGGGAAAATGGACAATGTACTTCTCGTCATTGCACGGCCACGGAACGTCTTTCTGCCCGGCGGCGAGCGGCATGCCCACCGAGTGCATGCACGGCACCACGCGCACCGCGCCCTTGTCGATTTCCTCCAGCACGGGCATCCCGATCCGCGTCATGATCCGCATATTCACCACAACATAGGGCGAATCCGTCAGCTCCACCCCGATCCGCGACATCGGCGAGCCCACCGGACCCATGCTGAATGCCAGCACATACATCGTTCGCCCGCGCATGCAGCCGTTGAAAAGCTCCTTCAGCTTTTTGCGCATCTCGAACGGCTCAACCCAATTGTTTGTCGGGCCCGCATTGTCTTTAGAAAGAGAGCAGATAAATGTCCGATCCTCTATGCGCGCCACATCGCGCGGGTCAGACCGCGCATAAAAACAGCCCGGCCACTTCTCTTGATTCAGCCGTGTGAACGTTCTGGCCGCCACCAGTTCGTCGCACAGCCAGTCGTATTCACCCTGGCTTCCATCCACCCAGTGGATCGAGGCCGGCTGCGCCAGCTCCGCCATCTTTTCCACCCAGCGGATCAAATGCTTGTTCGTCGTCAGCGGCTTGGCAATGCTCGTTTTGCCCTGTTTCATGCGTCTTCCTTTTCTTCCGCCGTAGGGAGGCGTTATGAACGGTTCGATTGGATAAACGATACACGTTTCCCCGTGGCCTGCCCGTCCCTGGATCGACCGGACAGCTTTCGACAAACCAGCAATTCTGCGGGGCTTTAAGTCTTTTATACGTGAAGTCGAACTCTTGCAGCAAGGCTCAGCGGCCATTCCTCCTACCGTCCGACTCGGACGGCCCTGAACTCTCCTCCCCCATCGACCTATCGATCAGGAGCGCGCCGGCGCGGGCTCTCACCGTGTACATTTTCGCCCGCTTTCGAATCGCTCGCTACCCCAAATGGCTGAAAAACCGGGTTTCTCTGGATGCCCCTGATTTCGGAGGTTTATAGTGATCCTCATGTCATTTACACGCCGCGAATTCGCTGCTCTGGGCGCGCTGGGTCTTGCCGCGCGCTTCGCCCCGCCTCTTCTTTCCCAACCCACCGGCCGCCAGACCGGCTACGCTATCATCGGCCTTGGCCGCATCGCCGATATCTTCATGCGCGGCGTGCGCAATTCCACCAACTCCAAAGTCACGGCGCTCGTCAGCGGACATCGCGATAAGGCACTCCGCATCGCCGCCGACTACGGTGTCCCCGAGTCTTCCATCTACACCTACGACAACTTCGACTCCATTATTTCCAACAAAGCTGTCGACGCCGTCTACGTCGCGCTGCCCAACTCCATGCACGCCGACTTCACCATTCGCGCCGCCAAGGCCGGCAAGCATGTTCTTTGCGAAAAGCCCATGGCCATCAACGTCGCCGAGTGCGAGCAGATGATCGCCGCGTGCAAATCCGCTAACGTCAAGCTCATGATCGCCTATCGCTGCCACTTTGAGTCGACCAACCTGAAGGCGGTCGATCTCATTCGCACCGGCGCGATCGGCCAGGTCCAGGCCATTGAAACTGCATTCGGCTTCAGGGAAATCCTCGGCGAGTGGCGTCTCGACAAGCAACGCTCCGGCGGCGGACCTTTGATGGACGTCGGCATCTACTCGCTCAACGCCACCCGCTATCTCACCGGCGAAGAGCCCGCGAGTTTCGCCGCCTTCTCCTCCGTCATCGATCAGGACGGCCGCTTCACCTCGGTCGAAGAAAATCTTTCCTGGACCATGAAATTCCCCTCCGGCATTGTGGCTTCCTGCGCCACCACCTACGGAGGCTTTATGGGCGGATTCTTCAAGGTGCACGGCGCGAAGGGCTGGATCGGCGCCGACCCCGCCTTCAACTACGACGGCCTGCATCTCCACGCAGAGTACTTCAACGGGCCCCATGTTCCGCCCACCGTAATTGACGAAGACAACCCGCAAAAGAATCCCTATCAGTTCACCGCTCAGGCCAATCACTTTTCCGACTGCGTTCAGAACAACCTCGAGCCCAAAACGCCGGGCGAGGAGGGTCTGCGTGACTTGCGCTATATCACCGAAATCTACCGCACTGCCGGCATCTCCATGCTGTAACGGTTCTATGAATGAGGCTTGATGAACACCCGTCTTCTGCCCGCCGTCATTGGCTCCGCACTCTTATTGGCTCCCTGCGCGTGGTCTCAGCAGCCGAATTCCTGCGCCGATTTGGCCAACTTCAAAGCGCCGGGCGTCGAAATCACCAAAGCCGCCCCGGTCGCAGCAGGCAGCACCACGCCGATTCCTTTCAGCAACCCGCCGCAATCCTTGGTTCTTCCTTCCTATTGCCGTGTTGAGGGAGTCATCAATCGTCGCAAGGGCGTTGGAGGCGAGGAATTCGGCATTCAGTTCGCGCTCGCGCTGCCCGATCATTGGAACGGCGACTTCCTCATGCAGGGCGGAGGCGGCGGAAACGGAATCGTCTCTCAACCGCTCGGCCTTACCGCTTCAGGAGATCAGCCGGCCCTCATGCGCGGCTACGCGGTAGTCAGCACGGACACTGGCCACAAGAGCCACAACGGCGCCTTTGACTTCAGCTTCGAGAAAGACCAGCAGGCCTATCTCGACTTTGCCTATGAAGCCAATGTTCAGGTCGCCGCACTCGCTAAGCAAATCGTCGCCGCGTATTACGGCAAGCCTGCTGCATATTCCTATTTCACAGGCTGCTCCACCGGCGGACGCGAAGGGATGGTTCTGTCTCAGCGCTACCCAACAGAGTTTGACGGGATCATCGTAGGCGACCCCGCCATGCGCACGAGCTTTTCCAATCTCGCCATCGGCGAGTGGATTCCGGTCGCTTTCAACCAGATCGCGCCCAAAGATTCTGACGGAAAGCCGATCATTACCCAGGCCATCAACGATGACGACCGCAAGCTCGTCATGGACGCGCTGATGAAGCATTGCGATGCACTCGACGGACTCGCCGACGGCCTCATCTCCGACCCTCTTGCTTGTCATTTCGATCCCGAATCGCTGGCCTGCAAGCCCGGCCAGACCGCCGCCTGCCTCGCGCCTGAAAAAGCCGCCGCCATCAAGAAAGCCTTGGGCGGCCCAAAAACGTCGCGTGGAGTTCAGGTCTATCCCGGCTTCCTATATGACTCCGGCATCGCGGCCACGCAAGGCATCAGGGGAATCCTTCTTCCCGGTCCTGGCATCTTCGGACCACCGCCCACGGCAACTGAAGTCGACGTCGACACGGAGGCCCTCACAGACGTCCAGCCTCTTGTCGACTCGACCGTCATCAACTTGTCCACTTTTTCCGGCCATGGTGGCAAACTGATCTTCTTCCATGGCGACAGCGACCCGTGGTTCTCGCCCCTTGATACTTTCGAGTACTACCAGAAAATGACTGCAGCGAACGGTGGACTTGGCGCTGTATCCCAATGGAGCCAGTTCTATTTCGTTCCCGGGATGAGTCACTGCGCCGGCGGCCCTTCGCTCGATCAATTCGATCTGCTGGGCGCGCTTTCCAATTGGGTTGAGAAAGGTGTCGCTCCGCAGTCCGTCACCGCGACTGGAAAAGCATTCCCCGGCCGCAGCCGGCCTCTTTGCCCATACCCAACACACGCACAATACAAAGGCCAGGACAACACCGAAGACGCCGCCAGCTTTGAATGCCGCTGACCGCGTCCTTTTTCTCAGCCGTTTTCAGTGGTAAGTCCGGCGCGCTGCTTCGCCGGTTGCTTTATGCCGCATGATCTTTGAATCTGCTTGAATCCGAACCGCGCACTCGATCATTTCGCGGCGGCGTTTGCCTTATCGGCCTTCGTCTCGGGGCTCGTCACGATGCGAAACTTCGACCCGAATCGCTTGTAGTCAACGAACGCAAATTCATTCAGCACCGGACGTCTTCCCGATTCCTGCAGGCTTACCGCTCCTCGCACCGGCAGCAGGAAATCGTTGCCTTCCATCGAAACCCATGCGTAGTCGATCGACATGCTCGATGCGCGGATCAGCAGCGTCGATGGAATATCGTCGGCATCGATGCTGATGCGGCGCACCGTCAGCGTCGCCGGATCTAGATAGACGAGGCCGTGGAATCCCGCGTGCGACACGTGGCCGTTGCGATCGTAGAGATCGTAGCCGGAGTCGGCACGCGCCACCTTCACCTCGAACACCTCGACCGGCTGCCCATCGATGAAAGCCTTTCTCTTCCATGAAAAAACAGCTTTGGCTGAGGGATTGAAGACAATGTGGAACATCGCGCCGAATTCGCCTGCGGAATGGGCAAACTGCAGCTGATCGGGCTGCACATCGCTGCGATCCCCGTTCAGCATCACGGTTGTGCGCGACTCTTCGTGGTCGACATACTGCATCAACTGAACCAGCGTGTCCTTGTGCTTCCAGTCGCCCGTGCCCGCTTCATCCACCGCGTGGTTAGTCACCTCGTAGCAATAAAAGTTCACAAGCGAATCCGACCACGTAGTTGCACGCTGGCGAGTGCCTTCAATCAGCGCCTGGATCTCGGCGCCCGTCGGCGGAGGCACGGGATCCTTGGGGCTCGAAACAACAAATTGACTGTTGGCGGTCGAAGCCTCTGAGACCTCCTGGGAATTGATCCCACCCGCTCCGGATGAACCGCCTGCACTGAGTGACGCGTCGGCCGCGCTTGCTGTGCCAGCATCGCCTTCCACTCTAAACGACACGGAAGTTGAAGCGGTGCTTCCGTCCTGGCCCAGTAGCGCCTTCACCTGGTAATCGCCCGGAGCGAAAGCATGGCCATGGATCGTGCCGAGGTAAGGAATCGCGGCGCCGGTGCCGGAAACCTTATCGAGCTCCATTGGCATTTCCGTCAGCATCTGGCCGTTGCGAAAAATCTGCATGTGCAGCGTCGGTTGGCTTTGGCTTCCGGCAATCGGATGCACAAGGAAAAAAAGCGAGAGCGACTTTGTGTCCGCGGGCAATTGGCTGCCCAGGTTCGGTACAACCTGGCCATTGCCAAAACGCATCGGTTCGAAGGCCTCGCTCTCCTCTTCAATCGGCTTTACACTTTCCACCAACGCCACGTCGCTCAGCGAAGGGCCCTTGACGTCGGGATCGATGGTAAATGTGGTGCTCGCGGCGCCCATCTTGTTTGCGTTGCGGTCCATCACCGCCGCCTGTAGGGTATAAACACCAGGATCGGCGGAGAAATGCTTTTCCAGCGTGATCGTTTGCCCCGAATCGGAACGCATCATGTCCGGCGTTTCATGCAGCGGAAAGTCCTCGCCGAATCGCTCCAGCGTCGCGCCCTTGCTGTTCTTGATCACGGCGACGATAGAAGCGTGCACTGCTGAGACGTGTGTGTTCGCATCCTCGCGAACCGCAAGCTGCGAAATCGGCACCTGGACGGTCAATTCGCCTGCGTTCCCGTCGGGCAGCTCGCCCAAATGCAGAATCCCGGCCTTGAATGCGATATCGGTGGGAAGCGTCGACCCAGCCAGCACATTCAAGAGCGGCATTTCGAATGGGCGAACGCCCGTGGCTTCCGTCGGTTCGACCGCAAAATAGCCAGATCGTGCGCGAATCACCAGGTCCTTGCGCATTGTCTTGATGCTGATCGGACGGAACTCGCCCGTGTATTTCTTGATCGGTGGCGTCCAGGATGCCTGGTACCAGCTCGCCAGATCTCCCTGGAGTTGCTGCAACTGGTGGTTATATCCGCCCGACGGACCGATATAAATTCCGCCGGTGCCGCTCGTCAGTGGCAAGAACGGACTATCGACGCTGTCATAGTCGCCAAACTGGAAACCGGAGATATTGTGCACGGAATCAAGAGCGTCGTTTCCATTTGAGAACGAGTTGCCGCCTGAGCTGCCTGGCAGGTTGCCAACTCCAAATGAACTGGTGGCGGATCCGCCGTTCGACCCTCCCAGGAAGGAACTGACCTGTGAGGCCTGCATGGCCGACTTTTTCTCCGCATCCACCAGGTTGGTGTCAACCACGCAGATCGTGACGCCGGCACGGTTGGCCAGGCTAAGAATGGATTGCAGTGCGTCGTGGGTGTCGGAGCTCTCTGGCATGCCCTCTGAAAAATAAAGGATGAATTTGCGCCCCGTCAGGAGCCGATCGCTCAGCACAACGGCCTGAAGCGCAGCCAGCGAACGAGAGCCATGGCGTTCTTCGATGATCCGTTGCGACTCTTCGAGCGCCGACAGAATCAGTTTTCCCTCGGCGCGGCGGTCTGATCCGAGCGAGTCAGAGTAACTCTGGCCGGAAGCGACCAGCACTTTCTCAGCCGGCGTCATATCGCCCGAAGGAGCCGCGGGAGTGGCGGGGGTAACATCTCCAATCGCCGAATCGATAACCCCGCGATCCTGCGTGTAGGGCTGAATCAGGCGCAGCCGCCCATTTACCTGGAGCACTGCAAACGAGAACCCCTTCTCCGGGAACACTCCTACGATCTTCTCGGCCGTATCGCGCGCCCTTTTGGCCGCGGCCGGGCTCAACCGATCGAACAGGAGCGTGACCAGATGCTCCGACCCCGATTCGCCCGACACAAGGCGAAGCGTCTTCAGCTGGACTGGCGAGCCCGCGTCGGTGATCGTCAGTTGTGAGGGCTCCAGGTCCAGCACCGGCTTCTTGTGTTTAGTCCGCACCGTCAGATCGAGCGAAACTTCGTCGATATCGGCGCTGAGCGGCGTGCTCTGTGGCGAAGCCGGGCCCTCTTTCGCAGCCAAAGCCTGTCCGCCCGTTGGTGCTGCTGCCGGCGCCTGCGCCCTCGCATTCCGCGAACACAGGAACGGGGGAATGGAAAGAATGGCGACGCAGACAACCTTCACAAAGGAGGAGGATGATGACGCGGACATGATGATGACTCCCGTTCGAGAGAGAAAACGTCCGAACTATTCGGGATCGCCGTAGATCCAGAACACCAGCACTACTAAAATAATCGGAAACCCTGGCATATTTAGAAGTTCAGGCCGGGGAAACGACGAGATGCCTATCGGGACACCATTATAAGCACCGCAGCCACATCCGCGGATGCTGGCGGCCGGCCCACTATTCTTTCTTTCTCCACGAGTAATCCAGCATTCGCAGCAAGTAGCTGGCGAAGAAGAGAAGCTCCAAGGCTTCTTCAGGCTTCAAGTCCGGCAGTTGATGTTTCTCATGTGCATACGCATTTCGAATCCAACCCAAAGCACCGCTCAATACGTTGGTCAATCCTTGCTGATACGCTTGCTTGCGGGCTCTATTGAGCTTCGAATAAGGCAACCTCAGTTTCTTCGCGTTGAAAAGCGCATATACAACGTCCTTACCCTGGGTACTCTTTACTGCTGCGTTGCGTGAACCATCCCGAATCTCATTTAAGCGGTTTTCGTAAAGCTCAAACGCTGCTGCAACTGCTTCTTTCAATCTGTTTTCGCGGAAATAGTGAGCATATCCGCGCAACGCAGGATCAAGCAGTTCAATGGCCGACACCACTTCCATATTTACCGCTGCAACATCCGAGTTTTTTGCGGCATTCAGACCATCATCGGTAACACAATAGAAACCTTGGCCGTTGTCCCGGATATGTCCATGATTGACGAGAAATTGCCACGGTGCGGATAAGAGATAGTCCCTTGCATTGATGGTTTCCATCACCGGGAATCCATTCGTGAGCATTCGACTATAACCTTGCAGTTGAAAGTTTATCTTGCCGAAAGTAGCCGGCGGCGGAAACTGCGTTGCTAGGCGGCGAAGCAAAAGCATCGCTTGCTTCTGAATTGACATCGACTTTAGGCCGTCAAGCGTTCCGGCCACACTCGCAATGCTCACCAGCTTCCACGGTTCCATAGATAGTTACGATACATCGCTTCAGACGATTTCTGATATCGGTTGAACCTGCGCGGGGCTGTTCCCCTTTCACTTCAGGGTGCAAGCCCCATCGACTGCGCAATCACTTTTGCAGCAATTTCCGTTCCAATATCCTTCGCAACGCCGAGCGCACCTTTGCCAACTTTGGAAAGAACTTCCATTGCCCTGCCACCATCACGCTTCTTGGCGAGTTCTTCAGCTTCAGAAAGTAACGCGAGTCTCTGATAGTCAGAACTCGACGATGCGCTCTGCTGGAGATGCTTTCTCAACTGTTCAAGCTCACTAGTCAAAGCATTCAAGTCGACATCGCTTTGAATTGCTGTCCATTGTTGCTGATAGTGGATCGACCCCGTTGAATTTGGCCCGATTGCTCCTGCCTGTCCATAGTTGATGTATTGATCACCATGAACCGTCGTTCCGTCTCGATTCGAAGGTGATTTCTGACCCGCAGTCGGTTTGCCGCTTATCCGCTTGGCTTCTTTATACCCCTTCTCTTTCAGATATGCGTAATCTTTCCTGCTGTAGATCATCGGCAATATCAAGACGCCGCCGGTTGAGATTGCTTCAGTTAAGTCCATCGGACCCGTCTTTATCATGTCGTTATTGTCTAGATCGCTCATGGCAATTTCATATTCGACGTCACTAAATCCCTGAGCAATTAAACGGCTTTTTAACTCTTTGGTAGACGGTCCTTCATACTGGTTCCTCAAATCATCAATTGTGCGCCCGTGTTCGTCAAACTCACTCAGCAGTTGCTGCAAGATGAGCGCCACGGGTTCGTTCAACTCGACACCTCGATCAGATTTCGTTCGTTTAGTTGCCACGTCATCGCTTCTTCAGAACAATTCCCTATTGGAAGAATTCATTCTCTTTGGCCGTTTCGTCATGTGCACGCTTCACTTCGTCGTCGATAAACACTTGATCTTCGTGGAACCACTCAATCGCCCCATCACTGAATTTAATCTTATAGAGTACTCTTCTCGTCTTGCTTGACCCGCTGCCAACAATCTCGCCAACCTCGCCAGGGTGAGACAAACTGGTCGTTAATACTTGGCCCCTAATATCGAAATATGGTCCACGCAAAGGCATAAGTCTGCTCGCTTCCATGTGCTCTGTGCGGCCTGTATGCAACCCATTTTCGTCGAGCAACATGACGGTATAGTAGCCGCTTAATTCCTCGCTAATAATTTTGACCGTGAGTTCGCCGCCTCTTGTTAGGACATTTGCACGGTCGCCCGACTTGAATTTAGTCATTCTCTCTCCTTTTAAGTTGTTTGTGAGTCGCTGGAAGCAATGCTACGCCGCTCGCTGGTGGAAAAGCGGGACCGAAATGTTGTCCAACGATATTCGAGCTTTGGCGGAGAACAAAGAGCTCATTCAGATGGTTTTCTTAAGCTCGCCCTCATCTGCGTCATTATCCAGCTTCCGAAGAAGCTCGCCGATGCGTTCATTTAGTTTGTCGTAGGTTTGTGTCATCCTACGGCTAGCCTGCTCTCCGGCCGCTTCGCTATCTGACATGAGTACGCTTCCCGCGTCTTTCCTCAACTCGCTGACGAGTTCCCGAACTCCTTCATCAGCTACGCGGACTTTCAGCTTCGTCGTTTGGACATTCGAAGAAAAGGCTCGCTCATCCAAATCGGCTGGGTATAACTGCTTATGCCATTGGACACCCGATCGGAGCGCCATTACGTCGGAGTGCTGCATCTCTGCCGTAGTTCGCATCAATTTGAAGACTTCTTCTTGAAGATTCAAGAGCGTTTCACGTTGAAATTCCGTTCGGCGCTCAAACCGTTCGTCGCGCCTCGCTTCGTCTCGCGCCTCGCGCTCGCGATCCCTGAGAGAAGCTTGTGTTTCGATTTCTCTTTTGTGGGCTCGAATATCCCTAAGGAATTCAGTGATCGCGGACAATGCATATCCCAAGAATGCGGTTACCAGGGGCAACCAGCTTGATGCAGTGCTTCCTCCTAAATCAGGCATATCGCACCTTCCAAGAATTGCAGATTGAAGTAGCACCCACGATATACCTGTTGACCGTGTTCATAGCTGTGCTATTGGGGCATATCCCAACTTCTTTGCATGACCCGGCCTGACAGTGGGTATCCCCGCGATTTCCGCCCCGGCGCTAAGGAGAGTGACGGTTGTCTCGGTAGGCTCTCACGGCAAGCGAACGCTGCGAAACGATCAAACGACACTCCCGCGAGGTAGCCGCGAGGTAACCTGGGTATATTGTTGGGCATTTTTTGAAAAGGAAGGCTGTAATTTGTTGCTTCTAAAGGAAATTTTGGCTCCTCAGGTAGGACTCGAACCTACAACCCTTCGGTTAACAGCCGAATGCTCTGCCATTGAGCTACTGAGGAGTGAATGGCGCTTGATTGTCCTCTCCTAAGTTAGCAAACCTCGCGGAGCGCGTCAAAAGCTTCGGCCTCAATTGGGACGGCCAAAACCCATTCTGAAACCTACTGGGAATTCGGCCGGAAACGATACCATGAAAATGTACATAAAGGAGCCGTCATGCCCCGCATTTCCCGCGTCGATCGCAGCCAATTGGCTCCCAATATTGCCGCTCTCTACGACAAGGCTTTCGCCCAGCGCGGCAACGTCCCCAACATGTTCCGCGTCATGGCCCACCGGCCTGAAATCTACGCCACCATGCAGGCCCACTTCGCCGCCGTGCTCAATACCGGTACCGTTTCAACGAAGCTCAAAGAGTTGATCATTGTCCGCACCAGCCAGGTGAACGAGACTCCTTACTGCCTCGCCAGCCACACCATCCTCGCCCGCAACCTCGGCTGGACAGACGACCAGCTCTCCCACCTCTCCGACTGGCCGCGCCGCGAGGATTTCACTCCCGCCGAAAAAGCCGCCTTGCGCCTCGCCGAAACCGTCACCCGCAACGCCAACGCGGTCACCGACGAGCAATTCGCCGAGCTCCGCGGCTTTTACTCTGAAGGCGAGATCGTCGAGCTGCTCTGCGCCATCGGCCTGTTCAACTACTTCAACCGCTTCAACAACGCGCTCCAGATGGAGCCAACCAAACCCGGCGAAGGCGCAGCCTCTGAACCCGCGCCCGCTCCCGAAACCGCCGCAGCGCATTAACCCCGGCACGAAACTGGGTGCCCCCGGTCCCTCGACCGCCGTGGCGGAGGGACCGGGGATAACTCGAACCTGAACCGAAACCCTGAAACTTTTCGGAGTACGATGCCCCTTCAGATTCCAACCGGCCCTTTTCGGGCCTATCTCTTCGACTGCGACGGCACCATCGTCGACTCCATGCCCCTCCACTACATTGCTTGGAAGCAGGCGCTCGGCGAATGGGGTTGCACCCTCGATGAAGATCTCTTTTACTCCTGGGGCGGCAAGCCGCCGGTCGAAATCGTCGCCGCATTGAATCAGATGCAGGGTCTCAACATGCCCGTTGAAGCCGTTGCCGAGCGCAAAGAGAGTCTTTACTTCTCGCTCCTTCACAATCTCAACCCGGTTCCCGAGGTCCTTGAGCACATCCTCGCCCAACACGGCCAGATTCCATTCGCCGTCGTCTCCGGCAGCACACGCGAGTCCATCGTCAAGTCGCTCACCGCGGTCGGCCTGCTCGATCGCTTTCCCATCCTCGTCGGCTCTGAAGACTACGCGCACTCCAAACCCGCGCCCGACGCATTTCTCACCGCGGCCGCCCGCCTCGGCGTCGCGCCCAAAGATTGCCTGGTCTTTGAAGACACCGACATGGGCATCGCCGGAGCAACCGCCGCCGGAATGGCCTCGGTCCGCGTTCCCCAGCCCAACGAACGCAACGGAACCGCCGCCGTCGCGCCTGCATAAACAGAATTCGAGGAGCCGCCTTGTCTTCCTTCGCATCGTCGCCCACCGAAATTGACGAGCCCAAACGCGGCCGCATCTTCACATCCGACACCCTCATCCTCTTCGCCATCGCCGCCGCCGTGGCCGTCTTCCATATCTTCACCAACGGCGGCTACGGCTTTCATCGCGACGAGCTCCAGTTTCTTTCCGACGCGCGTCATCTTGACTGGGGATTCGTCCCCTATCCTCCATTCACACCGTTCATTCAGCACATTGCCCTCGCCCTCTTCGGTGTTTCCATCGTCCCCCTTCGCCTCACCGCGGTCATCGCTCAATTCGTCGTCGTCATTCTCGCCGGTCTCATGGCTCGCGAGCTCGGAGGCTCGCGCTTCGCGCAAATCATTGCCGCCCTCGCCGTCGCCTTCTCGCCCGTCGAGATCTTTGAAGCGCACGAATTTCAATACACCTCGTTCGATCTGCTCTGGTGGGTCCTCACCGCTTACTTCGTCATTCGCCTCCTCAAGTCCGAAGATCCGCGTTGGTGGCTCGCCATCGGCGCCGCCCTCGGCCTCGGCCTCGAAACCAAATACGCCATCGTTTTCTATATCGCTGGACTTCTCACCGGCCTCGTGTTCACTCCCGCCCGCCGCTTCGTAAAGTCCGCGTGGTTCTGGGCGGGCGTCGCGCTCGCATTGCTCATCTTCCTGCCCAACCTCATCTGGCTCGCGCGCCACAGCTGGATCTCCTACACCTTCCTCCAGCACATCCACACGCGTGATGTCGGCCAAGGCCGCGCCGAAGGTTTCCTCACGGGTCAGATTTACATCTGCGCCAACCTCGCTGCCGCTCCGCTTTGGATTGCGGGCCTCATCAATTACTTGCGCAATCGCCGCTACCGCATGATCGCCTTCATGTATCTTGTCCCGCTCACACTTCTGTTCCTCGCCAAAGGCCGCAACTACTATATGGCGCCCGCCTATCCTATGCTTATCGCCATGGGCTCGGTTCTCGCCGAGCGTTGGTTACGCACAATTCCCCGCTGGGCCCGGCTCGCCGTCACGCGCGCCTACTTCATCACCTTTGTGTTTGTCTCGGCGTTTACCTGCGCCCAGCTTCTGCCTCTGGCATTGAGCGGCCCGCTCAAGCAATACGCTCTCAGCCACAGTTCCGATCTTCGCGAAGAAGTTGGCTGGAATGACCTGGTTCGCACCGTCGCCAACATCCGCGACTCGTTGCCGCCCGATCAGCAGGCGAAACTCGGCATTACGACCGGCAACTACGGCGAATATGGAGCGATTGACGTCCTCGGCCGCGCCTACAACCTGCCCGAGCCCATCGGCACCACCAACTCCGAGTGGTATCGCGGCTATCCCACGCCGCCGCCTACAACTTTTATCGTTATCGGCCTCACACCGCAGCAGGCGAACTCCATCTTCACCGGCTGCCGCCTCGCCGCCCATAACGGAAACTCAGAAGGCGCGCTAAACGAAGAGGCCGAGTACCATCCCGACATCTTCGTCTGCGGCCCCACGCGCATTCCCTTGTCCGTGCTCTGGGATGAGCATCGCGATTTCGGATGAGGCCAGCATCGCCGACGCGTAGGGTGCCCCCGGTCCCTCGTCCGCCGTGGCGGAGGAACCGGGGATCTCACGAATCTCGCGTGGAGCGCCGGCGTCCTCGCCGGCTGTCGTGAGGGCCTCTGGCCCTCACTCGCATTAAAGTTAACCAGTCGAACTGCGGGACGCAGCCTCGCTCTTTATATTCCCTATTCGCTATTCCCTGTCTCCTAATACAAAATCACTGCCACCCTGTAGGCCGAGAATGATCCTTCCGCAACCTGCGCCGGGCAGCTCCCCACGGCCGCCTGCCGATAGTTGCCTGATGCCAGCCGATCCTCGAGCGCCTTCGGCAGCGCCGTCAAATCCCCCGCCTGCCAGCGCATGATGAAACGCGCCATCGGCCCTCCCGGCATCTGCGGAATGCCTTCGTCCGTCGCGCATGCGCGGCGCGCCAAAGTCGGGTCGCGCAGAATCGTCACTCCGCTCACATGCACCAGCGCCGCAATCCGCGCCTCCACTTCCGTCTCACTCAACTGCTCTACCCCACGCGAATAATCGGCCACAGCGTACAGCGCTCCGCGTGCCGCCACCACCGCAACACCCACCCGATCCATATCCGGGCTCAACAGATTTGCGCGATGCCCCGGCGAATGCATCCACTCCTCATGAATCGCATCTGCCGACGGTCCCAAGGCCACGTTCTCCTCAATTACGCTGAAGTGCGCGCCTGCCTGCGCTGTGCGCGTGCTCAGGTCTGCCTCGCCGGGATACTGATGCGAAATCGGGCCCTGCTGCGCCATCAGGAGACAATGCGCCAGCGCCGCCTGCGCCAGCGCTGGATCCCAGTCCAGCCGCCCCACCCCCGCCTGCGTGCGCTCTTCGTTCGCCAACGCATAAATCTGTCGCGCCTCGGCATGCAGATCGCCTGCGCCGGCATACGATCCCTGGGCCGCGATTTGTGCCGCAACCAGCGCGGGAACCGCGGCGAGAAAAAACGTGCGCAAAAAGATCTTCATATAGGCTTAGACCCGGTGCTCGAGCGCATGTCGCTCTCTTCTTTCCTGGAAGGCTGCTCTGTAGTTCCAGCCCTCCGCGCATTTTCAGTTTTCTGCGGGGACAACGGCGCCGTAATTCCGCTGGAAAGTTCGCCGGTCGGTCACACTTCTAAGACGGGACCGGATCTTCCGGCTCAGCCGCCGCCCCATCGAGAGCGGGCTTTCCCCCGTTCAGATCGTTACGCCGCGCAATCCAGGGAAAAAGAAGAAGTGCCGGCAGTCCCACGACGCTCGTCATCACAAAGAACCACGGCCAGCCCATCTTCTCTGACAACCATCCCCCTGACGAGGCCACGACGGTGCGCCCGAGCAATGTAATCGAAGAAAGCAGTGCGTACTGAGTCGCCGTCGCCGTGAAAGCGGGCGAGCACAGGCTCGAGATATACGTGATGAGCGCCGTCCCGGCCATGCCGCCGGTGAGGTTTTCGGCGGTGACACACAAAGCCAGATAGCCGATGTGATGTCCACCCACGGCCTGCAGGACAAAAAACAGGTTCCCGGCCGACTGCAAAATTCCGCAAAGAATCAGCGAGCGGACGATTCCGTACCGCGTCGTCACAACTCCGCCCAACATCACCCCGGCCACGATCGAAAAAAATCCGAACACTTTCGATGCGGCAGCGATCTCAGGAAGAGAGAATCGCAACGAGATATAGAGAGGCGTCGACATCACTCCCGCCATCGCCTCGCCCAGCTTGTATCCGAAGATGGCGATGAGGATGACGGGCCAAAGCGGCCGCCGCATGAAATCGCGAAACGGACTGATGACAGCCCTCGAAAGCGCATCGCGAACCGCATGCCAGCCCGATTCCGCAGCATGCGGCTTGTCCGCCGGCACCTTCGGTTCCGGAACCAGCAAAAACACCACGAGTCCTGCTCCGACGAGCGCCGCCATCGTGGCATAGGCCGCGAACCAACCCGCATAAGCCGCGATCAAAAGGCTGCCCGCCCCCGAAACCAGCATGCCGATCCGGTAGCCTGCCTGGATCATGGCTGCTCCAGGAGCCAGCTGGTCCGCGTTTGTGCTCTCGACGCGCCACGCATCGATCACGATGTCCTGGCTGGCCGAGAGAAATGCCACCACCAGCGCCAGCGCGGCCATCCGGGGCAAGTTGTGTTTCGGATCGCACGATCCCAGACAGAGGATAGCGCCGATCAGTAGAATCTGAATGGTGATTCCCCAACCGCGCCGCCGTCCCAAAGGCAATGGCGGACGCACGCGATCCATGATTGGAGCCCACACAAACTTGAATGCATAAGGCGTACCGACCCGCGCGAAAGCTCCGATCGCGGCGCGCCGCACGCCGACTGTCGAAAGCCACGCTGAAAGTGTTGAATAGGTCAGAAGGAGCGGCAACCCGCTCGAAAAGCCCAGCGCAAGCACCTGGAGCACGCGCGGCTGGGTATAGGCAGCCAGCGCGCGCCGCCAGTCGCTTCGGGTTTTTGCGTGCATGGTTGCGGGGTTTTCGTTCATCTCTATTTGCGTGCGCCTTCTCTCAGCCTACCCCGGCCGGCGCGGCTTATTCTGAAAACGTGAAACTCGGAATCATCTCTGACACTCACGGCCTCCTTCGCCCCGAAGTCTTGCCAGCCCTCGCCGGCGTCGACCGAATCCTTCACTGTGGCGACGTGGGAAAATTCTCCATCCTGGCCGAGCTCGAGAAGATCGCTCCAGTCACCGCCATCCGCGGCAACGTGGACACAGACGGCCCGTGCAGTAAGTTGCCTGAAACCGAAGTCGTGCTCATCGAGAATCCTCCGCGCGCGAGTCTCTACCTTTACATGCTCCACGATCTCAAAACGCTCCACCTCGATCCCGCCGCTGCCAAATTCTCCGCCGTCCTCCACGGCCACACCCATGTCCCCAACCACATCACGAAAAAAGGAGTCCTCTATTTCAACCCCGGCTCCTGCGGTCCGCGCCGCTTCGAGCTGCCGGTCACGATTGGATTCTTGACGATTGAATCGGACGGACGCCTGAAGCCGCAGATCGTTCACCTCCCCGTCTAGTCCCTTGGTGCCTCGCCTGATCCCGCATCACGATAACGCGTCCCCAACCTTCATGCCCCCTTCACGTCCCCGATGCTGAAATGCGAATAGGACGCTGCCGAAGAGGGAATGCCTCCGGGTGGCGTTACGCAGACGGCCGATCATCTGGGCCGCCTCGATCCAGGAGCCAACAAAATGGCCTCCCGCGCAGTCTTCTGCTGCGGATTGCGGCTTTGCTCGATCCTCCTTTTCCTCACCATTAGCACAGCCGCTCAAACCACAACTACAACCCAACCTTCCGCGCCGTCGCCTGCGAATGCGGGCACGTCAACCACAACTCCGCCTCCCGCGCCCCCTGCGGACACGGGAACATCCACCGATTTCTTCCTCATGCCCGGGTCGGACTTCGACCGTCCCGGCCTCGTTCCCCGCGCCAACCTCAACATCGGCATTGGCCACACGTTTAAATTCCTCAACAAAGACCCCATCGGCGACGAGCTCACCTTCGCCTACACCTACGAGAACGCCGGCTCGCACGGCTTCTTCCACACCAACTTCGGATCGCACACTGAGGCGCTGGGCGTGATGAAAAACTTCAACCTGCCCAAAACTAAAGTCCTCACCGGCTACACGTGGATTCAGGCAGGCCTCACCAGCTTCACGGGCAATGCGCACGTCGAAAACCGTTTCTACGACGGCGAAGCCCTTGGCCTCGCCGTTCACTTCAACGATCACAACGGAATCTGGATTCAGGAGAGCTACAACAAAATCCCCACCGTCCCCTGGTACACCACAACCGGCATTGGCTACACGTGGAGCTGGTAACGCACGCGACCCCACCGCCGCGATCTCCCCGTAACGGCGGGGCAGCTGACTGGAAGGAAATCTGCTTTGGGCCCAGATCGTGACCGGGCGCTCAAAAGAGGTAAGGCACAAGCGCAGCGGTTCGACGAGCATATTCGGCATACATCTCGCCGAACTGGGAGCGCATCCACCGATCTTCCATGCGGAGCTTGGTCCAATACGCGAAGAGGATGAGAACGACGGTGATGAACCCGCGCACTTGCCCGATGGCAATCGCCATGCCAAGAAACCCTGTGAGAATGCCGGTGTAGATCGGGTTGCGGACCACGGAGTAGGGACCCGTGACGATCAGCTCGTGACCCTGCTTAATGGTGACGGAGCTGCTCCAGTTTCTGCCCAGATGCGCGCGCGCCCATACGGCAAACAGCAGGCCGGCGATGGTGATGGCAGCTCCCAGCCAGAACGGCCCATAACCAGCCGGCCAGAGCTGGAGGTAAAGCCAGGGAAGCGGGATTCGAAACGGTAAGAGGAGAACGATCGCGATCAGAAAAATTGAGACGCGCATGATGCGCGAAGCAACCGGCTCGATGCGCTGGGTGGCTTTGGTACGGGAGGCCATGATCTGCCAGTAGAGATAGAA
>Ga0181520_10003605_pt1 | contig 26980 bp, 18 predicted proteins | sample PEATcosm2014_Bin_29_FD_132451 | JGI IMG/M metagenome (GOLD analysis project Ga0181520, IMG submission 132451) | Peatland microbial communities from MTU Mesocosm Facility, Houghton, MI, USA - PEATcosm2014_Bin02_30_metaG | ecosystem: Environmental > Terrestrial > Soil > Wetlands > Peat | place...
AAAAATCCCTTCCGGGACTCTTTTGGAGAGAGGCCTGCCACAATGTGGGATAAAATATTTATAACCCCGGGTTTCAACCCGGGTTTATGTAAAGTCCCGTCAGGGACGTAATATTTATAGCCCCTGGGTGTCAACCCGGGGTAATGTTGTAACGAAAAAATTTAACACCGGGTTTTAACCCGTGTAATTTAATTCCTCCCGGAACCCGTCTGATATTTAAAAAGCAGCTCCTTCACGCTTGTCCAATGCATACCGGCGTAGCGGTTATTATCCAGCGTACTCAGATCTGACCGCTTATCTATCATGTTGCGCATATACTGCATTCCCTGCCATACAGGATAAAGTTCCTTTTCTGCCGGGGCAATAATGCGAGCAATCTTTATAATCATACTTAGCAATACCGGGCCTCCTGCACGGAACAGGCTGAATTTTTTCCCGGTAACTTCACTAACCGCAGCTTTTATTTCCTGTGCGCTTATCTGATCTCCGGCAATGTAGAGAAACCGGGGGGTAGACGGCTCAAGTGCTGCATTCGCCGTGAACTCGGCTGTATTATCTATTGTTGTAAAGATCATTTTATGATCGGCATTTCCCCAATAAAGGACCAGGTTCTTTTTGAATAGTATAAGCGGCATCCGGCCTGTCAGCATATCGGCAAAAGCGCCGTTAAAAATTGTCGTTGCTGATATGGATGACTTATCAAGATACTCATGAAATTTTCGCCTTAGATCTAAATTGCGGTTTTCACCGTAGGAAAATTTTGTAAAGTCTAAAGAATAATCCGACGGTATAAAGCGGGGCACTTTAGAGGCAATTGCAGCATCCAGCAAACTTTTTTGAGTATCTATAATTACTTCGCCCAGGCCTGCCAATGCAGAAACCACGCAAGATGCGCCAATACATGCAGGGGCAACCTCCTCTTTATTTAACATGTTTACCTTAAACACTTTTACCCCGGCATTGGTAAGATTTTTTATTTTGATGCTGTCGCTTCCGGCACGAACAACAGCCCGCACCTCAGCGCCTTTTTTAAGTAAATAACTGATAATTCTTTGGCCTAAGTTGCCTGTTCCGCCTGCAACTAAAATTACCTTTTTCATTTTTTCTTCTTGTGTTTAAATTATTTAATGTTCTGCTCTCCCTGAAAATAACAAATATTTTATTCTAATATTTAAAATAATGTTAATCGTTGATTAATTTACCAATACCCGATGTGAGACTCGCCTTTAAGTTGATGTTGTACAGAAGGGGCCACACAGTGGTAAACTGTGCCCCGTCTCTATTTGAGCAAAATCAATTTTTGCGTCCCGACAAAATTACCTGCCTGCATCCTGTAGAAATATATTCCGCTTGATAAATTACCCCCAATAAATTGTACGGAATAATTACCGGCAGATTTTTCTTCATTAACCAGCGTGGTTATTTCTTTTCCAAGAATATCGTATACTTTTATTTTAACTAAACTTGTTTTAGGTACAGAATAATTTATCGTAGTTGATGGGTTAAAGGGATTTGGAAAATTCTGCATCAGCTCAAATTTATCCGGTGCTGTTGGGTTATTTGGTCTTACGAATTCTGCAGTAGATAAATTCAGCTTTGTTAAAAAGGCATTCTTTGTCCCATTTAAAACAGTTTGCAAAACGCCGCTTGTTACCGGATAATTTGAAGATTCAGTCGAACCTGTTAAATAAATATCTTCGTTTGCATTAATGGCAATCGAAAAGCCTACATCCCAGGAATTACCTCCGATAAAAGTTGAATAAATTAAAGCTGAACCGGAAGGATTTAGCTTTGTTACAAATGCATCTGCCGCGTTAGTATCACCCATAGCAGCCTGAAAAGCCCCGCTTGTTACCGGATAGCCGGAAGGTGAAATCGCTTCTCCGGCTATATAAGCGTTCCCGCCGGCATCTAATACGATTGATTCTCCTCCCTGGTAACCGCTTCCTCCAATAATAGTAGAATAAATCAAAGCGCTTCCGGTTGAATTAAGCTTTGTTACAATTGCATTTTGAATTCCCCTCAGGGTTGCCTGATAAGCCCCGTTAGTTGTGGGATAATCCGAAGATTCCGTCCATCCTGTTATATAAGCATCTTCGTTCTTATCAATGGCTATGGATAATCCCACATCATAAAAATTTCCTCCGATAAAAGTTGAATAAACTAAAGCGCTTCCGGTAGAGTTTAGCTTTGTAATAAAGGCATTCTGAATCCCTTTTAATGAATCCTGATATGCACCTTTAGTTACGGGGAATCCCGAAGCCTTAGCAGGGCCGGTAATAAAAGCATATCCGGCTGCATCAACTGCAATAGAAAGGCCTCCGGCACAACAGCTTCCTCCAAGCAAAGTTGAATAAATCAAAGCGCTTCCGGTTGAATTCAACTTTGTGACAAATGCATTTTCAAACCCAATCAAGGTTGTCTGAAAAGCCCCGCTTGTTGTGGGATAATCCGGTGATTCGGCAACTCCTGTTATATAAGCATTACCTGCATCATCCAGGCATATCGAATTACCCCAATCTACTACCTCACCTCCAACAAACGTAGAATAAACTAAAGCGCTGCCGGTTGGGTTTAGTTTTGTTACAAATACATTTCCGGCAGTGCTTCCCAAAGTAGTCTGGTAAGCTCCGGCTGTTACCGGATAATTAGTAGATTCACTGTAACCGGTTATATAAGCATTCCCGGCCCCATCCACTGCTATAGAAGAACCGGCATCACTAAGCATTCCCCCTATAATAGTAGAATAAATCAATGCGCTGCCGGTAGGATTTAGTTTTGTCACAAAGACATTCTGTGTTCCATTCAATGAATCCTGATAAGCCCCGGTTGTTACCGGAAAATTTGAAGATTCAACAGCGCCGGTTACATAAGCATTTCCGCCGGCATCTAAGGCAACTGAAGAGCCAGCATCATTATTGCTTCCCCCTATATAAGTAGAATAAACCAGCGGATCAATTATAAGTTCTTTCCTAATATCATAGTTATTTGCTTTTAATCCTATCGATCCGTCTTCTCTTTGTTCAAATTGGCACGGAACTTTTTTTTGCGTATCGCCTACCTTCTGATATGCATAAATCTCTCCGTTTGTTACATCGCCTATACTTGTCTTTAAGACTAATTCACCATTTGCATTTATGCTTATTCCAGTCTGCCCGTAAAACTTAAACTTGATCTGCGATACATCAGCCCCTGGTTTTGCTTTGTAATCATACCTTAACATTCCGTTATCGAAATAATATTTAACGTCAATGTTTTTATAAACTCCCGGTACTTCAACATTATCATAAATAGGCACATACGTTGCCCATTTGCTTTGATCGTTTCCTATAAAATAATTGTAATAGCCCTCTTTTTGGTTGGTACCTGCTTCAGCAACATTATTTTTTGAATTAACAAATTGCATTTTAACAACATGGCCGTTTATGAAAGTATTTTTATTCTCATAGTCTCTCTTTTCTTTGGGATTCATCTTTAATGTTTTACTCTGATCATAGTTCTTATTTACCTTATAATAATCATACACTACACCAGAGCTGGTAATCCAGGCATTCATACCGCCGGTTCGGGCAAGGTATTTTACTTCAGGGTTCCATTGTCCTTTATTCTGGATAAAAAAACTTTTATATGTTTGATTAAGAGTCTGCCCGGTGGAGAGGGGTTCGAGTTGTGAACTGTTTAATTGTTGTGCAATTGCTCCTGCAAAAAATAATAAGAAAAGAAAAAATAACTTTTTGTACATAAAAGTCTCCGCTGTTTTAGATACCCGAAAGAAGAACGAAGTAATATACTAAAAAAGATACTTATATTCTGAAGTTAGGCTATTATTAAAAATTAATACTTCTTAGTGTCTTAGTGGTAAAATGTTTTTGTTTTGTCCATCACGAATTATTTATTAATATACCATATCTTATATGTAATTAGTTTTCAATATGTATTGAATATTAGTTGTACAGACAGCCTGTCCCGATTTCCTTATCGGGAGGGCATGCCTGTCCCGCTGAGGCGGTGGCCCCGTCTCTCCGATGAACTGAACTAAATTTTTAATTTAAACTTTATTATTATGCCAAAACAAACCATCACATTTAATTACCTCACAGGTATAAAGAAAAATTTATTCAGCAATGCGCGTTTGCAGGGAAGCTGGGATACAAACGGCTTGTACAGCAGTCAGTGGACTGCTTCCCCTATGACTGAAATAACCGGCGAGGACGGCTGTCCGGCATTCACCGCTTCTGTTCAACTTGACCTTGCCGGGGCGGGAAAAATTTTCAACTGGGGAGTCACCCTTGACGGGCCTGCGGGTACAAATCTTTGGGGGATAACTATGGAAGTAAACGATCCTTCGGTTGCGGACCGGTATTGCTCATTTAAATTTACCGGGGACGGCTCCGGACTTGTGCAGCAATTTTACCTGACGAATAAAAGGCGGCTGGGGGCCAATAAAATTTTTGCAGAGCCTGGCGCTGATGCAGGATTAAAGTTTAGCGTATGGGCGCCGAATGCACAAAAAGCAGAAGTAGTGTTTGGAACTTCAGCGGGTTATATTGACGTATCAGGAAACGGCATTGATCCTGCTATGCCCGTCATAGAACTTATGGGGCCGGTCGATGGAATCTGGAGCAGCGAAGTTCTGCCGGGATTCAAAAATTATGAGGGAAAATATTATATGTTCCGTATAACCAATGCTCAGGGGAATGAATTGTACCGAACGGATATTTATTCAAGAGCTTTGGTTGGAAGAGGTGCGGTTGATCCGGAAATTGCAGTATGGGATGGTTCAGTTGATACGCTGGATGGTACAGTAAGCTGCAGTATAATCACCGATCCTGATACAATCTCTTTAGACTTTCCCCTGCCCGCAGACCATACGCCGGCTATGGAAAGCGCGGAAGATTTCTGGCAGGCTGAGTTTAACGCGGCAAAACCTTTACCTGCAAGTATTGATGATATGGTAATATATGAATTACACGTCGGCGCTTTGGGCAGTACTCCGGGTGTTCCGGGTAATTTGCAGGATGCAGTTAATTTGCTTGATTACCTGGTTGACCTTGGCATTAACGCAATTGAGCTTTTGCCGATGGAAGAATTCAGCGGGAATGTAAGCTGGGGTTACGGAGATACGCATTATATGGTAATCCAGTCGAGTGCGGGCGGAAGGGATGAATACCGGTATTTTATAAGAGAATGCCATAGGCGGGGAATTGCGGTAATACAGGATGTAGTGTATAATCATTATGATCCCAATGCAAACCGTGCGGAGTGGCAGTATGATTCCACCCTGCCTGAACAAAATATCTATTATTTTTATGAGGGATTGCCGGCAGATTATCCCGATCCGGACGGCGGCTACGTGAATAATGGTTCCTCCGGCTGGACGCCGAATTTCAGGGAGCCCATGGTGCGCCGGCAGTTTATAAGCAGTGCGATATTTTTAATTGATGAAATGCATGTGGATGGTTTCCGCGTAGATTTAACGCAGGCAATTCATCAGGACAATACTTTGAACTCGCCGCCTTACGGTGCAGTAAACGACGCTAATGATTTTGGCTGCAAGTTTTTGCGTGAATGGGGGCAGGCATTGCGGCTGATCCATCCGAAGGCGGTGCTGATGGCGGAAGATTATACCGGCTGGAACATGGTAACCGCGCCGGTCAGCGCAGGCGGATTCGGCTTTAATGCAGTCTGGTTTGCGGACTTTTTCCATGGATTAGTCGGTTACCAGGGCGGCCCGCAATTACTGCTGGAGGAAGGTTTCGGTGATGATCGTCCGCTTGACCTGGTTGGATTCGGGAACTTGCTTTACAATTCGCAGTCAAACAATGTAGTATATCATATTAATCACGATAATGCGGGAGCTAATAATACTCACCGCACAGTGGTAACTGCGGTTAATACCGCTCCTTTAATCGGGCTTACCCGAACTGTTGCAGAAGCGCGTTCAAGAGTTGTATTTGGTTTATCCCTGCTTTCAGCGGGAACGCCTTTGTTTTTTATGGGTGAAGAAATAGCGGCGCAAAAAAGTTACACCTTTAATAATTTTCTTAATAACAGGGAAGACCTGCAGGGCGACAGGGTAGGGATAGGCGCATTCATGTACAAATTTTACCAGGATATACTTTCGTTCAACAAAAAATATGCTTCCGTACGTAGTAAGAACATAAGTATCCTTACCGCCGATAATACCGGGCGGGTGATCATATTCAAACGCTGGCTGGGTACAGAGCAGATGCTGATCGCCGCCAGTTTGAATAACACTGCGTATATGTCTTACACTCTAAACACTGACACTTACCTTCTGCCCAACGGCGGCTGGCAGGAAGTGTTTAACAGCGATGCGGCAATCTACGGCGGAAGCAATACCGGCAACGAGGATGCGGTTATTCAATCGCTGAAAGGGAGTATGACCTTTGTAATACCAGCTAATGGGATTGTGATTTTTTTGATGGGGTGAGGGGGGAGATAAAAAATTGGCTTTTTATGTCTGTTCCCTTGAAACCCCAACAGAAATAATACTTAACATTTTATTGAGCAGAGGACATACAGATAATGGTGCTTGAATAATTCTCGGGTTTGAGTAGTTAAATTTAGGAACATCACATTGAACTAAAGAAAGTAAATCCTAAGATAAAGATTTTCACCACATTTATTTTAGTACTATCTTATTCTAGTCTTACAGTCTAGTTATTAGTCTTAAACTCATAGACCGGATACCACACAAATAAAAAAAATAATAAATTAAATTTTAATACTCTTTTAGTTCATACGGAAAGATAAAATGATATCCATTCATTACTTGGATAAATTCTTTTCATTTCTGTAATATTCAGTTTCTAATGAATCCAAGATAGTTGTTAGAATTGTTATAATATTAAAACACAATTCGTCTAAAATTGGAATTTTAGTATTCAATAATTCTATTTTTTTATTTTTAAGATTTACAGCATAATTTCCTTTTTCATGAAACCATCCGGACGCTGAGTATAGCCATACATCATTAATCATTTTATCCTCAAAAACTCCTTCATGTATTATCTTATTTCTTCTGCCTTCATCAAATTCAGTGATTAATTCTCTAAGATTACTTAATTCATCCGATAGTTCTGGAAATACCTCTATCTTTTGAGAAGTTTTTAAGGATTTTTTGGAGATATCTCTTCTAAATACCACTTCAATATATTTTAGTAGTACGTCCAAAAGAGTTTTTATCAATATGTGAAAATTTTTTAACTCGCCTTTCAAATTTTCTATAACGAAATCACTACCTGAATCTCCAATATCATCAAAAAGATCGTTAATATTATATAAGATTTTTTGTAAATCATTCATTGAATTATGAAGGATACTGAGATTATCAGCTACTTCCATCATATAACTAAGCAAACTATTATTTTCCTCATTTTCATATTTAATGAGGTTATTATAATCAATTTCAATAGATCTTTGAAAGTTAGCCATCTCTGTTTCTAATGACTCAAATATATTTTTAGATTTTAACTCCATTAATCTATTAAAAATAATTTTTTAAAATATTTACGGTTCTTTTCAATCCGTTAACAACTTAATCTTCACGTAAAATTAATAAAACTTATTTCGAACATACATAGTCCCTTCCTGACATTTTAAAACGCCGATATGCAATTTACGGGTCAAATATGATTAATATAATAATTTAAATTATATGAAAAATATCAATATTTGAATCATATTTTACATTAAATTAGTTTTGTAATAAATTTTCCATTCATTATAATTACATAAATAGAAATTATTGATGCAGCACAAACTTACGCTTTCCTGGTTAGAATACTTTTTGGAAGAAGCATGTGAAAGCCTCCGTGGGAATATGGATGCTTCCGAGTATAAAGAATATATAATCGCAATCCTTTTTTTAAAAAGAATTAACGACAAATTTGATGAAGAAAGGAACGCCCGGCAAACAGATTTTGAAGTTAGGGGCATTTCTGAGCCTAAAATTAAGTATGCCTTAGAGAATAAAGATGCATATTCATTTTATATACCTGAATCTGCCCGGTGGGATGAAATAAAGACACTTCATGAAGATATTGGTGAAGCTCTTCGCATAGCTTTTGAAGCTCTTGAAGAAGAAAACACCGGCAAAATTGAGCAGGGTGTTCTAACTACTATCGATTTTAATAAACCGGTCGGCAAGAATAAAAGAATCAGCGATGAAGACCTTAAGTTGCTTATTCAGGAATTTAGTAAAATATCCTTTACTGATTCCAATCTGGAATTTCCGGATCTTTTAGGGGCAGCCTATGAATATCTCATTAAATATTTTGCCGATAGTTCCGGAAAAAAAGGCGGTGAATTCTATACACCTAACGAAGTAGTGAGATTGCTCGTTAATCTAATGCAGCCTGAACCGAACCATGAAATTTATGACCCGACTGTCGGCTCAGGCGGGTTCCTTATTCAGGCTCATAATTATGTTAAATCACGTTATGGTTTGGATAAAAATATAAGTTTATTCGGTCAGGAAAAAAATGGAACTACCTGGTCTCTTTGCCAGATGAACTTCCTATTTCACGGTATTTTTGATGCAGAAATAAAGAATGGTGATACTCTTTTAGACCCGCTACATTTGCAGGGAGGTGTACTCAGGACTTTTGACATAGTACTCGCAAACCCGCCGTTTTCTCAAAACTGGTCTAGCGAAAGTATGAAGCATAAGGACCGCTTTAACTTTGATATGCCTAAAAAAGGTAAAGCTGATTTTATGTTTGTCCAGCACATGATTAAATCATTAAAAAGTAACGGGCGAATGGCTGTTGTTATGCCTCATGGAGTCCTTTTCCGCGGCGGTGAAGAAAAAAATATGCGTAAATGGTTAATAGATAAAGGATATCTTGAGGCTGTTATAAGTTTACCAACGGCGCTTTTTTATGGCACCGGTATTCCTGCAGCGGTTTTAATTATAAATAAGAAAAATGCTTCCGATAGAGATCAGGTTTTATTTATAAATGCGGATAAAGAATTCAAAGAAGGTAAAGTTCAAAACAAGCTGCGTTCCGAAGATATTGAAAAAATAAGTTACGTTTATAATAATAAAATAATCATTCCTGCCTATTCAATGCTTGTTAGTAAAAAAGAATTAGAACAGGAAGAGTTTAATCTAAATATCCGCCGCTATGTTGATAATTCTCCATTGCCTGAACCGCATGATGTTAAAGCACATCTGCACGGTGGAATTCCTAAAACTGAAGTTGATTCTTTAGACAAATATTTTTTTAACTATGCCGGGCTTAAGAATAAACTATTTTGTTTTTCAGTAGAGTTGAGTGACAAAGAATCAAAGTATATTATATTTAAAGAATCAATTGCTTCTAAAGAGCAAATCAAAAAATTACTCGATGGTTCACAAGAGATAAAAGCAAAACATAAAATCTATTCTCAATTTCTTGATTCCTGGTGGAAATTAAACCTTCCACAATTGCAAGCTCTACCGGAAAATAAAAATGTTTTTGAATTAGCGCAGTTATTTACCACCAGCATTGCGGATGAGATGGAAAAATTAGGAATTCTGGATATATACCAGTGCCGCGGCGCTTTCGCAAATTTTTGGAACTCGCTGGAAACCGATCTCAAATCGGTTGCAGCCAGCGGGTGGAATCCCGAACTTATTCCGGAAGAAGAAATACTTCAATCCCAATTTCCGGAAGTATTACAGGAGCTGCATGAAATGGAATCACGCCGGGATGAACTGGAATCAATGTTTAAAGAAGTAAATGAGCTTGATGAAGGATCTTATAACGAGGAAGATTATGAAGTTTTACCAAAAGAAATTTTAACTGAATATAAGGATCGAATAAAAGAAATTAGCTCAAAACATAAAGAACTAATTAAAGAGCTTTCCCTTCTGAACAAAAGGTATATTGCCAATGCCAAAGCATTACTTAAAAGTTCAAATGATAAGTCTTTTTTACCTCTTATAAAAGGTGAATTAAAAAAAGGATTTAATAAAAATCTCGATGACATCATCGTACAAATAGAAACACTTTCCCCGCAATTAGAAGATACGATTGTAAAAAGGGCAGAACCCGAAAAACATTTAGAACGGCATCTAGAGCTTGAGAAAGAACTTCGAGAATGCAAAAAAGTTATTAATGAGATTAAAAATAAGAAGGATGATCTGGTTGCAAAAGCCCGCGAAAAAATAACCTCTGAAGAAGCTAAAGCACTTATAGTTACCCGCTGGCAAAAGACTTTGACAACTACTATTGAAGATTACCTTAGTCAATACCAGCGTAAATTTGTGATTTCAATTGAAAAACTTTGGGAAAAATACACAATTCCTCTACATCAAATAATATCCCTCCGTGAAGAAGAAACTAAGAAGCTTGATAACTTTTTAGTCGAGTTGGGTTATGAGTGATATAGGGAAGGTTGGGCTAAAAGATGTTATTAAAAACCCAATTAGGGATTTTGGTAGTTTTTCGCTGACCAACCTAATAAACTTTGTTGAAAGCGGTATTCCCTTTATAAAATCAGAGGCAATTCAAAATGGCTATATAGATTTTAGTCAATTAGCTTTTATAACTGAAGAAGTACATAAACTCCTTTCAAAATCAATCGTAAATAAGGGCGATGTTTTATTTACAAAAATTGGAGCAATCGGTCGAGGTGCTATATATGATGGAAGATTGGGAGTGTGTAATAGTAATGCAGCATCCGCCAAAATTACTATCAATGAAGTTGTTGCAAATTCTTCTTTTATTTTACACATATTATTAAGCGAAGAAACTAAAAGATTTTTTGAAAAGAGAATAATATCAACACCTCCTCGGCTTAATCTAAAAGATCTATATGAACTTAGATTTCCTATGCCGGTTAATACTATCGAGCAAGACAAAATAGCTTCTATCCTAACAACAATAGACTGTGTTATAGAAAGAACCGAAGCCGCCATTGAAAAATACAAATCCATCAAACAGGGTATGATGCAAGATTTATTTACACGTGGGATAGATGCCAAAACCGGGAAACTTAGGCCCAAACATGAAGATGCACCGGAATTGTATAAGAAAACTAAATTAGGTCTTATTCCCAAGGAATGGGAAATCACAAATAACTTAATATCTACTTATATCAAAGGAAGAATTGGTTGGGAAGGATTAAAAGCGAGCGAGTTTATTTCGGAAGGTCCTCATCTTGTTACAGGTACAGACTTAATAAATGGTAAAGTTAATTGGTCAACATGCTATCATATTGGTGAATTACGCTTTCAGGAAGCCCCATCAATCCATTTGCAGAATGATGACTTACTTATTACAAAAGATGGATCTATCGGCAAAACTGCTATTGTTGAAAATTGTCCTCAAAAAGCAATTCTAAATAGCGGTCTTTTTGTTTTGCGTTGTAAAGATGAATCATATTATAATAAGTTTCTTTATTACATCTTAAACACAGAAATATTTTATTCGCATCTTCGTAAAACACAAGGTGGTTCAACAATAAACCATCTTTACCAAAGGGAATTTGAGAAATTTGAATTCCCAATCCCTCATAAATCAGAGCAGATGGAAATAATTAATACATTAATAAATCTTGAGAAAAAGATATGGCAAGAAGAGAACTATTTGAGTAAAATGAAATATATTAAGAACGGACTTATGCAAGACTTATTAACGGGAAAGAAAAGAGTAAAAGTAGAATATGGCTCATGAATTATAAACTCAGAAAAAATTAAAATTAATCAATAGAACCTTTTACCTGCGGTAGTTCCATAATTAATAAAAGGTTTTATTTGATAAATTGCCGGCTCTAAGCTTTTTATGTTAGTTAACTTATTATAATAAAAGAACTTATTATTTAACACAAACAATGAATAATAAAGAATTAGAGGATTTACTTAGAAATTTAATTCAAAGTCCTAAAGAAAATGAGTGGATTGAGTTTAAACATAATTTTCATTCAAAAGAGGAAATTGGGGAGACTATTTCTGCACTGGCTAACGGCGCAGCTTTGAACCATCAACCTTATGGTTATCTTATATTTGGTATTGAAAATAAAACCCATAATGTAGTTGGAACATCTTTTCATCCAAAGAGCTATAAAGTTGGAAGCGAAGAGATTGAAAACTGGCTGTGTCAGAGATTAAACCCTCGTATTGATTTTAAGCTCTATGAATTTGAATATGAAGGGAAACAAATATCTCTATTTCAGGTGCCATCATCAGAAAATCAACCGGTTGATTTTCTTCACGTGTCATATATTCGAATTGGGAGTTATGTCCGCATACTAAGAGATTTTCCTGAAAAAGAAAGGAAAATTTGGTCTAAGATTAGACATAGTCAATTCGAAAAAGAAATTGCACTTAAAAATCTTTCTCCTTCAGATATTATAAATTTTTTGGATACTCAATGCTACTTTGATTTAATGCATTTACCTTACCCATCAACCCGTGATCTGGTATTAGAAAAATTTATTTCCGAAAAACTTGTGTTAGTTCAAAACAACAACTATTCAATTACAAATCTTGGCGGTCTTCTTTTTGCAAAAAATTTAAATACTTTTCCAGACCTTGCAAGGAAGGTTGTTCGCGTTATTAATTATAAAGGAACAAATAAATTGGAAACCTTAAAGGATTCTATTGGAACTAAAGGTTATGCAATAGGTTTTCAAGGATTGGTAAGCTATATAAATGACCAACTTCCGCAAAATGAAGAGATCAGTAAAGCTCTTAGGAAAAAAGTCCGAATGTATCCGGAAGAAAGCATTCGTGAGCTTGTTGCAAATGCATTAATACATCAGGATCTTTCCGAAAAGGGAAATCCAGTAATTGAAATTTATTCAGATCGTATTGAATTTTCTAATCCCGGTTTACCGATTATAACTCCTATTCGTTTTATTGATGAATATCAATCGCGTAATGAATCCCTTGCAGATATGATGCGGCGACTTGGAATGTGTGAAGAAAAAGGAAGTGGTATTGATCGGGTAATTTTTCAATCGGAAGTTTTTCAATTACCTGCTCCGGAATTTCTTGCTCAAGAAAAGCATACAAAAGTCATAATGTTTTCTCATCTTACATTAAATCAAATGGATAAAACAGATAAAATTAGGGCTTGTTATCAGCACGCATGTTTAAGTTACGTATCTAATACAAAAATGACTAATCAAAGCCTAAGGCAAAGGTTCAAAATAGCAGAAAAAAATTCAGCAATAGCATCCAGAATAATTCACGAAACAATTGAAGAGGGATTGATTAAAGAAGATGATCCAAACAGTAAATCTCGAAAATTTGCTAAATATATACCATTTTGGGCATAATCTTATTTGATAGATTATTGGAATTTCATTGTGTATATCTGTAAGTCCTTATAATTAAACAACTTCTTATTTGATGGTTATTTGATAAACAAACAAACAAACAAATCACTGTTAAATTTCAATTCATAAAGAGGAATTTTATGTCAGAGTACTCAAATGTCGAAAAACCATTCCTGAAAAAGCTGGAACAGCTTGGCTGGGAACCGGTGGTAGATCAGGGGGAAGGTATTCCGCAAGATGCTTCTCCCAGTTTTAGAAAAAATTTTAAAGAAGTTGTTCTTGAGAATAAATTTAAGGAGGTCGTAAAAAAAATTAATCTTACTGAAGATGGCAAAGAATGGTTAATAGAAAAGCAGCTTAATAATCTTTTTATAGAAATTACAAGCACTGCCGGTTTGACTTTACAAGAGGCAAATAAGAAGATCCATAATTTATTATTAAAAGGTTCTTCTGTTGATAAAAATGAGGTTACCGGACGCGTCAATCCACCTGTTAAATTCATAGATTTTAAGAATCCTGAAAATAATTCATTTATTGCTGTAAACCAGTTTCGTATTGATACTCCCGGAACATCTAAAAGTCATATACGCCCCGATTTAGTTTTATTTGTAAACGGTTTGCCTCTTATAGTAATCGAGTGCAAAGATGAAGATTACACCGAGCCGCTCTCTGAAGCTTTTATCCAAATAAATCGTTATGGTAATTTAAGGGCTGATGATTTCGGCCTTAAAGAAGGTGAAGAAAGGCTCTTTCATTATAATCTATTCAATATCATTACACATGGTAAGGAAGCCCGCTTTGGTACTATTTCAGCCGATTTTGATTATTATTATAACTGGAAAGATATTTTTCCGGAGGATTACCAGAAATATAAGGACAAAGCCGGTCAGCAATTCAAAGTTTCTCTTTCTCCCGAAGAGCGCCAGGAAGTATTAATCCATGGTATGCTAAATAAAAATATCTTAATTGATATACTGAAGCACTTCACCATCTTTGTTACAACCGACAGTGGAAAAGAAATTAAAATAGTTTGCCGCTACCAGCAGTACCGTGCAGTGCTAAAAATTATTCAAAGTCTTAGAACCGGTGCAAGTCCATTTGATCGATCCGGGGTTATTTGGCATACCCAGGGTTCCGGCAAATCTCTTACAATGGTTTTTCTAATCCGCAAAATACGATCCTGTGAAGATCTAAGAGAATACAAAATAATTTTAGTTAATGACAGGACTGATCTGGAAGAGCAATTAAGTGAATCCATTAAATACACCGGTGAACCATTTAATATAATTGACCGGCGCGATGAAGTTGAGCCGGAGCTTAAGCATGATATTCCCGACCTGAACATGGTTATGATTCATAAATTTCTTGAAGAAGAAATAAAGCACTCAGCAGCTCTGATGAAAGCTTACGTGGAGGAAGGCGTAGTTCCTGAATTTAATCCTTTCCCTGTTGTAAACAAATCCGACAAGATTTTAATATTGATAGACGAAGCTCACCGGACTCAAGGTGGTGACATGAGCGATAATTTGTTTCATGCGTTTCCTGAATCGACCAAAATCGCCTTTACCGGAACACCACTACTAACTGAAAGGCATAAAAAGAAAACACATGAAAAGTTTGGCAAATTTATAGATACTTACAAGATGAAAGATTCCGTTTCCGATAGAGCAACTTTGGATATCTTATATATTGGAAGAACAAGTAAAGATCAAATATTAAACAAAGCAATATTCCAATCCGAATTTGAAGATATGTTCCGGAACCGTAAGCAGGAGGAAATTGAAGAGATTAAACGCAGGTATGGGGGTATGGAGGCTTATCTTTCTTCCATGAATCGAATTGAAACAATCGCTAAAGATATTATTGAGCATTATACCCGCGAAATATTGCCCGAAGGTTTCAAAGCACAAGTAGTAGCAAGTTCTATTTTAGCTGCTACACGCTATAAATACAAACTTCAAGAATCCATTAAAGCAAAAATTGAATTAGAGAAAAACAAATCTGCAGAAGAGAGGGACGACGATTTAATTAAGCAAATGGAGTTTTGCAAAATCCAAACATGGGTAACCTCTCTTGGCAATAATGAACCCGCGAGTGTAACTGCAGCAAGGAAGGAAGCCTCAGAAATAAAAGCAATTAAGAATTTTAAGAAAGATTTTGACTATCAAAATCCTGAGACTGGTGTTGCTATCCTATGCGTTTGCGACAGGCTTATAACGGGATTCGATGCGCCGATTGAACAAGTTATGTACCTTGATAAAAATTTGCGTGAACATGATTTATTACAGGCAATTGCCCGTGTTAACCGGCCAAAAGGTTCATCAAAAAAGCATGGTATCGTAATAGATTACTACGGTGTTTCTTCACATCTTAAAGAGGCGTTGGCCATTTATAACGATGATAAAGTTGATGAAGAAGTATTAAAAGATTTATCTGATTTTTTTAGGGATATGAATAAAGAACTACCGGTTTTAGAAGCCCGCTATAAAAGATTGATCGAATTTTTCAAATCAAATGGTATCAGTGAAATAGAGGATTTTGTAAACCAAAATATTGAGGATAAAGACAGGGAATTTGATCTTGCCGAAAAATGCGTAGAACTGGCAAAAAGTCCAAAATTTAGAGGTGAGTTTGATGTTTATTTAAAAAACTTTTTTTCAAGCCTAAATCTTCTTTTTAATGTTGGAGAAGCTAATAAATATTGGATACCGGCTAAAAGGTTTGGCTACCTTTTTATTCGTATACGAAATCGCTATAAAGATGATACTATGGATTTAAAATGGGCCGGTGAAAAAGTACGGAAGCTTATAGATAAATACTTGCAATCGCTTGGTATTGACAGTAAAATTCCTCCGGTTCTTCTGATGTCGGATGAATTTCCAAAGGAAGTTGATAAATTTGCCAGATATTCAAAATCAAAAGCATCAGAAATGGAACATGCAATTAGACGTCATATAAAAGTTAAACTTGATAAGGACCCCGCCTTTTATAAGAAACTTTTTGAGAAATTAGAAAACATCATTAAAGAACATGCGGATGATTACGATCGCCAGGCATTGGAACTTGAAAAATTAAGAGAGGAGATTAAAAAAGGTCGGGAAGAAGAGAAGACTTATGTTTCTCCGGAGCTTGCCCCGTTTTTTGATCTAATTATTCAGTTAAGCTTTATAAGCGAAAAGCCAAATGAAAAACAAATGCTGTTGATTGCGGTATTAACCGAAGTTACAATTAAATATATTTTTGAAGCATTTAATGACATAAATATATGGGAACATGATGCTGCCATAGGTGTATGCCGTGGAAAAATTAAAGATGAACTATATTTTTCTTCAATAACAGAAATCTCACAGAATTCTGAAAAATTAACTTATGAATTATTAAACTTGGCAAAAAGTAGGGAATATGAATTAAGAAGGATTATGAATGTTTGACGAATTGGAAATAAATATTAAGCGAAATGCAAGAAAAACTCTCAGCATTTATGTCGAAAGAGACGGTTCAATCTCCGTTCTTGCACCAAAAGGTTTGCGGAAAAGGAAAATAGATGAAATATTAAAACAAAAAGAATACCAAATTTATAAATACAGAGCTGAATGGAAGGAATTAAATCACTCTAAAAAAGAAAGAGAATTTATTAGCGGGCAATCCTTCTTGTATCTTGGCCGCGGCTACCCATTAAAAGTTGTAGATAAATTGGATAAACCTTTAGTTTTAAAAGAAGGCCGGTTCTTTTTACTCAAATCTGAAAAAGAAAACGCAAAAAAGCATTTCATTAAATTCTACAAAGAAAACGGAATAGTCAAAATAGAAAAACGAGTTAAGGAATTTAAACAAAAGATAGGTACTAGTCCGGGTAAAGTCCGGATAGTAGATTTACAAAATAGATGGGCTTCATGTACGCCTGAGGGCCATTTGAACTTTCATTGGAAATGTATCATGGCTCCTTACAGTGTGTTAAACTACATCATCGTACATGAACTCGTACATTTGATATATAAAAATCACACTCAAAAATTCTGGAATGGGGTAGATAAAATTTTGCCGAAATATCAAGATAGTATCGAATGGCTAAAAACTCACGGCGCAAGTATGGACTTGTAATATTTAATCCAATTAATAATTAGAGTTTAATATGAATATTGCTATTAAAAGTATAATAGGGTATGAGTACCAATATAAAGTAGCTTTTTTAATTACATTGGTAATCGGTTTAGTTAAGAATGTTGGGATCTATATCAAAAACCCTCTCGGTGAAGACATTGTGAAAAAGTCTAGTAAAAAGATTTTAAAAACAATATTTATTTAACATAAGGATTATAAGCAAATATGATCCATTTAATATTATTATGAGATATCATTATGAAATATTATATAGCCGTAACTGATATTGACTGGTTTAAATGTTTAAAATCGTTAAATCCAAATGAGGTAAATTTTTGGAGTCCTAGTGCCCAATCTTTTAATGCTATTCCTCCTGGATCACCCTTTCTATTCAAGTTACACTATCCCAATCATTATATAGTTGGAGGTGGATTTTTTTTAAAATATTTTAAGTTAAGTTTATCAATGGCATGGGATTCTTTCGGTTTAAATAACGGGGTTCAAAATCTCGAATCTTTCAGAGAGAAAATAAATAGATATAGATCTAATAAATCAATCAATCCTGAAATTGGCTGTACTATTTTAGTTGAATCTTTTTTCCTTGATGAGAAAGATTGGTTAAAAGTACCTCAAAACTGGAATACACAAATAGTAAGAGGTAAAATATATAATTCGAATGAAGATATAAATCCAGAAACAAATGCTTTATTAGATTTGATCAACAAACAAAAAGATCAAATTCCGACACAAGATGAAAATTTAAATGATTTAAAAGAAATCATTGATATTCCAGAGAAATCTGATAAATTATATCTTACAAAAGCAAGACTGGGGCAAGGTGTTTTTCGGCTCTGGGTTGCAAGAGAATATTCAAACCGTTGTTCCATGACAGGAGAACGAACATTACCTGTACTAGAAGCTGCACACATTAAGAAATATGCTTCTTCAGGTCCAAATCGGATAGATAATGGATTATTTTTACGATCTGATCTTCACAAATTATTTGATCTGCATTATATAACTATTACAAGAGATTTTAAGATAGAGGTAAGCAAAAAAATAAATGAAGAATTTAATAACGGTAAAATTTATTATGATTTACATGGAAAAACCTTGCTTCTGCCAAATAATCCTTTGCATTTTCCCTCTAAGAAATACATAGATTATCATAATTCTAAATTTAACGGTTAACCAAATTATAATATAAGTATTTCATGTATTGTCGGCAACCAGATGATTCCCCTTTTTTAAAGATTATAGAAATCAGAAACTTTTTGATCCAATATATTTAAAATAATAACCCGTATATATTATTTAGAAGGTAGATGAAATTCTACTTTTAAGAATTTCCAGCCGTATGATGGAAGCCCCTTCGTAAATGCAAATTGAAATGTAGTATTCTTTGCAACTTCAATTGCTGCTTTATCAAAAACATCTGTACTAGCCGGTTCACGCGAAACAACCTTTACAGTGCCTTCGGCGCTGCCGTCTGGTCTTACAAGTACTGCCAGGGCAACCCAGCCTTCCAATCCCATTTCTAATGCCTCACCCGGATATTCCGGCTGAGGTTCCTTTTTTACTTCAGGTGGTTGAAAGTCTTCTAATTTAAAATTTACAGGTATAATAACATATACCGGAACAGGTCTGTTATTTACCATTGCGGGTGAAAAAACAACTTTCATTGCCCATTTTCTAACAATATTATCAAATAAATACACGAATTCAGGATCACGTTTTAGAATTTCGGTTTTACGCGGTTTACCGTCTTTGTCGACTAAAATTTTAACGTAAATTGAAGCTTGTAAGCCTGCCTTTTGAGCCATCTCCGGGAACTGCAAAACCGGTTTTGATATTATCTGAGGCTGAACATCAATATTGCTTGTTATTGAATTTGTGTCTGTCTGAGCATATAGTAATGACCCGGCAAGAAGGAAAAATAATGTAAAAATGATCTGAGCTTTCATTAAATACAACTCCCTATAAAATTGTTTAAACATTTAAGAATTTAAGAATATTGTAGTTATAATAAGGGAAATTATCTTAATGTTAGCGTCTGATCATTATATCCTGAAATAAAAAATCCCCGAATTATGTTTTGTGTATTATTATAAATTTAGTAATTAATAATTAAAGTATCAAACTTCATATTATAACGAACACTAAAGCTGAATTTTATCATTTACTAAAATAGCTTTAACATGGAAATGTTATATTTTATGAGGAATACGTGAGCTATGCACAAATAAATGCAAATTTTGTGCATAGATCCGAACCTATGCACAAAAAACTCGAAAATTTGTGCATAGGTTACCTGCAGTGAACAAAAATTGAAGAAAATTGTTCGAAGTTTATAATAAAAATTGATTACAAATGGAATATTTGGGAAATAAAGCCATACTTGAACAATATAAAATAGGATTTTTATGTTCCCGCAAGATTCCGGCGGAGATAATCCTTAAAACTTACGACTGGGCAATTGAGCAAAGGGATAAGGGCGTATGCATTGTTTCGGGTTTTCATTCAAAAATAGAAATGGATGTTTTTGATATTCTTATTAAAGGCAAACAGCCGATAATAATAGTTTTGGCAAGAGGATTAAAAAAGCGCTGGGAACCTAAAATCAAAAACTTATTAGATTCGAATAGGATATTAATAATTTCACCTTTCCCTGAAAAGATAAAAAGAATAACTGAAGACACAGCAAAAAAAAGGAATGAAGTAATTACGGAAATATCGGATGAAATAATGTTAGCATATACTAAACAGGGTGGAAGCATCGAAAAAATAATAAATGGATCAAAAGTTTCCGCCAATATTCAATCAATAAGTGGATGAACTAAAAAAAATAAAAACCTTCTATTCCCGGATTATACTATAATAGATAAATACTATGGAGTATGGTAAAATGAAAAAGGAATTGGAAAATCTTTCACCTTCTAAAACAGTTGCAGCCCGTACTATTTATGAAGCCTTAAAAATATTAAAAGAAGAAGGCGGTCAGCTTCCGGGAAGGGAAGTAATTGATAAAATCCGTAAAAGGATTGAGTTTACTGATTGGGAAAAAGAAAGATATGAAAAAACAGGCTATGTACGATGGGAATCCATAATGCATTTCTATACTGTTGATTGTATAAAAGCAGGGTTCTTAAAGAAGAACAAAGGTATCTGGTATTTAACTGAAGACGGTGAAAAAGCCCTGAAGTTAGGTCCGGTGGAATTGCTTGAAACCGCTTCTGCAAGATATAGAAAATGGGATGCTGAAAGAAAAAAGGAAATAGAAGATATTGGAAAAGAAGAAATAACTACCGCGGAAGACCTTACGGCTGAGGAAGACATAAATAATGTAAAATTAAGTCAATTAGAAGAACAAGCAACTGAAGGATTAAAAGAACATTTAACTACAAAAACTCCGTATGAATTTCAGGATATGGTAGCCGCACTATTAAGAGCAATGGGTTATTTTACTCCATTTATTGCTCAGAAGGGGCCCGATGGCGGCATAGACGTAATCGCATATCAGGACCCGCTTGGTACAAAAACACCAAGGATAAAGGTTCAGGTGAAGCATCAGCCGGATTCAGCCATATCAATAGATAAAATAAAGAGCCTGATCGGTTCGTTGAATAAGGATAGCGATGTTGGGTTATTTGTGACATCCGGAAGATTTACTTCCGATTCTCAAAGATTTGCTCTTAACTCAAGCGTTCATGTAAAATTAATCGATTTCGGTGATTTTATTTCCCTTTGGCAGCAATTTTATTTAAAGCTTACCGATGAAGAAAAAAATATGCTGCCGCTTCATCCGATATATTTCTTAGGGAGTAATGAATAAAATTCTATTGTAATTCAAGTTACAATAATGGGTAAAATATGCCTATAAAAAACATTTTTGATAAACCCTTCGATGAAGGTACCCAGGTAAAGTTAGAAATATTCCAAAAATACTTTGAGGAATGGCTGCCGACATTTATAATGGGAAATTTTAAAATACCAATACAAGTTTTTGATCTCTTTGCCGGGAGCGGATATGACAAAAATAATATACCTGATAGCCCGCTAAGAATACTTGAAACTATTAATAAACACAGAAGAAATCTTGCTCAAAAAGCTAAACAAGTATTTTTATTTCTTAACGATGCAGATCAGAACAAAATTGAACAACTTAAAATTAATGTTGCTCAAAAGGTAAAAGAATTTTCTTTAAAATCCTTGGTAGTAATAAAGTTTTCCTCTTGTAGTTTTAAAGAATGCTTATTAAGCAATTATATTAAAGAATTAAATAACGGGTGTAACTTAATTTTTATAGATCAGAATGGATTTAAGGAAGTTGACGAACTAATTTTCAACCATCTTATCAATTTAGATATAACAGAATTTTTATTTTTTATTTCATCTTCATATATTCATCGTTTTATTGAACAAGATGAAGTAAAGAAATATCATCCGAAGTTTGATTCCGACAAAATAAAACATACTCCTAGAAAACAGATTCACAATGTCATTTGTGATGAATACAGTAAATACGTTCCGGCAAATATAAAGAGTTACGGCTTAATCCCTTTTTCAATTATGAAAAATGATAAAAACAACGTGTATGGCCTCATCTTTGTTAGCAAGCATATAAGAGGTGCAGATAAATTTTTGCATACTGTGTGGAAAGAAAATGCCTTAAATGGGAATGCTAACTACGACATTGATAAAGATTTGCAGAAAAATCAATTACATCTTTTTGAAGGCAAAAAGCTGACTAAAAAAGAAAGCTTTCAAAATAATCTTAGAAATTTAATTTTAGATGGTAATATTAAAAATAATTTTGGTGCCTACTTGTTCACATTAAATCAAGGTCACATAAGTTCACATGCTAATGAAGAAATAAAAAGGATGAAAAAAGAAAACTTAATAACTTTTGAAAGTCCTTCGTCATTAGTAAATTATGATAAGGTTATAAAAGAAAATAAAATTTTAGAATATAAATTGGTAAAAAAATGAAGCATACCAAAATCGAATGGACCGAAGCAACCTGGAATCCATCTGTTGGTTGTAACAAAATTACAGCAGGCTGCAAATATTGCTATGCTGAGGTCATGGCAAAACGTTTGAAAGCAATTGGGATAGTTGATTATAATGACGGTTTTGAGTTTAAGATTTTGCCGCATAGGCTGCAAGAACCATTTAAAATAAAAAAGCCTACCAAGTTTTTTGTTAATTCAATGAGTGATTTATTTCATGAAGAAATGCCGCATGAATTTTTAGACCGGATTCTTGAAGTTATTAAAAATACTCCTCAGCATATTTATCAAATCCTTACCAAACGGGATAAAATAATGCTTGATTATTTTTCTAATAAAAATGTTCCGCAAAATGTTTGGCTTGGTGTTACTGTGGAAAATTCCAAAGTCAAAAGCCGGATTGACTCCCTAAGGCAAATCGATGCTTCAATTCTCTTTATTTCTTTTGAGCCTTTGATAAATCCGGTTGGTATCGTTGATCTTACCGGAATTCATTGGTCTATAGTCGGTGGTGAATCCGGGAGAAATGCACGCCCAATAAAGCAGATATGGATTGAAGAAATTTTTCAACAATGCAAACAACAAGAAGTTGCTTTCTTTTTCAAACAATGGGGCACTTGGGGCGCCGATGAAATTAAGCGTAATAAAAAGGCAAATGGTAGGTTGTTTAATGGCAGAGAATGGAGTGAGTACCCAAACAAATCGAATATTTTTGTAAACTACAATAATATCTCATATACTGGCTAATAAAAAGAAACAGTAGCACTTTTGTATTTCAAAATTAAGCATTTATAATTCATCGTCGAGGGCCAAAAGTGTCTATCATGCTATGCACAAATAAAAGCACTTTTTGTGCATAGTTCCGAACCTATGCACAAAAAACTTGAAAATTTGTGCAAAGAATAGCCACTGGCATTTATGTATGGGGATTAATGAAACAATATCACTATTGGCTTTAGCCGCATTTTTCCCGATATATACAAACATATTTAGAAGTTTTACCCAACTTTCACGGCTAAAATATATACTTTTCACAAAACACTACAATTCTTAAATGTTTTTCATAGACTTTAAACGTTTTTCAGCAAACATTATAACTTATAAACGTTTTTCACAAATTCTAAGTGTCTTTCACGAAAGAGAAACTCCCGAACCGGCTTTCATTGATAAGCAAAAAACATAAAAAATATTCGGTTGATGGATGGAATGTTTGTACGGTAAAGTATCAACCAAAGGAAACTCCCTATAATCATTTAGTCTTTGCGCTAAAATATGAAGGTATAAATCTTTTATTCTTCAAAAAATCATTTGATAAATTAAATCCGGCTGAAAATTGTCCTCATAGAAAGATAAATAATATTTTGTATAGGAAATGTGAGATATAAACTCACAAATTTAATACAAAAGAGCATAGCGCAAAGGGCATAGCGCTGAGCGTAAGAAGCAGGTATACGGGAATTTTTGAGAATTAGTTTAACAGTTTGAGATTAATGTCCTAAAATCATGGAAATCATTTAATCAGGTGATTCATGGTTCAGACAATTTAATTAAACCCGCCAGCAAGCATCCGAAGATTTATTATTATTTTGACAATAAATTAGTAATCTTGTAATTTTTAACAATACTTATTCCGGACTTTATCTAGGAGAAAGAATTTCAACAGGTATTCTCCTTAGGAGTCTTCCCGGAATTTGTGCTGATTGTTCCAAGAGTTATGGTTAAAAGTGGAAACATGAAATCCGCTTATTATTCATGCATTTTTTTGTAAAAATAATTACGGAGTAATTAATGAGCGTTAAAGTACGTTTGGGAATTATGATGTTTCTTCAGTATGCCGTCTGGGGCTCATGGGCTCCGGTGTTGGCAGCATACCTGCAGAATGAACTTGGCTTCAGCGGGGTTCAAGTCGGCGTTATTTATAGTTTACTACCTCTGGCAACAATTATATCGCCTTTTATCGGCGGACAGATTGCCGACCGGTATTTTTCTTCGGAAAAAGTTATTTCCGCCCTGCAATTATGCGGCGGTGTTTTACTTCTTTTTATTTCCCGCATTACGGATTATTCAACTATGATGTGGCTGATGACGCTATACTGTTTATTGTATGCTCCTACATTAGCCCTTACAAATTCAATTGCTTTTATAAATCTGAAAGATTCCGAAAAAGATTTTGGAGTGATCAGGGTTTGGGGAACAATTGGTTGGATAGCTGCCGGATGGGCTTTAACAGGCTGGAGGGTTTGGTTCAAAACTCCTAATGCAGCCGGGTTCGGCGGCGACCTGTTATTTCTTGCGGGAGTTTTTTCTGTAATAATGGGATTGACATCATTCTCATTGCCGCATACTCCGCCTAAAAAGGAAATTACAAGTCCGTGGGCTTTTGTTGAAGCTTTTAAAATGATGAGGAACAAAAACTTCCTGATCTTTATTATTATATCGTTTGTTGTAGCAACGGAACTAATGTTTTATTACCAGCTTACTTCGCCGTTCCTGGAATCTGTCCGTATCGGGCTTTCCCCGCAAAGTGTGCCGGCAGTTATGACAATAGCCCAGATGGCTGAGATTTTTGTGATGGCTTTTCTTCTGCCGCGCTTTATTAAAAAATATGGAGTAAGAAACGTACTCGTTATCGGCGTGCTTGCATGGCCGGTAAGGTATATTATTTTTGCCGTCGGCACTCCCGCCTGGCTTGTGATTGCTTCCCTGGCGCTTCACGGTTTCTGCTTTGTCTTTTTCTTTACGGCGGCATTTATATACGTCGATACAGTTGCACCGCCCGGTATCCGGCACTCTGCCCAGAGCTTAATAACTTTTGCGACTTATGGAATAGGAAATTATGCGGGAGCTTTTTTTGCAGGATGGATACAGGATTATTTTACTTCTGCCGGATCGGTAAATTGGACGGGCGTTTTTCTTGTGCCGTGTGCATTGACAATTTTGTGCGCATTGGCTTTTTTGTTTTTCTTTAAAGTTGATAAATCCGTAATTAAAGTTTAAATATATTTTGTGGCTCTCTTAATAGGAAAGAATTATGAATAAAAAAAGAATTGGCGTCGGGATTATCGGCGCAGGCTTCAATGCCAGGTTTCATATTAAATCATGGGTATCGGTCAGGGATGCGGATATTTTAGGGATATATGACAGGAACCCGGAAACTGCTTCCGAAGCTGCCGCGCTTGCAAAAAACCTTCGGGTGGGCGAGGCAAAAGTTTTTAAGTCGATTACTGATATGGCCGCCGATCCGGGTATTGATGCGCTTTGGATTTGTTCGCCTAATTTTACACGCATAGAAGTGATGGAAGAAATTACTAATGCGGTTTTAACAGGTAAAGCTGACCTTACCGGTATCTGCTGCGAAAAGCCTTTGGGAAGAAATGCAGCGGAAGCAGGAAAGATGCTTGAGCTTGTTCAAAAAACGAAACTGCTGGACGGGTATCTTGAAAACCAGCTTTTTTCTCCCGCAATTATCCGCGGCAGGGAAATTATCTGGGCAAGAGGAGCCCGGTTTGCAGGCCGTCCCTACCTGGCAAGAGCGGCTGAGGAACACAGCGGCCCGCACAAACCATGGTTCTGGGAGGGAGAATTGCAGGGCGGCGGAGTTCTGAATGATATGATGTGCCATTCTGTTGAGGTTGCCAGGTTTTTATTAACCGAACCCGGTAAACCAAGGAATTCAATTACCCCGGTTAGTGTTTCCGCCCATGCAGAATGTTTAAAATGGCAGAGGCCCGGGTATGCCGAAATTCTTGCGAAAAATAGTAACGGTACAACAGATTATATAAACCGCCCGGCAGAAGATTATGCGCATGCTCTTGTTGAATATAAGGATGAGAACGGGAAAAAACTTATCGTAGAAGCCACAACCTCATGGGCGTTTGTCGGTGCAGGTTTACGGCTGAGTATGGAATTGCTCGGGCCCGAATACTCGATGGCTGTGAATACTTTGGATTCGGATCTTAAACTTTTTCTGAGCAGGAATATCAAAGCGGATGCGGGTGAAGATTTAATTGAAAAGCAGAATGCGGAAAGCGGACTTATGCCCGTTGTTAGCAATGAAGAGAATACTTACGGATACGATCTTGAAAACAGGCACATGGTAAAATCATTTATTGAGGGTGTAAGGCCAAGCGAAAACTTTAGCGACGGCTTTAATGTAACCCAGCTTCTGATGACGGCATATATGAGCGCCGAACAGGGTAAAACTATCCCGTTCCCTCATCCGGATCTCCAAACTTTTATCCCTCTTGTTGCCAAAGGTAAATGGAATCCCGGGAAATGAATAATGCGAATTAACACGAATTAGGTTAATACGAATTTACACGAATTATCATTACGAATTTCCACGAATTAGGACGAATTCACGCAAAGTATCAGTAGGTGTATATTAAATTAGAGCTTTCATAAAAAATGAAATACATTCTTAAAAAGTCCCCTCTTGGGAGGGGTGCAGGGGTGGGTCGAAGCGATTATATTTATAAAACCTCTGCAATTATTTTTATTCGTATAATGAATATACTGTAATGTTAGTAGGTACCCATATAAGCAGAACAATTACAAGAAATAAAAACATTACAGGT
>Ga0181520_10003606_pt1 | contig 26974 bp, 21 predicted proteins | sample PEATcosm2014_Bin_29_FD_132451 | JGI IMG/M metagenome (GOLD analysis project Ga0181520, IMG submission 132451) | Peatland microbial communities from MTU Mesocosm Facility, Houghton, MI, USA - PEATcosm2014_Bin02_30_metaG | ecosystem: Environmental > Terrestrial > Soil > Wetlands > Peat | place...
GAGTTCCTGCCGTCCACTCCGATTCGATTTCAACGACTCCTCGGATTCCGGTAGCGTAGTGGTTGAAGGCGGGTGGCCGGGTGCCCCGGATGCCGTTTTGCAGAGAATTACCCTTCTTCGGCGCACACTACCAATAGAGCGAAATTCCCTCGGCACCTCTGGAGAGCCGCACCATGCGAACCGTCAGAAACATAACCGTAGCCGTCGACCCCGATCTCTACCACCAGACGCGGAAGGTTGCGGCCGAATACAACACCACCGTGACTGAGATGGTAAGGTATCTGCTCCTGATCCTGCCCGAAGCGGTAAAGGCCGCGCGCTTCCCCGGCGGCTGCCCGCAGTTTGGCTTGGCCGTCGCCCGCGGCGCCCGCGCCTATTCCGCAGTCCCGCCATCCGCACCCGCTCCCTTGCCGTCTGCCCCCAATCCCACCCCGGAGAAAAGAGAAGTTTCACCCAGTACGCCTGTAAACGTGAATCATCCGGTTTCTATTCAACCACTTGCGGAACAGGGATCGGCGATCATACAGGATAAGTATTTCAGTATTTCCGCCCTGAAAACCATCATTTCAAAGGCATTGCGAGCCATTCGATAAATCGCGCGTCTTGCCGCTGTAATTCAGTAAAAACGCCCGGCAGGATACGCAGAAATCTAATAAAATCAATACATAAGGCTGCTCACTCCGAAGATGCGCTATACGACACAGTTTTTACTTTCGGCCATGGCGCCGGCGCAGTTTCCTCTGCCGGATGCGCCGGAGATTGCCTTTCTGGGCCGCTCGAACGTGGGCAAATCGAGCCTGCTGAACACCCTCGCCGGCGAGAAAGCCGCCAAAGTCTCCTCCACGCCCGGCCGCACCCGGGCCATCAACTTCTTCGCGCTTCTCGACCCCGTCCAGCGGCGCAAGCTGGTTTTTGCCGATCTGCCCGGCTACGGTTACGCCAAAATTTCCAAGTCCATTTCCGCCGGCTGGCCGGAGTTCATCGAGCCTTACCTGGCCATTCGTTCCACGCTCAAGTTGTGTGTCTGCCTGGTGGACTCGAACGTGCCGGCGCAGGAGAGCGACCATCAGTTGATCGACTGGCTGAGGGCCGCCGGCCGCGACTTTGCCGTGGTCGCCACAAAGATCGACCGGCTCAGCGGCAACGAGCGCACCCGCAACCTGCTGGCGCTGAAGAAGGGACTGGAACTGGACGAGGTGCTGCCCATCTCTGCAAAGACCGGGTACGGGGTGAAGGATCTCTGGGCCCGGATCGAAGCCGCGGGTGGCGAACAGGCCTAGCCTGCGCTCTCAAGGGTTCCGCGCGGCGAGGGATGGATCAGCAGGCTTTCCTCCCCGCGATGGAAGCTCATCCACACCTGCACGCCAATCTCGCCGCGCTCAACCGCCAACTGGACCCGCGCCAGGAATAACCGTGCGGTTTGGGGTGCGCAGTTGACCACTCGAACGCCCTGCGCCAACCTGCCCAGGTAGCGCGAACCCAGTCGCAGCCAACGGCGGACGGCCCACGCGTCCGGGCTTGCATCCTCGCGCAGGCAATCGATGGCCATGGCGTCCAATTTTGGCATCCAGATCGCCGGCGCTGAGGACACGTGGAAGGTCAGCAGGGCCAGATACTCCGCTGGAGCGGCAAACTCCACAACCCGCGCGCCCTGGCTGAGAAATGCGGTGCGTTCCGTCGCTTCCGGTGCGTCTGGCCGCACCAGGTCGGGCCGTACGCCGCGCTCGACCATCTCCCGCTCCACAGCCTCCGGCGCGAGGCCCACGCACACCGCAACCGTCAGGCGTTTGCGAATTTCATTTTTCAGGATGCGCAGCGCTTCGTCCAGCGAGGTCACCAGAAAGTCCACCACGCCGTCGTGGATGGCCTGCTTCTGTGCCGCCTGGTCGGCTGTTGCGGTCAGCGAGGCGGCGCCGGCGATGTTGGCCGCCACCACCAGCGCTCTGGCTCCCGCATCCAGTTCTCCCGCGTAGAGGAGTTTGCCGCCGAGACTTGGCGCCGGTTGCAAATCGAGCTGTGCAGCCGGCGTCAGGCCGGCATAGAAACGCTCAACCAGGAATGTGAACTTGAACGCGGTCGTCAGGTCCGGATTGGCAGTCATAGGGGATTGAGCAGCGGGTGGGGAACTTCGGTCAAAAAGGGGAAATCGGCAGAAGAGGTTCCGGCGCACTCGGCCAATTCGCAAAGAACAGGTTTTTTGGAAGCTTACGCGCGAACCTCACTGCCCGAGAGCCAGTCAAGACATGAAGTTCGCGGTTACCAGGTGGAATACGGCTGCCCATCGGTACCCGTTTCCTGCGATCCCGAGTGAACGTCGTCGATGCCAGGGTCGGTCTGGTCCAGCGAGTGCATCGAGTCGCCCGTGTCGGTCACCCAACTGTCGCTGGCATGAGTAAACGGGTCCACGGGGATTTCCTTCAGATAGCCGTCCTGCTTCAGATCGTCAAGCGACTGCGGAGCCTTCTGTTTGTCCATGGTGTAGGAGTCGATGGCCGCCCGCAGCACGTGCAGGTCCTCCTTGAGCGCCGCTTCCTTGGCCACTTTGATGGCGCTCTCGAACTTGGGAATGGCCACCATGGTCAGAATCCCGATAATGATCATCACGATCATCAGCTCGATCAGCGTAAAGCCCGCGTCTTGTTTTCGAATCCTGCGCACTGAAACCTCTTGATGGATTGCTGGCGGAGTTCGCGGAGTTAGCCGCGCTTCGCGCGTGTTAGCGGTGTTAAAGTCACCTAACCCCGCTAGCACCGCTAACCCCGCTTACACCCTACCAGTCCGAATATTTGGTTCCGTCCAGGGCCGTTCCTTGCGACTTGGAATACACGTCGAAGACGCTCTGCCCGCCGTAGGAGTCTGACTTGGGATCGTCCTGCATGGAGCGCAATCCCCATTCCGCCTTGCCGGTCATCGGGTCCACCGGAATCCGGCGCAGGAACTTCACCTTCTTGCCTTGCACGTCCACGCCGTTCACCAGCGTCTCGAGATCGGGTGGATAGCCCTGGCTGTCCACCTTGATCTGGAAGGCGTTCTTGTCGGCTGCGTCCTTGTAGTGATCGATGGCGTCGCGCATCTGCCACAGATAATAGCGGAGCATCCGCTCGTTGGTGCGCTTCACCTGGAAACGCACGACGGGCACTGCGGCCGACGCCAGGATCGACAGAATCGCCACGGTCACAATCAACTCGACCAGTGTAAGGCCCTGCTCCCGACTGCGAGCGATCCGGATTGGCCATGCTTCTCTCATCTATACTGCGCTCCCAGGGAACAGGCGGCGTTTCGGAACTGTGTTTTCCCCCTCCCTTTTGCGAAGATCGCAAAAGGGAGGGGGAAAACAGCCATTGCCGGGCACGTGGGCCCACGCTCAGCGTCCTACTGCACGGTAACGGCGAGCCGCCCGCCCTGCGCCGGCAACTGCTGCTGGGCGCTATTCACCGCTCCCGGCTTGGTGATGGTAATGAACGTCTCTCCCGCAACCTTGGCCTGGAAACTGAGGACGCAAACCACCCCCGCTCCGCTCACCCCGGCCGAACCCGGCGGACGCGAGGCGTTGATCATAATCGAGCCCGGCCCTTCGTCGCGGTGCACCAGGGCAACTGGCTGCCCGTCCTTGTTCAGCAAGTCTCCGTTGTCCACGTTGACCAGCGAAATCTTGGCCGGATCGTACTGAATCAGCAGGGGAACCGACGCAATATCCGTTCCGCCGGTCAGCACCACCGGAATTCTGAAGGCGGCGCCCGCGGCCACCGGTCCGGGCAAGGGCGCAAGCACGAAATTTACACCGGGAGCAGGAGCAGGCGCCGAAGCAGGCGGCGGGGCGACTGCCGCTGGATTGCTGTTTGCATCCGCAGCCTCCCGCAGTTGGGCCATCGCCGCCGGGGCTGCCGCCATGGCGGTTTGGCCGGGGACCGATCCCACCGAAGCGGGCCGCGCGCCTGCCTGCGGGCGCACCGGAGAGGAGGCGGGCGCTGGATTGGAGCCCGGGTTCGAACCCGGATTGGGGCCTGAGCCCTCACCAGCAACATGGCGCAACTCGATCGACGTGCCCACGCCGGTGTCGACGGTGCGCAGATTCACCGCTTCAAGGGATTGCGACCGCACCACATGCGGCACCAGCACAAAGACGATCTCGTCATCCGTAACGGTGTGATCCTTGGAACCAAAGAGATATTTCAGAATCGGAATCGTGCTCAGGCCGGGGACGCCCGTCCAGCTCACCTGGTCCTGCTTGTCCTGGATGCCGCCCAAGATGTTGGCCTCGCCCTCGCGCAGCCGGATCACCTGGTCCACCACGCGCTGCGACAGAATGGGCTCGGTAACGCCGCTGATGGTCACAGAACCGCTCTGCGACGTCACCTCGATCTTCACCTTCAATGTCACGTCGCGGTCGAAGTGAACCGTCGGCGTCACTTCGATATTCACGCCCACGTCCTGGTACTGGAACTGCGTGTTCACCAGCGAACTGACCACCGCGGTAGCCGCGCCGGTCTGGTAGGAACCGGTGGCGATCGGGATTCGCGAACCGATCTTCATGGTCGCCTTTTGCGCGTCGGTCGCCCGGATGCGGGGATTCTGCAGCACCTTGGTGTTGGAGTCGGTCAGCAGCAGGTTCAGCGTGGCCGAGCCAATCGTTACGGCAAAATCCGACGCCTTCAAGTGAGCCAGATCGTAGAGAGTCGGGCTAGTGGTCGTGGTGCTCGACGAGGACGAAGAAGAGGAAGACGAAGTGCTGCTGCTGGGCGGCTCCAGTGCCACCCCAACGCTGCTGGGCCACGCAATGCCCAGGGTCCTTTCCCAGTTCTTGCTGACCTCCAGCACCGCGATGTCCACCACCACCTCGGGACGCGCCTTGTCCAGGTCGTTGACCAGCTTCTGCGCCAGCAGCAGCTCATCGGGGGTGGCCCGCATCACAATCGCATTCTGGCTGGCCACGCCATAAACCTTGGCGTTGGGCAGCACGTTGCGGATGGCGGTCTGCACGTCGGTCAGGTCGTTCTGCTGCCAGGCATTGGACAGATAGAACGTCTCTACCGCCTGCTCGTCCAGTTCGGTGCGCTTGGCGCGCGTGTTCTGGGCAACAAAGATCGAGTTTTCGGTGACCGGCCGCCAGAAGGTGTTGGACATGGTGCCGATGATGCGCAGCGCGTCAAGCAGGGACACATTGTTCAGGTCAACCTGAATGCGCTTTGAGGTGTAGTCCGGGTCGAACAGAATGTTGATCCCGGCGGCCTTGCCGACAGCCTGGTAGACCACCTTGGCGTCTTCCGCCATGTGCAGGGTGACAGGCTCGTTTGAAACCGGCCGCAGCACGGCCGGCGAGCCCATGGAGTCGACCTCCTGCTGCTTGCCCTCCATTTCGGGCAGGCTGGTTTCGGTCCGCGGCGCCACCTCTCCGTGCTTCTGCCGCACTTTGGCGATGGCCTGCTGCGCGGCCTCATTGCCCGGATCGATCTCGGCGGCGTGCAGAAACTCCGCCAGCGCCTCCTGCTCGTTGCCCGCAACCAGCAGCTTTTGGCCCTTGCTCATGTGCATCGACGAAGCGGTGACCCGCACGCGGTAGAGAGCGGTGCGGAACTGCAAGTCCTTGGGGTCCTTGGCATAGGCCTTCTGGTAGTTGTCGAAGGCGGCATCGTAGTCTTCGCGCGCCTCGGCGGTCTCGCCGCGCCTGAAGTAGGACTTGGCCGACTCCGCGTGCAGGAGAACGCTCGAAAGGCCAAAAACGGCCAAAACGGCAAGAAGCACAATCCAGGAAGCGGCTCCCGAGAAAACGGATCTGGAACAAGCGGATCCGGACCGAGCCGGACCTTGAGCGCGGCTTTTCATCGAACTCCCGGGCGTCGTCACCGGCCCGCACTCCGTGCGGAACCCTTGAGGGCTGCCTTGGCCGCCCAGGACGCAATTCCCATTGAAGGTTTTTCCCATCCAACGATCCCTCATTCTAACAAAGCCCCGCAAAACAGAAGTCGAAACTCGCGTCAATGCTACGATGAAGATTCGAGGATGCAGCGCCATGGCTCGTCAAACCAGTCATATTATCGTTCAGCCGGTGAGCCCCGGCCCCCAGAAGCCGGCACGGCCCCGTGACCCCGTGGCCTCGGGCGAACGGGACGCCGCGCACAATCGAGCCGCCAGCCACAATTACTTTCTGCTGGAGAAATTCGAAGCGGGCGTGGCCCTGCGCGGGACCGAGGTCAAGTCCATCCGCGAGGGCAAGGCCAACCTCAGGGATTCCTACGGTCTCATCCAGAACGGCGAGGCCTTTCTTCTCAACGTGCATATCGGTCCTTACTCCCACGGCAACATCGCCAACCACGACGAGACGCGCACACGGAAACTGCTCTTGCATCGCGAAGAGGTTCGCAAGCTACTCTCCAAGACGCAGATCAAGGGCCACACGCTCATCCCCACCCGGCTTTACTTCCGCAACGGCCGTGTGAAGTGCGAACTGGCCGTGGCCAAGGGCAAACAGGACTGGGACAAGCGCGAGACCGAACGCAGCCGCGAGGCCGATCGCGAAGCCCGCGCCGCCGTGAACGCCAGCAAGCACCGCATGGGGCGGTAGGGCCGTATCCCCCTCTGAATACGAATTCAAAGAGCTTGGCGCCCATGGCTTAAAATCTTCTCCCCATTCAGCCGATGGAAGGATGGCTTGGGCCGGACGCCCACACTTCGGATACCTCATGTACAAAATTGTTAAAGAATCTTTCGGCTTCCAACTCACATTTGGAGATACCATCAGCCCCGACGAAATGAGGCAATGGCGCATGGAGTCCGTGCGGGCCCTGGTCGGCGCTCCCGAGTATTTCGGCGTGATTTTCGATATGCGCACCCTGCGGCTCAACGACCTTGAGCCTGAGGCGCAGGAGATGATCGTCGAGGGGCGGGAGCTTTACAAGCGGTCCGGGATGCGGCGCAGTTGCATCATTCTCGATTCGGCGCCGCTGATCGCAAAGTACAAACGCCGGGCGAGGCAAACACGGGACCGATTTTTCGAGCGTTACATTAACGCTGCGGAGGATCGCTTCTGGCGCACCAAGGCTCTTGGATGGATTGAGGAAGACATCGATCCGGACCAGTAAGGGCTGCAAGACCATGTTCTGGCTATGGAATCTCGTTCTGAGGTTCCGCTGGCGATCGGCGCTGGCATTCTTGCTTTTTGCCGCGCGCCCCACCCCTTCGCCTTCCACCCGCTGAAAAGGCGGGAAACCACATCCCCTCAATAAAGCCATCTCCCCCAATCCCCGCAGCAGTGAAATAATGAGCACCATGCGGACCGAACTGTCTTTTGCGAATCTTGCCGGAATCGAAACCGAACTGTTGGCCGTCGTGGCCACCGACACACAAACTGCCAAGGGCTCCGACGCCAGGCCCGCGCCGGTGCTGCTGACTGCCGAGCGGGCCGTTCAGTCAGCGGCGGCTGCCGTGCTCGCGAGCGGCGAATTCAAGGCCGGCGCCAACGAAGCCGTGCTGCTGCACGCCCCCGCCGGCTTGAAAGCCAAGCGCCTGCTGATTGTGGGCCTGGGCAAACAGGCCAAGGCCACGGTCGACTCCGTGCGCTCGGCCGCCGGAACCGCCGTTCGCTTCGCCAAGCCGCGCGGCATCCGGGAACTGGTCTTCGCCCTCCCCGATGCGGACGGATTGCCCGCCGCGCCCAGCACCCTCGGCGCCGTCGAGGGCGCGTTTGTGGGCGACTTCGACCCCGACACCTATCGCAGTGACCGCAAGGACCAGAGCGTTCAATCCTTTACGCTGGCCGCCCCCACCGCTGCCGACAAGGTCGCCCTCAAGGCCGCCTTCGCCGAGGGCGTCATCATCGGCGAAAGCCAGAACTTTACCCGCGAGCTGGTCAACGAGCCGGGCAACAAGCTGACGCCTACGATTCTGGGCCAGCGCGCCGCCGAGATGGCCAGCGAAGTCGGTCTGGGCTGGGAGGTCCACTCCACCGAAAAGCTCCACGAGCTGAAGATGGGCGCGTTCTGGAGTGTGGCGCAAGGTTCCGCGGAGCCGCCTGCCCTGATCGTTCTTCGCTACGAGCCCGAGGGCGTGAAGGACGGCCCGGTTCTCGGCCTGGTGGGGAAGGGAATTACCTTCGACTCCGGCGGCATTTCGCTCAAGCCCGGCGAGAACATGGAGAAGATGAAGTACGACATGGCCGGGGGCGCAGCCATGATCGGCGCCATGCGCGCCATTGCGCTGCTCAAGCCCAGGGTGCGCGTAATCGCCGTCGTCTGCGCCACGGAAAACATGCCCGACGGCAAGGCGCAAAAGCCGGGCGACGTGCAGATTGCAATGTCCGGCAAATCGATCGAGATCATCAACACCGACGCCGAAGGACGGCTGGTGCTGGCCGATGGTTTGAGCTATGCGAAGCAACTCGGCGCAACCCACCTGATCGACGCGGCAACGCTGACCGGCGCCTGCGTCGTGGCCCTGGGCATGATCAACGCCGGAGCCTTCTCGAATGACGATGCGACGTTTGAGAAATTCAATGCCGCGCTGGCCACGTCTGGAGAGAAGTTCTGGCGGCTGCCCCTGGGCGACGAGTACGCCGAGATGATCAAGAGCGACATCGGCGACATCAAGAACACCGGCGGACGCTGGGGCGGCGCGAGTACGGCTGCCGAGTTCCTGAAAGTCTTCGCCGAGGACACGCCCTGGATTCATCTCGACATCGCAGGGGTGGCGTGGGTGGAAGACTCAAAGCCCTACATCGCCAAGGGACCGAGCGGAGTGGGTGTGCGGTCGATTCTGGAGTGGGTCAGAAGCTACTAACTGCTAGCTGCTGATTTCAGCTCCGGGCTTTTTTAAAGCTGGAACCAGAGATTACTGCCCCGTGCCCCATCCTTTCGCCTTTTTTTTGGCGAAAGGGTGGGAGGCTAAAGACTTACATGCCCGTGTTTTGTCACATTTTACCGACGCGCATACAATGGATCCGGCAAAATTTCTCAACAAGTTTGGTTGCCGAGGAACGTGATGAATATCTGGCGAATGAAGCTGAGGGCGGGCAAGGGTGGGGACGATATGTGGGGCCTTTGCCATAAGCGCGGGATTGCGAGTTTCACCCATGGTCCAATCCTCGACACAGATCTCTCAAACCTCGAAAAGTCAGGCGTCGACTCTGCTGTCAAGGGCTCGGCTAGGCCAAGTATCTGGTGGTTCGCATGGGAAATCAAGGGTGGCGATGAGATATATGTGGGCGATTCCAAATCACACTCAATAATCGGCAAGGGCATTGTGGGTGGCGAACTTGGGAAAAGAGCATATAGATATAATGCCGGCAACGCAATCGTAGAACCAAGCAAGCCTAACATTGCCTGGAGGCACGAAGTCCCCGTAGTGTGGGACGACAAATTCGAACCATTTCCTTACAAGGATCCTGCGCCTCAGAATTCGGTGTTTCCTTTCAGACCGCCCGACAGCGAAGAATCGGACGGCCAAGCGAGTGCACCCGATCAATATGAAGGGGAGTCCACAGAGACCCTTCTGAATGAGCTTGCCTATCAGAGAGAGACTCCGGCCTCGAAGAAGAACATTGAACGCCTACATGTACGCCTCTCAAATCAGTTCCGTCTGTGGCTGGAACAAAACTTTGCTGTGACCGTCACGCAAGAGAAGCACTGCATTGATCTAACCTTTACCTGTGCCGCCAAGAAGCACCTCGCTGAGCTCAAGATCTGTTACGCCGAAGACACAAGACACGCCATCCGAGAAGCGATGGGGCAATTACTTGAGTACAACCACTACCCCTCCTATGAAGAGGCTCAATTCTGGTGGTTAGTGCTCGACTGCGAGCCGTCCAAGACCGACCGCGAATATGTTTCGATTCTGAGGCAGAAGTACGGAATTCCACTCACAATAGCTTGGCGTAATGGCGACGATTTCGACGCCTTTCCTCCTTTGCCACTGGAGGCTTAATAGACAAATGCGAAGGGCCGCTCAAACGATGAGTCGGCCCTTTTCTTACATCGCTTCCGGGCTTTCGATGCCCAGCCAGCTTAGAACCTCGATCAACTCGCGCAGCGCAACCGCCGCTGTGGCCAGCAGGAATGTCTTCCGCGCCGGGTCCTCTTCGGTGAGGATGTGGTGGCGATGATAGAAGTTATTGAACTCCTGGGCCAGCTGGAAGGCGTGTTTGGCCAGGTAGGCCGGCTCGGAGGTCGTGATGCATTGCTCCAGCACCAGCGTGCGCCGCGCGGCCCGCAGCCATAGCGCCCAGATATCTTCGTTGGCCTCGCCTTCGAGATAGGGAGCTGGGTCGATGACGGCAAGCTCCGCCAGCACCGCTTCCGGTGTGGTTTCCGCCTTGCGGAAGATATTCCGCGCACGCACGACGGCGTATTGAATGTAAGGGCCGGTCTCGCCCTCGAAACTCAACGCGTCCTTGAAGTCGAAGGCGATGACCGAGTTGCGCGTGAACTTGAGCATGAAATAGCGCAAGGCGCCGATGGCGATTTGTTCGGCGATCTTCTGCCGTTCTGTTTCGTCGCGGCCGGTCTGCCGCGCATCCACTTCGGCTCGCGTGGCGGCGATGAGCTTGTCAATCAAATCATCCGCCTTGACGCCGAAACCCTTGCGGCCGCTGACTTCGATAAAGGGCCGGGCAAGGTCCTCTTCGGAAACGTCGTAGCCCAGCTCGACGGCGCAGCGAGGAGTGAGTGCGACCATCTCATAGCTGAAGTGCGTGTAGCGATTGGCCTGATCGGTGTGTCCCATGCCGCGCAGGGCCTGAATCACGTTCGATTGCGGGTCGCTCTGGCGCGCGTCGATCACGTTGTAAATGGCCTGCGCTCCGCCAAATTGCGGATGTCTTTCCTGGCCTTGGACGGACGAAATCCAGCATTCATGCCGCGGATACGTGAAGAACGGCTTGTAGCCGAAATCCTTGCCCAGCAGGCCGAACTTCCATAAGTGATAGGCAATGTCCTTGCCCACGTAGGTAACGGTTCCGTTGGAACGGACAATCACCTTCGCGTCTTCGTCGAGCGCATCTTCGGCTACCGCAGAACCCGGCCGCTGCATCACCCAGCAGCCCTTGTTCTTGCCTTCGGTCTCAAAGTAGAGAACGCCGGTTTTCTTCAACTGCTCAAAAGCCGCTTCCCAGAACTTGAGGTGCAGAATTTCGCTTTCGCGGGGCAGGAAATCGTACTCGATGTCCAGGCGCAGCATGGTTTCCAGGTGCCGCCGCAGAACCGCCGTCGAAATCAACTCGGCCACTTCGGAGGTTTCATTGCCGCCGCGCTCCAGTTCGTGCAAGGTGGCGTAGCGCAGTTTCTTGCGCGCTGCGTTCTCCTCTTCGCTCCCGCTCGTATACCACTGCGAAGTGCGCGCGTAGAGATCCCAGCAGTAATAATCGATTGCACCTGCGGTGCGGCCAACTGCGCCTTCGGCGCGGCTTTCACAGTCAGCAACCAGGGCGCGCACCTCGGCCAGCGACTTGCCTTCGAGGTGCTGAAAACCCACCACCACATCGGCTACCTGCACGCCGGTGTTGTCGATGTAGTTCTGCACGTCCACCTTTTGCCCGGCGGCGCGGAGCAGGCGGACAAACGTATCGCCCAGAATCGCGTTGCGCAGATGACCAATGTGCGCGGCCTTGTTGGGATTGATGCTGGTGTGCTCAACCAGGGCATGGAGCCCGCTCGATGGGGCTGGTCCCTGTTCGGCCGCAGCGATGTTGCGCACGCCGGCGGCGCGGTCGAGGCGCGCGTTGATATACCCCGCCCCTGCGACATCAAAGGATAGAAAGCCATCGAGATGGCCCAGCGCGGCCACGATCTCCTGGGCAATGATCTTGGGGGCCTTGCGCAGCTTGCGCGCCAGTTCAAAGGCGATGGGCGTCGCCAGTTCGCCAAACTTCAGGTCCGGCGGAATTTCCAGCGGAATGGTTTCAAGCTGAAGGTTATACTTTGCCTGCAAAACAACGCGAAGTTGGCCCGCGAGCCTCTTTTGTAATTGAAGATACACAGTGTTCGGCCTCAAAAGTGCTTGATTTTCAAGGGCGATTTTAACAGAACCCCTGTGGCGGGGTTGTCCCTTTCGGCTGCTGCCCCGGGCGGTTCCCAACGGAAATGCCGTAAGATGAAGAGTAGATTGCTTTGCGATTCCTGCCAGCCGTCGGGGTGAGAGTGCAATGCAACACCCCGCCCATGACCAATTCAGCTCAAAGTTCATCCCGTTTTTATCTGACCACGCCGATCTACTACGTGAATGCGCGCCCGCACCTGGGCCATGCCTACTCGACCATCGTGTGCGATGCCATCGCCAGGAGGAAGCGGGCGCTGGGCATCGAAACATGGTTCCTCACCGGGACAGACGAGCACGGGCAGAAGATCGAGCGCTCCGCCGCGCTGGCCGGACGCACGCCGCATGAATTTGCCACCGCCCTTTCGGGCGAGTTTCGCGGCCTGTGGGACCGCCTGGGGCTCAGCTACAACGACTTCATCCGCACCACCGAGGAGCGGCACAAGCGCGGGACGCAGAAGCTCTTTGCGACCCTGCGCGACAAGGGGTTCATCTACAAAGGCTCCTATACTGGGCAGTACTGCGTGTCGGATGAGCTCTATGTGGACGGGCCTTCGGGAACGCCTTGCCCGGATTGCGGCCGGATCACGGAGACGGTGAGCGAAGAGAACTACTTCTTCAAGCTGTCGGCCTTCGAGCGCAAACTGCTGGAGTTTTACGAGGCCAATCCCGGCTTCATGGGACCGGAATCGACGCGGCGCGAGGTGATTTCGTTTGTCCGCGGGGGGCTCAAGGACCTTTCCGTGAGCCGCACGAGTTTTTCCTGGGGCATTCCGGTGCCCGGCGATGAAAAGCACGTGATCTACGTGTGGCTGGACGCGCTGGCCAATTACATCACGGCGCTCGGCTACGGATCGGATACTCCCGAAGACAAAGCGCGCTTTGAGAAGTTCTGGCCGGCCGACATGCACCTGATCGGCAAGGAGATCAGCCGCTTCCACTGCGTTTATTGGCCGGCCTTCCTGATGGCCGCGGGCATTCCGCTGCCGCGTTCAGTCAGGGCCAATGGCTGGCTGCTCTTCGACCAGGGCAAGATGTCCAAGTCGAAGGGCAACATTGTGCGCGCGGAGACCGTGCAGGAGGTTCTGGGGGCAGATGCACTGCGGTATTTCCTGCTGCGCGAGATTCCCTTTGGGCAGGACGGCAGCTTTTCTTTCGACTCACTCGTTCAGCGCTACAACGGAGACCTCGCCAACGGCTATGGCAACCTGGTGAGCCGGGTGGTCAACATGGTCCACAAGTATTTTGGCGGGGTGCTTCCCGAAGCTGGCGCCGAGACCGCAGCCGAGGCGGCCCTGCGCGAAAGCGCCGTCGGCGCCATTGCGGCATTCGGCCCGGAGTTTGATGAGCTGAACTTCTCTGAAGCGTTGAAGACTCTGTGGACCCTGGTGGCGGAGACCGACGGCTACCTGACCGCCAACGCGCCCTGGAAGCGGCCCACGGACCGCCCGGAGGCGGAACATGTGGCCCTGCAGGCGCGCGTGCTGGCTACAGCGGCCGAGGCCATTCGCATCATTACCGCGCTGGTTTATCCCATCCTGCCCGAGTCGGCCGCCAAGGTGTGGCGCCAGCTCGGGCAGGGAGACATTTCCGCTGCTGCACGCAGTGCATTTTTGACGAACATCGCATGGGGAGGGCTGCAGGCCGGGACAAAGTTCGGAGAGCCCGCGCCGCTATTCCCCCGCGCGGAGAAGGACGCAATCGACCGTATGCAGAATATCGAAGACAAAAACAGCAGCAGCGCTATTGAAGCCGCCGCCGTCTCCACCAGTGCAAGTGCAGCCGTGGTTCAAGCTGCTCCTGCAAAGGCGTACGAGACCAAGGCCCCGGCAGCACCGGTTGCGACCGCCGCAGCCGCGCCGATTCCAGCTGCGCCCGCCCCCGCCCCGGTTGCTCCCGCCACGGAAGCGCCAGCTGCACCGCAGGTGGCTGCTCCACAGGTGCCGGAAGCTCAAGAGGAAGTGAAGCAGTTCATCACCATCGACGACTTCGTGAAGGTGGATCTGCGCGTGGCCCAGATCCTGGTGGCTGAGCGCATTCCCAAGGCCGACAAACTGTTGCGCCTGGAAGTCGATCTGGGCTACGAAAAGCGGCAAATTCTGGCTGGGATCGCGCAATTCTATACGCCTGAACAGCTTGTTGGCCGCAAGATCGTGATCGTCGCCAACCTTGCTCCGCGCAAAATGAGGGGCCTGGAATCGAATGGAATGCTGCTGGCGGCTTCGCTGCCCGACGGCGCGCCGGTGCTGGCCGGATTCCTGGAAGAGGTTCCGCTGGGAGCGCGTCTGAAGTAGCCACCTGCGGTGGGGCAGACGCCTTAGGCTCGCCCAATGGAGTGCGTCGAATCCCGGGTCTCAAACGCGAGACCTGGGGACCCGGCAGTGGGGCAGAGGCCTTCGGCTCGCCAAATGGAGTGCATGGAATCCCAGGTCTCAAACGCGAGACCTGGGGCACCCGGAACCCAGCGGAGTCCCGCAGTAATCTCGCAGAGAATGCGTTGGAGGTCCCCGATTTGCTGATTGATTCCCACGCCCACCTGGACAGCGAGCGCTATGCCGACGACCGCGAGGCCATGTTGCGTCGCGCCTGGGAGGCCGGCGTGGGCACGGTGCTGGCCATCGGCATCGGCGAGCAGGCGGCTGGAATGGACGGGGCGCTCGCTGTCTGCCGCCAGTTCAATGGGAGACCGGAAAGCGGGGTCGGTATTCCAAGGCTCTACGCCAGCGCGGGCGTTTATCCGCACAACACCCCGGAAATCGACGACGCTGTGCTGGCCAAGCTGGACACGCTGCTGGCCGAGCCGGAGGTGATTGCCTGCGGCGAGATCGGCCTGGACTACTACCACGAAGGCGCTCCGCATGAGGTGCAGCGCGCGGGCCTGATTCGCCAACTGGAGATTGCCGCGGCGCGCAAGCGGCCCATCCTCATCCACTGCCGGCCCCAAGAAGGCTCGACCGACGCTTGGGACGAGCTGCTGGAAATTCTCGAGGAGCATTGGCGGCCCACCGGACTGGGCGGCGTGATGCACTGCTTCGGCGGGGGCTGGGACCAGGCGCGGCGCTCGCTGGATTTGGGATTTCTGCTTTCATTTGCCGGAAATCTGACGTATGCCAAGGCTCAGCCCCTGCGGGACGTGGCTGCCCTGGTGCCCCTGGACTGGGTTCTGGTCGAGACTGATGCTCCCTGGCTGGCTCCAGCGCCCAACCGCGGCAAGCGCAATGAGCCGGCCTGGGTGGCGCAGACGGCCCTGGTTTTGGCCGGGTTGCTGGGAGTGAACGAGCAGGAAATCGCCGCTGCAACCACGAAAAACTTCCTCCGGCTGTTTCGTCTTGGGGCGAACGTGGGAAACTGATAAAGGCATTGCATGCAGGCATTGCATGCAGCAGCCTTTCCGAGGTTTGAGGATAGGGGAAAATGGCACAGGAGAATTCGTTCGACATTGTCAGCAAGGTGGACATGCAGGAGGTCCGCAACGCCATCGATCAGGCGCTCAAAGAGATTCGTCAGCGCTTCGACCTGAAGGATTCTCATTCGGAGATCACGCTGGAGGAGGGCGAGAAGGAGATTCAGCTTGCCTCGGCGGGCGAGTACAAGCTGGAAGCTGTCAAGGAGATCCTCGGACAGAAGCTGGTCAAGCGGGGCGTTTCGCTGAAAAATCTGACCTACGGCAAGATCGAGCCGGCGGCGGCCCAGAGCGTGAAGCAGAAGATATCCTTGCAGCAGGGCATTCCCATCGAAAAAGCCAAGGAGATTGTGCGCCTGGTCAAGGACTCAAAAAAGAAAGCGCAAGCCAGCATCCAAGGCGATACAGTGAGGATATCCAGTAAGGACCGGGACGAGTTGCAGGCGATCATCGCCTTGCTCCGCGGCAAAGACCTGGGCGTGGAGTTGCAGTTCACCAACTATCGTACGAACTGAGCCGATGGCCGGCTGAGGCTGGCGCATCCTTGCGATCGGGTGCGCCGCGGTTTTCGGCCACTCAGGATGAGAAAACACGAGAACCGGAGAGCCTTGAGCACATTGGCGATAGCGACGGCAAAAGAGGTTTTCGATCTGCTGCGGGACGACCTGGTGGCGATCGAGCAGGAGTTGGGCCGCGACGCCGCCTCCAGCGTAAGCACCATCACGGAGATCGCCGAGTACCTGCGCGAGGGCGGCGGCAAGCGCATACGTCCCACGCTGCTGCTGCTCTCGGCCCACACGCTGGGGTACTCGGGCCAGGGCGCGATTCGCCTGGGTGCGGTGGTCGAGATGGTTCACACCGCAACGCTGGTTCACGATGACATTATCGACGGCGCCGACACGCGCCGCGGGCGCCCCTCGGCCAATACCACCTGGGGCAACGAAAAGTGCGTGCTGGCCGGCGACTGGCTTTACATGCAAGCCTTCAAGGTGGCTTTGGAAGAGAAGAGCCTGCGCGTGCTGGACCTGCTGATCGGTCTGACCCAGCAGATGGTCGAGGGAGAACTGCTGCAAATCCAGAAGCTGGGCAAAGCCGTCTCCGAGGCCGAGTATTACGACCTGATTTTTCGCAAGACTGCCTGCCTGTTTTCAGTCTCCATGCGCCTGGGCGCAGTGCTAGCCAACTCCAGCGAGGCCCAGGAAGCGAGTCTTGCCGCCTACGGGCGCGCGGTGGGCCTGGCTTTCCAGATCGTTGACGACGTGCTTGACCTGACGGCCACCGAAGAGGTGCTGGGCAAGCCGGTGGCCAGCGACCTGCGCGAAGGCAAGGCGACCTTGGCGGTGATCCACTCCATCGACCACGGCACCGCCCGCGACCGCCAGGCCATTCAGAGAGTTCTGGACGACCGCGGTTTTGAGCGCGTGAGCCGCGAGCAGATCCAGCAGATTCTGGTGCGCAACGGCTCGGTCGAGTACGCCATGTCCGTTGCCGACCGCTACGCCGAGCAGAGCCGCCAGGCCCTGGCCTCCATCGACGACTCGGAGTTCAAGCGCGCGCTGCTCTGGGTGCCGGATTTCGTGGTGGCGCGGGACAAGTAACACTCTAACCAAAGCGCCACAGCCCCACAGGCTTACTCGTTCCCCATCAGCGCCCGCAAGGCCGCCGCATATCTTTCCGGCAGAGGCTTCTTGTTCAACTGGTCGTCGCAGACTACGTGCACCGTCTCGCCCTCCGCCAGGAGGAGCTCACGCTCTTTTCCCTCCTGGTTTGCCTTGCGGAAAATCTTGTAAGCGAACTTGAGCACCGAGCCGCGGAGCAGCGAGGGGCGGGTCTCGATCAGGATCTGGTCGTCGTAGCGGGCAGGGGAGCGATAGCGGCAACTGGCTTCGACCACCGGCAGGATGCACTGGTGGTCAGTCTCCAACTGGCTGTAGGCGAGGCCCAGCGAGCGCAGCAGTTCCACGCGGCCGATCTCGAACCACACCAGGTAATTGGCGTAGTAGACAATGCCCATCTGGTCGGTTTCGGCGTAGCGCACCCTCACTTCGGTGGTGACTGGCATGGAGCAATCTCCCGGTTCTGCTTGTATGTCCCAGGTTTTCCACGTGGAACGTGTTTCTGTCGCGATCGCCGGCGGCGACGGTTTGCCCTCAGGGCTGAACAGGCTGCGGGAAAACCCCGATGGTGAAGAGCCCGAAGAGTGCACCGCAGGGCCTAAAGGCCGCGCTCATTCTACGGCATTTGCGGCACGACTATAGCGGAACCAGAGCGGGCGTATCCCGAAACCACGGCACTCAAGTCGACGCGACCCCCAGGGAGCGGCGACCCTGAACAAAACTCAACAGGACACAGTTACTCTGGTTTCGCTCTAAAGTCGTGCCCTTTCAAAACCAGACTTTCACCACAGACTGCTAAAAAGTGTTGCGCCTTCCCACCCATTTCGCGATAAAGCCTGCGAAATGGATGGGGCACGGTGCCTTTATTTGGGAGCCGGATCAATCACGCGCCGGCCCGATGCGGGACGGGCCGCTACTCGTCGGCTTCGATGCGGCGGCCGTGCGGGTCCTGCAAGGGGCGGGTATTCATCTTGAACAGCGCCGCGAAGGTGCGCAACTGGTCGCGGCCCAGGCTCAGTTCTTGCTCGAAGACAAACCAGCGCACCCCTTCGGTGCAGGGCGGAACGCTCAGCGAGCCCATGTAGGTCCAGTAGCCGCGATCGGAAGGCAGCAGGCCGCCGGGGCTCACCATCTCGGTCACCCTTTCGGTTTTGCCGGCGGTCTTGGGCAAATGCGGCCACAGCGCGGCCAGCACGGCGTTGGGGCTGCCGATATCCTCGCGCAGCCGCACCGCGACCACGGCCGTCTTGCCGTCCGCGCTCTGGTGCACCAGATGGACGACCATGTCGCTCAGCTTGCCCTTTACCGTCTCTTCGCTGGGATGGTGAAAGTGGAATTGCTGAAGCTCGTAGCGCACCCCGCCGGCCACAATGTAGCTGCCGGGGTTCACGTGCGCCACAATGGTGTGGCCGTTATTCTCCAGCGTCACCGGGCCGGCGATGTAGTGGAACTCGATGGGGGTGAGAGCCTTGTTCAGGCGCGCGCCGCGAATGTCGATGGGCGACTGCTCGTGCCCTTTTGAACAGGCCTGGTACGCCGGGTCCAGCTTGCCCCAGACGAGCGGGCCGGTCTTGCCCTCGTAGCTCCAGGCAGCGGTAGCCGGCGCACTGGTCTGCGGGGCGGATTGCGCGGCGGCCATCGCGGCCACGCCAAATGCAAAAGCGGCAAATATGGGAAAGCGCATGAAAATCTCCTCGTTCGAGACGCGGATTAGGTCGATGGCCGCTTAATTTCGTACTTTGGGTTCATGCTATCCCAGGTCCCAGAATCGGGACCTGGGGCACCCACAATTGGTACATTAACAAGCGGTCAGAGACCTAGAGCGAAACCAGAGTAGTTATACCCCAGTTGAGGGTATTCGAGGTTGCTTCTTCTTGGGGAAGAAGCAACTCGGCTGCATGCCTCCAGGCACAGCCACTCTGGTTTCGCTATAGTTGCCCCGAAGAATTCTATTCGATGGACGCGCGCGGTGGGAAAAAGGAATGGGACCCCTCGGGCGAGGAGTCCCATGGTGTGCAGTCCCGTCTGCCCTTCACCGGGCTCAACGGGCTTGCGGGTCTACTTGGCTACGGCCTTCAAACCGGCCTGCTCGGCCAGGGTGGCGGCCTTGTCGGTGGCTTCCCAGGTGAAATCAGGATCGTTGCGGCCGAAGTGTCCGTACGCCGCGGTCTTCTGGTAGATGGGCCGGCGCAGGTTCAGGCTCTCGATGATGCCCTTGGGCGTGAGCGAGAAGTTCTTCCGGACCAGCTCGGTCAGCTTGGAGGAACTTACCTTTCCGGTGCCGAAGGTATCGATGAGCACGCTGACCGGCTCAGCCACGCCGATGGCGTAGGCAAGCTGGACTTCGGCGCGCTCGGCCAGGCCCGCCGCCACGATGTTCTTAGCGATGTACCGGGCGACGTAGGCTGCCGAACGGTCCACCTTGGTCGGGTCCTTGCCGCTGAAGGCGCCGCCGCCGTGACGGCCCGCGCCACCGTAAGTGTCCACGATGATCTTGCGGCCGGTCAGTCCGGTGTCGCCCATGGGTCCGCCGATGACGAAGCGCCCGGTGGGGTTGATGTGATATTTGGTGTGCTCGTCCAGCCACGCGGCGGGCAGCACGGCCTGGATCACGTACTTGAGGATGTCAGCGTGCAGATCCTCGTTGGAGACGGTATCGGCGTGCTGACTGCTGATGACCACGGCGTCGATGCGCGCGGGCTTGCCGTTCTCGTCGTATTCAATCGTCACCTGGCTCTTGCCGTCGGGGCGCAGGTAGGGCAGCTTGCCGCTCTTGCGCACCGCCGTCAACTGGCGACAGAGCTTGTGGGCCAGCGAGATAGGAGCCGGCATCAGCTCCGGGGTTTCGCTCGATGCGTAGCCGAACATCATGCCCTGGTCGCCGGCGCCGCCGGTGTCCACGCCCTGGGCGATGTCGCCCGACTGCTTGTTGATGGTCGAAATCACGGCGCAGGTGTTGGAGTCGAATCCATACAGTGCGTTGTCGTAGCCGATGGAGGCCACCACGCCGCGCACCAGGCTCTGGAAATCGACGTAGGCTTTGGTGGTGATTTCACCGGCGATGACCACCAGGCCGGTGGCTGTCAGGGTTTCGGCGGCAACGCGGCTATAGGGGTCCTGCTCCAGGCAGGCGTCTAGAATCGCGTCGGAAACCTGGTCGGCAATCTTGTCTGGATGGCCTTCGGTGACGGACTCAGAGGTAAACAAGAAACGGTCGCTCAACTTTGCATTCCTCCCCATTGAAGGGATTTTCAGTTGCTGGCCTGCCGCGATGACTGGTTCTCTCTGGATGAGCTTGCGCGGAGAGCCAAACCACTCTCTCCTGCATCGGGGAGACACGCCTGCACCGGGAGGCCTGTGCCTGAGGGTGCATCCATCTAATGTAATCGCCCCCGGTGGCCGGAAGCAAAGACTCGCAGTGAATGGGGACCAGCACGGGCCAAGAGGGGTTATAGGCATGTCGAACCGCAACGTGTTCAACATGGCAGTCGCTGCTGGCGGCGCGGACGCCGCCAGTTCAGCCGGTCTGAAGACCGGTGCCGCTTCAAGAGCTAATCCACGGATAGGTTCTTAGTGTTCGAACCACGCGATCAGGCGGTCAAACAGGGCCTGGATATGGGCCAGCGCATGGTGGAACGTGCCTGAGGCATTGCGCATGGGAAGGGGAAGCAGCGTGGGCCACCAGCCGGCGCGCAGACCAAAATAGCGCACGGCCAGATAGCCGGCTCCGGATACCACGAGCAGCAGCAGGATGGCGCCCATCCAGCGCAGGCGAATCTCAATGGCGTCGCGGCGCTGGATGCGCGCCTTGCCAACGTTCGACGCAAAGGCGGCCCATCCGCGGTCGTCATCGGTATCGGTTGCTTGTCCGGCTGCTTTTGACGCCTTGAGAAAGCGTTCGGTCCAGGCGCGCTGGTCCAGGCCGACGGCTCCCGCGTAGCCGCGCACGATGCCTTTGCTCAAAATGCCGCCGGGAAGCAGGCGAAACCTCTCCTGCTCCAACGCCAGCAGATGCCGTTGGCTGATTTTGGTTACCGACGTAATGTATTCCAGCGCAATGCCGCGAGACAACCGCTCCATGCGCAAGTCTTCTCCAAAATTGCCCATTGCCATCCACAAAACGGATCGAGAATCCCGAAGGATTTCCACATTCACAATAAACCGGGTCCCGGCTTCAGTCAAAGACATCGCCCGGTTTTCCCTTTCATTTCAAAAGGCTGGGACTTTTCCTGCTGGCCGCCAGCATGGCCGAAGGATTCACGCCGAGGTTGATCTGGCTTGACCGGAAGCGGGCCGGCGCGCCGTTTTCCGCCAGCAATTCCGAGCCGCATTGCCCGCGGTTTCGCCGGTCCGGGGCTGTTACCCTGAAGGTCGGAGGATTTTCTTCTGTCCTTCGCCTTCGGAGCCGTGCCCACAAATGAATAAGCTGATCTTCGCCAATCTACTGCACCGGCCGGTGCGCTCCATCATCAGCGTGCTGGCGGTGGCCATTGAAGTGGTCATGATTCTGTCGATCGTTGCCATCTTCATGGGCATGCTGGATGACCAGAAGAACCGCACCAACGGTATCGGCGCCGACCTGGTTGTGCGCCCGTCCAACACCAGCTTCATGAACGGGGTCAGCGGTGCGCCCATGTCGGTCCGGATGGCCGAGGTGTTCCGGCGCATGCCCCATGTGGCCGTGGCCGCGCCGGTGATCACCAACTTTTCGATGGCAGGGTCGGTGGAGATTCTCTACGGTATCGATTACGCCAGCTATAACGCGCTGAAGCCGTTCACCTGGGTCGAGGGCGGGCCGTTTCAAGGGCCCTACGACGTGATTGTCGACGACGTCTACGCGCGCACCGGCCAGGGCCACCACGTGGGAGATACGATCGATATTCACGATCACGCATTCCGCATCTGCGGCGTGGTGGAGAGCGGCAAGGGCGGACGCAAACTGGTGCCCATTGACACGCTGGGCGCGCTGACGGGCTCAGATGGCAAGGCTAGTGTGATTTATTTGAAGAGCGACAACATGGCCAACCAGGACGCCATCCGCCAGGAGATCGCCGCCACCAGGGGCCTGGAGGGCTATCGGGTACAGACCATGGATGACCTGATCTCGCAGTACACGCCGTCGAAATTCCCCGGCTTTGACCTGGCCTTGAGCGTGGTGATCTGGATCGCCGTCGTTGTCGGCTTCCTGGTGATTTTTCAAACCATGTACACCGCCGTGCTGGAGCGGACGCGGGAGATCGGGATTCTGAAGTCGATGGGCGCCTCCAAGCTGGCCATTGTGGGCATGGTGCTGCGCGAGTGCGCGGTGCTGGCCATTGCTGGCGTGCTTGTGGGCATCGCGGCCACCTACGGCGTTCGCACCCTGCTGAATATGAAGTTTGCCTCCTTCAGCTTCGAACTGACCGGTGCGTGGATGGCCAGAGGAGCGGGAATCGCTTTTCTGGGTGCATGGTGCGGCGCGCTCTACCCGGCCTGGCTGGCTGCCCGCAAAGACCCGATCGACGCGCTGGCGTACGAATAGAAAGACAGGGGCAGGGAACAGGGATTAGGGAGCAGGAAACAGGGGCGTCCTTCTTCTTCAGTCTGCGAGGATCTCGATCTCGTTATGCGTCCGCAACTCCGGGCCGCACACGAATCCGGCCTGCCCGCGCCTGCTCGTGAAGCCGGGCAAGGATCGCATCCTGCAGCGCGGGACCGCGAAGGCGGCGCGATATACTCGGGTCAACTCCTCCGAGGCGTTTCTCCTCCCCGGCTCAGCAAATTTCCGCCATGGCAGGGAACTTGCCTTGGTGGAAAATCCTTCTGCAGCCGCCTCATAGAGGTGCTCTTGTCTTGCGGAGAAACAGCGATTGACAGTGTCGTTCAAGCGTTTGCTTTACACTCTTTGGCTGGTCCTTATTGTCAGCTTTGCCATTCTGCATGCCCTTCATCTGCGCGCCGACTTTCCCAACCACACGCCCTGGTACTTTGACTGGGCCAAGTACACCGACGAGGGATGGTACGGCAACGCCGCCATTCGCGCTCATCTGTTCGGCAACTGGTACGTGCCGGGAGATTTCAACCCCGCGCCGGCCGTGCCCGTCTGGCCGTTCCTCGAGTGGGTCCTGTTCTTCTTCACCGGGGTTACCATCCAGGCCGCCCGCGGGCTCGCCGTCGCTTTTTTCTTTTTGAATTTGCTGCTGAGCTACCTGCTGCTGCGGGCCAGGGGAGCGCGCTGGGTCGCGCTTCTGGCTTTGACCCTTATGGTCACCAGTCCGTTCCTCTATTGCTTCAGCCGTCTGGCCATATTGGAACCCATGCTGACCGCATTCACGCTGGCGGCTTTGAATCTTGCCGTCCGGCTGCCCCGGATGCGCCGGCCGGTGGCCGCATCGCTGTTCATCGGCTTGCTGCTGACTCTGATGATGCTGACCAAAACCACTGCGGTCTTCCTGCTGCCGGCGGTGGGCTGGGCGCTTCTGCTGCCTCTTCGTCATGATCGCAGGCTGGCCCTGCGCTCGGCGCTGGCCGCCGCGGGCGCCTTCGTGGTCACCTTCTCGGCGTGGATGGCGCTGGTGGTCCGCTTCGGCTTGTTCGCCGACTACAAGTACCTGTTTTTTGTGAACAAATATGACAAGCCAAGGGAGTTCTACTGGCCCTTGCTCAGCCTGTGGTGGTCTTTCCACGGCGGTTTGTGGGTCGACCACATCCTTATTCCGCTGGCCGGAGTGCTGGCGCTGGGTGCGGCTGGCGCGGCGCTGGCGCGGCGAAGTTCCGGGGTCCCCACGGACAGGTCTTCGTCCGTGGGGTGGAAATCCGGGGTCCCCACGGACAGGTCTTCGTCCGTGGGGTGGAATGCGTGGGCTCGCAACCTGCTGCTGGACCCGGTCTTCGGCGCCTCCATTCTGGCCGTCGCCGGCTACATCCTGTTCATGACCTATCAGAACCATCCCCAGCCCCGCTATTTTGCCGTGGTGGCCTTTTTCAGCTTCCTGGTCGTGGCGCAGGGGATTGGAGCACTGCTCGGCCCATCCGGCTCCAAAGCCGCAACATCAGCGAGCGAAACGCCGTCGAGCGAAATTTGGCCGCGCCGCCTGGGCTGGGTCGCCCTCGCGCTGGTTACGGCAGCCGTGGGCGGCAATGCCTACTGGACGCTGAACTACGCATTTCATCCCGAGTACACCTTCGTCGATGCGGCCCAGCGCCTCACCAGCTACATCGACACCCACCCCAACGGCAAGCGTCTGCTGGTTTCTATCAGCGGCGACCAGATCACCCTGATCACCCACATGCCTTCGATTTGCGACGACTTCGGAACACAGGAACTGGTCAGCAAACTGGGCGTTTACCAACCCGGCTGGTTTGCCACCTGGAACGATATCGACCCCGGCACCCTCGAGGACCTGCACAACCGCTATTCGCTCGAACAGGTGGCCAGCTTCCGTGCCCTTGACGATTCGGATCGCGATGTCCTGGTCCTGTTCAAGCTTCATCCGTTGCCCGGCGGCCAGGTTCGCGAACCCGGAGACCAGAACCTGCAAATTCAGCTTCCCGACGACAAGATCGACATAGACGTTGAGTAGGGGCGATGACGTTGAGCAGGGGCGATTCGGGGGCGCGCGCCTGCCGGAAGTCGAGTTCTCGAACCGATTTTCGAACCGGGAGCTGCAGCAAGCCGAAGAGTTGATGGAGCGGCCTGAATGGCTGCTTGCACTGCTTGGCCCATTCCACGCAAGGGTAGCCTTTTGTTGTCCGAAGCACCCGGACCGGATGCCTGTGATTGCAATCACTCGACACTGTCCCATGCGGATGCTACGCTTCCGGTGACTTTTTTACCGGGAATTTGCTGTCGCGATTTTCACTGAATGATCGGGATGGCGATCCAAACCTTAGCTTGGGAGGACATGTGACTGCACAGTATTGGGTGTACTTTTTTATGGCCGTGAGCGCTCTGCCGCTCGTAGTGGCCTTCTTTTTCGCGCGCCAGGTCATCGGCGCAGACACCGGGACTCCAGAGATGAAGAAGATCGCCGGGGCCATCAAGGGAGGCGCCGAAATGTTCCTGAAGCGTAAGTACAGGACCGCGGCGGCCCTCCTGGGCTTTCTGCTTCCCACGCTCGCCAGCGCGCAGGAACACGCGGGCGGAGGCGAAGCCAACCTGACTCTGCCCGATTTGAGGAGCGTGAATTTCGCGAATTTCTTCGGCCTGAGCGGACATCAGCTTCTGTCGATTGGTTTGCTCTTCTGCGCCGCCGGCCTGTTGTTCGGCCTGGTTATCTATAACCAGTTGAAGAACCTGCCGGTTCATCGTTCGATGCGCGAAATGTCCGAGCTGATCTACGAGACCTGCAAAACCTATCTGGTGACGCAGGGCAAGTTCATTATGGTGCTCTGGGCTTTCATCGCGGTCATTATCTCGCTATACTTCGGCTGGCTGGCGCCGGTGCAGGGGAAGCCAATTTCAGTTACATTGCCGGTCATTCTGTTGTTCTCGCTTGTTGGCATCGCGGGCAGCTACGGGGTGGCGTGGTTCGGAATTCGCGTCAACACCTTTGCGAACTCACGGACGGCATTCGCGGGATTGCGCGGCAAACCATACGCGTGCTTTGCTATTCCGCTGAAGGCCGGCATGAGCGTGGGCATGATGTTGATCTCGGTCGAACTGCTCATCATGCTCTTCATTCTTCTGTTCATCCCGGCTGATTTTGCCGGCCCCTGCTTCATCGGTTTCGCCATTGGCGAATCGTTGGGCGCCGCGGCGCTGCGTATTGCCGGCGGCATCTTCACCAAGATCGCGGACATCGGCTCCGATCTGATGAAGATTGTCTTCAAAATCAAGGAAGACGATGCGCGCAACCCTGGTGTCATCGCCGACTGCACGGGCGACAACGCGGGCGACTCGGTTGGACCCTCGGCCGACGGCTTCGAGACCTACGGCGTCACCGGCGTAGCCCTGATCACCTTTATCTTGCTGGCAGTTCCGGATCACAAGACGCAAGCGACGCTGTTGGTGTGGATCTTCGTCATGCGCGTGGCCATGCTGATCTCCAGCTCGGCCGCCTACTTCCTCAATGGCGCAATCGCCAAGGCAAAGTACGGGCACTCCGACGAGATGGACTTCGAGGCGCCCTTGACCTCGCTGGTATGGATCACCTCCATCGTTTCCATCGCCCTGACCTACGTCGTTTCCTACCTGATGATCCCCACCCTTGGGGACGGATCGCTCTGGTGGAAACTGGCCTCCATCATCTCCTGCGGAACCCTGGCGGGCGCACTCATCCCCGAACTGGTCAAGGTCTTCACTTCAACCAACTCGAGCCACGTACAGGAAGTCGTAACCTCCGCGAAGGAAGGCGGAGCATCCCTGGGCATCCTGTCGGGCCTTGTGGCCGGCAATATGTCGGCCTACTGGCTGGGATTGAGCATGGTCGCGCTGATGGGCTTGGGCTATTTCTTCAGTGGGGGCATACCGGATGCATTCAATAATCCGGCGGGAATGATGCTGGCTCCGGCCGTCTTCGCTTTTGGCCTGGTCGCCTTCGGCTTCCTGGGTATGGGACCGGTTACGATTGCCGTGGATTCTTACGGGCCGGTAACCGACAATGCTCAGTCTGTCTATGAGCTGTCGCTGATCGAGACCATTCCCGGCATCGAAGCTGAGTTGAAAAAGGACTTCAACATCGACGCGAAGTTCGAACGCGCGAAGTACCTGTTGGAAGCCAACGATGGAGCTGGCAATACCTTCAAGGCGACGGCCAAGCCGGTGCTGATCGGCACAGCCGTGGTGGGCGCAACTACGATGACCTTCTCGATCATCATGGCCCTGACCCACGGACTGACCCAGAACGTCGAAAAACTCTCTTTGCTGCACGCGCCCTTCATGCTGGGGCTGATCTGCGGTGGCGCGGTCATCTTCTGGTTCGCCGGCGCTTCCATGCAGGCGGTTACAACGGGC
>Ga0181520_10003608_pt1 | contig 26962 bp, 14 predicted proteins | sample PEATcosm2014_Bin_29_FD_132451 | JGI IMG/M metagenome (GOLD analysis project Ga0181520, IMG submission 132451) | Peatland microbial communities from MTU Mesocosm Facility, Houghton, MI, USA - PEATcosm2014_Bin02_30_metaG | ecosystem: Environmental > Terrestrial > Soil > Wetlands > Peat | place...
CGTAGTCTGTCTCCGTTTTTGGTCGTGCAGGACAGCTTCGTTCTCTCTGTAGCCGGATTGCCTGCGGCAGATAGTCAGAAGGTGGGCAAATTCGTTGTCCGCAAGGTCAATCTCAACGGGCTGTCCATTATCACTGCGCATCAACAACGATTTTGTGCGCAAATCCAGTCGCAAGGAAAAGGCTACATCCTTGAGAGAGATCTCGTAGGCGACTGGATCAGTCGATTCGTGCAGAACATTCTTCTCCGACATGACTCCGATGATATCCGATATGTTCCGATCTTCAAGAAGCGGCAGAGGGGGATACTCGTGATTAGGAAGTCGATGCCTCAGGGGGCATACCTTGAGCCCGTTGAGGTGAGGGAGAAAACCATCGTGTACGAAGGATCAGATCAGGGCCAACTCCCAAACGCGCTCGAAGCAAATAGACTCGCCCAGGAACGGGCGACCCTAGAGGCATCCGAGCGGGCGCGTCCGGGCGCTGATGAAGCGCGAGCAAATCCGCAAAGCGCGGGAGGCGAAGAACAGGAGAAGCTGCGCCAGTGGGAGAGGGGCAACTATATCGATTGCTCATAGTCCCAACGGGATTTGATGCTCAGGTTCAGAATCCGTGACGGGGTTTCGGAGTTGTTTGCGTAATCTCTGGTTGAATGCCCAATGCGGCTGAAGATTTCGGAAGGCCCGATGTCGTGCCGTTGCTGTCATCCCACAAACATGAAAGTGAAAGGATGCCTATGAAAAGCCGTGCTACATGGATTCTGACGATAATGTCGATTGTATTGCTAGGCATTCTGCCACTGGTTTCCCCAGCTCAATATGTCAAATGTGAAGCCCTGGCAAAAAACAAGTCAAAGCAGTCCGAATGCTATCAGGCCTACAAGCTGGTGCAGGCATATCGAACGCTGGTCACGTCCGCCAATCCGGAGAAAGCCGATGCCACTACGAAGTCGTACATAGACATCCGTGACGATCTCGACAGCCAACTGGAGAAACCTGGTCCGCAATACGCAACCGTTGCAGCCGAAGCGATCACGCGCATCTCCGACTATGCAGAAAATCAGAGGACGAAGGCACCTCCTGCTGGTTGCTCCACAAGCGCTCAGGCTGGCGGTGCAAATACTGGTGGTACTCCCAGTGGCGGTGCAAATCCTGGCAAGGACGGCGAGCCCATTTTTGGCAAGTTAATTCACTTTGATCCGTCCCGACTGCTGGCCATCGCCGTGGCTGTTGTCTTCTGCGGCCTCCTCATCTGTTTTTTCGCGCAGCAAAGATTGCGCCGCAAAACCGACCAACTGATTGCCGCGCTGCTGGATGCAGGCGTGCTCTACGAGGGGTGATGACGATGACAACGGCATTCAAAGAGAGCGTCCGGTCGAGATTCCTATGCACGGGCAGGAGTCCTCAGGCGATCATTTTCCTGATCGAAGACAGCCGGAACATGGCTGGCGCCAGGATGCAGAAGGTGCATGAAGCCATCCACGAGACGGTGATGTATCTGCAGGCAAGTAACTGCGGTGTGAACAAAACCCGGTATCTGGTCAGTGTCATCCGCTTCGGTGACTCCGCCGAGAATATCGCGGGGCCGTGCAAACCCGAAGATCTTAACTCTAGCGCCATATGCGCAATGCTGCCTTCCAGTGATGGCAAGGCCGAACTGGCCGAAGGACTGCGGATGGCGAAAAAGGATCTCGAAGTTAGTCTTCGCACCATCGCCGCAGATGCCATGGTCGAACCGAAACTCTGTCCAGGTCCGCTGGTTTTGGTGATCACCAGCGGAATCTACACCGGGGGAAGCCCTCTACTGGCCTCGCGCCAACTAAGCGATGTGACCACGCCCAACGAGCCCGTGTCGGTCATTGTGATGGCCGCAGGTGCCCCACAGGGAACCGAATCCGACATGATGCGGTGCGCTTCGCGGACGGAGTTGTTCATGCAGCTATGCCCCGAGGATATTCCCAGCTTCTTCGCTGAACCGCCGATGTCCTGATTTTCGTCCGCCGCCCGTGTCAGAGACGAAACCCCTCTGATAACCACATCAACCGACAGCGTATTTCAACCAAAGACAGGAGAGCACTATGAGCAACATTCAATTTGAAAGGTCGAAGTTTACGGCAAACACTCGGCATCCGCAGTCGGTCGTATTCCTAATTGACAACAGCGGAAGCATGCAGGGGACCAAGATGCAGTTGGTGCACGAAGCCCTGGAGGAGGCGATCCTGAATCTGCAGTTATTCAATGCCAACGCGAGTAAGACTCGGTATCTGGTCAGTATCATTCGTTTCGGTGCAAACGCAAAAACAATTGCGGGACCGTGCAAGCCCGGAGAAATTACGTCTAGCGAAATATGCAAGATGCTTGATGCCAGCGAAGGCAACACCAATATGGCCGATGGCCTTCGTGAGGCAAAGAAGGTGGTCGAAGTCAGCCTGAAGACTATTGCAGATGACCATACGGTCTCACAGGAACGTTGCCCTGGACCGCTGGTGCTCATGCTTACCGACGGAGTTTTCACGGGTGAGAATCCCATCGCTGCGGCGCAAGAGTTGCATGCTGTTCGGACACCTGCCGAGCCAGTGTCGGTTTATGTCGGGGGGGTGGACTTTCCGCCCGAAGCCGAAGAGGGGATGTACGCGGTAGCCACAAGTGGGCACTTCATGCGTCTGGTGCCTGCGGATATTCCAGCATTCTTCGCCGAAGCCGTTCATACATTGATGGAGGAGGCAACGCAGGATCCCTCGTCTTTCGCAACTGTGTCGCCAGGAGCTCCACCCTCGATGATCTAACAAACGAGTTTACCGTCAATCTCAACAGCCTAGCCGGGGAATGGTGCCTCTGGGCGGACTCCCCGGCTCCAACACGGTATCATTCAGCGGCGCGTGCTTAGCTATCGGACAGGAGATTGTCATGACGCAGATTTAATTCGAGCCGTCCAGACATTGCGCCAATTCCCGGCATCCGCCGCCGAGCGTAATCGTGGTCGTGAACAGCGTTGGTATGGCAGGGACGAATATGCGGGCGATGTATGAAGTCTGAAGGGGCAACACTCAGTCTGCTGGTTTACAACACCAGTGCCGGCAAGACTCGCAATCTCGTAAGTGTAGCCTCAGCAGAATCTCATTGAAGCAATGGAGCGTGTTTCATGAGCAGTAAACCCAAGAAGGAAAACGCATGGGGAATACGATTCAACCCAAGCACGAATCTACACGTGTCGAAATGCACTGTCGAGGAAAAGATGCTCTTGATTTGTGTGTGGAGCAAACATTCCCGCTCTCTGATGAAGTTGACAGAAGCAAAGCAGCCTGGTACGGGTAATGCTCCCGATATGATCGCGCTGCAGCGACACCTCATTACCCTGAGGCCTGATAGAGATACTGCTCAGTTCTCAAAGAAACAACGTCAGATCGCCGAAGCGGGGATTGACGAGGCGATTACGCGGCTGCTGATGCCCGCGAACCGCCGCGTGTCGAGAGCGGTTTGCAGTTGCGTTCAGGACGTATCAACAACAACGCCGAACAAGTCTTACAACACCCCCTGGCTTCGTGCGCGGGCTATCATCTTGCTAAACGCGACAATTGAGGGGCTTATGATGATGGAAAATGGGGATGATAAAAATACGCTGGTTTATGCGATCAACCCTAAATACGCGGCGGCAAATGTGACAACGATGGAGCAGTTAGTTGAATTGCACAACTGCATCGCAGAAGATATCGCAAATCAACATCAGACAAGGCCCAGTATCGTACCGACACTCCCGGAGCCACCTGCGACTGAGCCATCGCCCAAAGATCCCGAATCGCTAACCGACGAAGAGTTCCTTATGCTCCTTAAAGACAAAGTCATTACGGGACATGACGACGCGGAATTCTCTGATGAGATCAAGGCACTGAACGGCCATCCTCTGAGATGGTCGGTCAAGATTCACCCGGGACCGAATTTTGCGCAGAAGACGGAAAATCAGGATGCCATCTGCGTTAAGGAAAAGGACGGAAGGCTTTTCTTCGCCCTGGCCGACGGCGTAAGCCAATCCTTCGGCACTCGTCTTGCAGCGCGCGTGGCTGTCAAGGATGCGGTTGACCGCATGATCAGGGTTTGTACGAGATCTCCTGAGATACACGCCAGAAAGGATCAACTGGAGGAAACAGTTCGTGGCGTAAATCTGACGCTCACCAATGTACTGAAGCATTTTGTCAAACGGCTGAAAGAGACGCCAGACATCAACGAGCGTGCGAGCTGGCTGGAGGATTTCCTGGGGAAACAGGTGCTGCCCTATGAGTCAACCATCATTTTCATGGAGAATACTCTAGCTCCAAGAGCGCGCATGCGCAAAGGGTTAGCGCCGGTGATGGGCACTACGCTGATTGCCGGGGTGCTGGAGCCGGCGAAGGACTCAGACGGATACCGGCTTTCGTTCATTTCAGCTGGCGATGGGATTGTCTTGATCGTGCCATGTGAGCAGGTGAATGGCAGGGTGCTGATGGTCAACATTTTTCTCGATGTAGTTCCCGGTGAGATGAAATTGGCGCGCTATTGCGGGCCAGGAGAAATGGCAAAAGGTATCGAGGGGCATCTGTCCGCCCAAGTGGATATTCCTGTCAAATTCGGAGATCGCATTGTCATATCCAGCGACGGCCTGTCTCGCGGCTCGTTTGGCGAGCGCTTCTGCGATATTCATGAGAAGTGGATGCGCTCCCTGCCCAAAGAATCGTGGCCGTCGGCACCGGTTATGGTAGAGCGGGCTGTGGCATGGGCTGAAGGCGAGTCTGTTAGTGGGAAGCAGTATTTCAGCGACAATCTCTCATTGATTCTGATTTCGGTAGCGTAAGGAGGGGACATGGAGAACGAACAGCAAATCAGAGCAGCCATACTTAGGGAAGCCAACGCCAGACAAGCCAACGAGCAAAAGATCAACCACAACGGTTCCGTATATACCTTTCGTAAGGGATTACCTAAACCCGGCCGTGAGGGTGTAGTGCAACTGGCCCACGACGGCGATCTTAACCGGTTGTGCCAGATCAAGTTTTTCTTTGAGCCCACGCCAGCCCGGCTGGCGAGATCGAAACGACTTGTCAGGACGGCTCTGCCGGAACTGAATAAGGAGCGCGGCGATATCTTCGGAGGCGCGCCATACAGAATGCTGACCGGGCTGGAGGGAACTTGCTCATATGCCATCGTCATGAAGAATGTGCCGGGCGAGACATGGGAGTTCGTCAAAGACGCCGGGTATGATCTGGCGGCCAACGCCGGCCCCTACCCGCGTCCGGAATGGCACACATTGCGCACGCGTGCGTTGTGGGCATTTAATCTGGCGGCGGCGATCCGCGAATTGGAGACCCGGCATATGCAGCATTGCGATCTGTCGCTCGGCAACATCATGGTCACCCCGGACGGCACACTCTCTCTCATCGATTTCGACGCCTTTAATCATCCGCTCGAAGATGAAAGAAGCTTGTGCGTGGGGTCGCGAGGGTATGCCTCGCCGGAGGTATGGCAGAGGCAAGGCGCGCGTGAAGGTTCCGACCGGGTCGGGATGGCCATCCTGGCACAGGAGTTTCTGCTGGCAGGCATGCTGGACGTACCGGTCGAAGATGCGTTTGCTACTAGCTACGATCAAGATCAACAGATTTGCACGCGCACGGCCAGATGTCATCCGGTGCTTGCCTCCAAGTATCCGGACTTTGCAACGCTGTTTAATGCAACTATGCAGGCTACGGCACCGGGAGACCGGCCCTGCCCCAGCAACTGGATGGAAGTTTTGCAGGGTATCGCCGAAGGAACAATCAAGCGGCATTGTTTCAAGAAGGTAACGGTGCGTGAGGGGGCCATCGCAATGACTAACCCCAAGACGGTCACGGTGATGAACGGAACTGCACCATATGATCTGGAAACTAGCTTTGGAATTGGCGCTCACCTGCGCGCCAACAAGGATTCAACATATGATGTCCTGCCCTCCGTAAAAGCGGAATTGCAAGTGCGCTATAAAGGCAAGACCTACCGCCCGTTCAAAGCCGGAGAGATCATTCCAGTCGAATCCGGGATGGTGCTGGCGGACAGGAATAAGGGGAGTTTGAAATCGGTCACACTGTTGGCGGAGTAGAGGGGTGTATCCGCATTATCGCCAGGACTGTTGCCTGACCGTTCATTACCAATCTGTTCTTCACATACGCGAGGAGACGAATGATTGATCCCATTGAAGCGCGCATGCCCAGAACCGTCACGCCACTGCATCAGGGCTATATTGACGAACTGGAAGGCGACGGCACCGTAGCTATCGGCGAGCTGCCGCAGAAGCCGAACACTGCTGGCAACGATTCGCAGACAGGCTCAACGGCAACATCGGCGCACCGCATCAAATCAGCGTCGCTGCGTATCGACACTGACCTGATGGTCGGACTTGTGATTCGATCCATCATCATCGGATTCTTCGGCTTCTATGCTGGCCAGTTTCTGGAAACCATTCTACTGCTTGCGGGATTCATTGCGTGCAGTTATACAGGTCGCTGTTTCATAACCCAAGGACGGCACGAAAACGCGGAGGGGCACACACATGACGCGCAAGAATCACTCCGAGCGGGTAGCCGTTGGCAGAACGGCGGAACTGCTTGGGTAGTGGCAGTTGCCATCTTGTTCATGCTTGCACGCACACAAGGGATCTATGTGCCCCGCTGAACTTGCACGGCTTAACGGATCATGTGCTCAAGGAGAAGATAATGCTCACTGAAGAGGGGAAAAAGCGAGAAGCAATGAAGCGCCTAGATCAGCAGATGGAATTCAACAGGCTGGTCGACGAACATGAGAAATCGTGGGAACACTATCACAATCTGCAAGCAGAGGAACAGGCCCGCCAGGAGACGCTCTCTGAGATCGTGAAAAAGACGGAGCACGACCGGGATGAGTGGGAGCGTGAACACGGGCGAGACCACGACTATTTTTAGCCGGGTCATATGCCATTGATCGAGACGCAATCCACACGCTTGTCACTGTTCCGCCGCTGTTCTGCAATTGGCGGCGTCACTAATTCTTTACGTGAGGCTGAGACTGCACAATGCAACTACCGATGACGGAACAAGAGAAGCAGGCCCTGCTCTGGGACGAGGGCGATTGGCTGGAAGTTGTCTCCGGCACCATAACATTCACATCGAAAAGAGTGTACAAGGGGCTGGACATGAGCCATCCCACTGAAAAGAATCGCGACATTACGATACAGAGTTTTTTCTTTGAGGCGGACTCCGCAAGCTGGAAAGGCTCCAGAGAATGGACGATGCACATGATGGATCCGGTTCCCAACGGACCGGCATTGCTCATCATCTACAGGCGCGGCGAATATGGCTGGGCCTATGGAGCGGTAAGTCTGTTGTCTAAGGGCTGGGTGCAAGTGGCCCCCATGAATACCTGCGGCGCATTTACCGAGACACCTGACGGCAGGTTTGCAACGCGATTTGGTCTGGGCGACATTCCCCGCCAAACCATGACGCTGTTCGCTTTAGGCGCGTTTCTTTGTCTGATGATCGTAGGCATCGTCGTGGTGCTTTATGCGGTGGTAAAAATGCAGATCGATGTGAAGAGATTCCTGCGCCTGTGCGGCAGGCAAATTAACGCAGAACCGGTCGCGAGGGCCATGATGTTCAGAATCGCGAAGAACTGTGGGCAGTACGTCAGCGCGCGCAGTCAACGGAAGGTGGTGCAACTATGACATACAGCGCCGGTGCCTCCAGTTATGGAGGGGACTTGAATTCAGATGCGCATGGTTCGGCCCGTTGGATGGAGCCGGATGAGGCAGAAGCCGCGGGTTTGTATCGAGACTCGCCATCGCGAATTCTGCTTGCTCAGAACCGTATGGGCAAACTGGCGTACTTCAATGGCTCCGGACATGTGGTGGTCATAGCTCCGGCCAGAATGGGCAAAGGTGTTGGATTTGTCCAGGGAAATCTCCTCACCTATGAGGGGAGCATGGTGGTCATCGACCCCAAGGGCGAAAATGCTTCAGTTACGGCGCGACACCGAAAAGCGGCACATAGGCAGGAGGTCTTCGTATTAGACCCCACCGGGAAAATTGCAAGCTATGGACTGTCAGGTGAGATTGCAGTACATGGTTTTAATCCACTCTATTGCATCCAGCAGGCACCTGACGACAATGTGATATTCGACGACATTGAGAGGCTGGCCGATGCGCTAGTTGTGGCCGATGACAATCAGAAGGACCGCCATTGGCGTGACGGTGCCAAGACCTTCCTCAAGGGATGCCTCATTTATCTGGCGTACTTCAAGGACAAGCATCTCCATCACCTGATTGAATTGTCGCGGCTAGCCAGTGGGTTGGATATTTCATATGACCAACTGTTTGCCGCGCTAAAATCAAATCGGTACCACGCCCGCCCAGTACAGCAGGTGATCGAGCGCGCAGGAGCATGGTGGGACAGCGTCAATCCCGGGGAGCGTCGATCATTCGTTTCCATGGCCCTTCGCTCGCTGGCCTGGATCGATAATCCCATCTGGCACGCCCAGCTGACCAGCAATGACTTTGATCCTCGTACGCTGTTGAATGCCAATACTACGGTATATATCGTCTGTCCATTCGAGAAGATGGAGGATTATTCCCCCTGGTTCCGCCTTGTCATATCGAGTTGCGTTCTTGTCACTATGCGCGCCACAACCGTCACTACTCCGGCCACCCTTTTCATGCTGGACGAATACGCACAGACGTTGGGTCGACTGGCGATCGTCGAACAAAACATCCCCGCAATTGAAGGCCTGGGGGGACGTTATGCGTTCGTATTCCAAAATTTAGGGCAGATGCAGAAACTCTGGCCCGATGATTATTACAATACTGTCTTTGCCAATGCGGGAGCGCACGTATTCTTTAACATCAGCGATCAGAACACTGCGGAATTCGTCAGCAAATCCTTGGGGAAATGCGGGGCGCTATCTGCCTCGTCAGGCGGTATCGGGTCTGTGCAGCGAGAGCTAAGTACTGCCGACGAACTGCGTACTATGCCGAACAATGCGCTTATAGCGTTCATACGCGGCTTCCGGCCAGCCTGTTTGTGCAAGGTGAATGTCAATCAGCACCGGGAGCTGAAAGGCCATATAGCCGCCAATCCACTTTACCTTCCGTCGGTAAAGTCCGCTCCAAGACTGCCCGCATCTGTGCTTCGCGCCCCGTTGATCGCACCCGCGCCAGCCCGCCATGTGCACCAAATAGCGTCGGCACCGTCAACTAATATCCCAGCACTTAAAGCCGCTGCAACGTCCAATCTTTCGTCTTCACAGTCTGCCCCAAATGCAAGCCTAGCACTAGTCCAGGCGCTGGCGCGCCAGCATCCGGGGAAGATGTTATCTGTCCGCGGTGAGATGATCGGCTATTGCGATATGCGATACGACCCGGCAACCAATACGCAGAAACAGGTATTTGTCCCTCTCCTCCACAAGAGTTCCGTACTGCCAAGTCGTCGCTGATAGAGGGAACCAACAGGAGTGTACCCGAGCATGAATCTGATCCAACGCTGTCAGTATTGTAATAAATTCCTGCTGGGCATGTATTGTATCGATCCTTGGGGCCAGCCCTTTTGCAAGGATCATGAGCATGAGTATCCGAAGTGCGAATTATGCAGTCGGCTTATTCCTCCAAACAAACGTGTGGTTGGATTGCCTGGTTGCACGCTTTGCTCGTATGATGCCGTCACTTCACTCTCTATTGCGTTACCTCTGTTCAATACAGCCAAAGCATGGATTCGCTGGCGGGGAATCCCTATTGAGAAAGTAGAGATACCGCTGACGCTGTGCAGCAGCAGTGTCCTCAAGGCCCAACTAGGCTCCGCAGGAGACTCCAAGCATCTCGGGATGACCATGAAACTGACGCAAAGCAGAGGACAACAGTCATGGACATCGGTTTCAGAAATAAGAATATTGTGTGGACTCCCCAAGATTCTCTTTATTGGGGTCTGCATACACGAACTCGGTCACGCATGGCTCCACCTGAACAATATCACCGAATTGCCAGCGATCGATGAGGAGGGGTTTTGCGAGATGTTATCATTTGCTTACTACAACGGCTCGGACGACAAGCGAGCATCATATTTCTGCAAGAGCATCGAAAGCAAATGCGATCCCATTTATGGAGATGGCTTCCGAAAGGTATTGGCACTGCAACGTCGATACGGTTTTGCGCCATTCATAAATGCCCTCCTGAGGAATGGGGCGATGCCCCACTAGGAGGAAGGGATGGACCGGACTTCAGCTGCATTTTATGAAAGATCAGCTTCTCAGTTCCTTGGTGAATCAACAATGCGCCAACGCAAGTCGAGGAATTTGGGCCGATCCCACACGATCAGCCCTTTGGCCCGCTGGGTAAATTTGGCAGCATTTTGGCAGCAAATAGGGCCAATCATGCCGTTTTTGCCGGTTATGCCGGTTCGTAAGTGCTGTGCCGTCTATAATTTGCGATTTCATGCTCTCCATGGCATGGAAGAGGTCATCGGTTCGATCCCGGTCAGGTCCACCAAAAAACACCTTAAAATCAAGGATATAGGCTGTCATACCCCGGTGGGGTATGACCTAGTCTTGGTGTCAATTTTGGGTTTGACCGCACGCGCCGCTTTTCCTGCCTGGCGCGCCGATGAGACGCGATAGTGCTGGTTCAAGCAGCCGCGGTGCTTGGCTTTCGGAGCTCCTCGTGAATCGCACCCGCCATCTCAGCGACCTCCTCGGTTTACCTTCTGATACACGTCCGTCGTTGTGGGAGTGCGGGGATGTCGCAGCAGGCCTTGGGCCGCCTTAGCTGGATCCTTTTTCTGGCTCAGTGTTGCGATGGTGCGCCGAGAGACTCTTCATTGTGCATGAACAGGATTGGTGTACGCGCCGGAGCAAATAAACCACGTGACGCCGCTAGCGCGGCGTCACGTGCCAGGCTAAAAGCTGTACCGTGCTGAAAACTGCAGGTGGCGCTCTGTGGAACGTATCGAGTTCTGATTCGAGATATTGCCAAAACTGGCGTCGCTGACGCCGGTGTCGGGGTTGCCGTAGCTGACGATGTTGAACGCATTGAATGCGTCGAAGCGGAAGCCGAACGCGTGTTCGCCCACGATATGGAAATCCTTGAAGGCCGACATATCGGCATTCAGGAAGCCCGGACCGCGTACCGCGCCGTTGGAGGAAGTTCCGAAGGCATTGTTGGCCGGTACGCCAAAGGCGCAAACCCCGTTGTCCACTCCGGGATTAGTGCAGGGAGTCGCCGAGGGATCCGTGCCAAACCAGTTGTCGATCGAACGATTGACAACCTTTAGTTTCCTATACTGATTGGCGCGGTTACTGCCATAGCTGTTGGAGTTGTTCGACCCGCCAGTGATGGTCTCGGGGAAGCCCGAATACCCCACGCCGGCGACAGCCACTTTCCAGCCTCCAACCAGTTCGTCGAGCAACCGGCTGGCTCCTGAGAGGTATTCTTTGCCGTGACCGACAGGCAGCGCATAGACGCCTGTGCCTGAGACGTTGTGGGTCACGTCGTAACCGGACGGACCATAATCTGCATGGCTGTTGTAGTAGTTCTGGAAAGCTCCGCTGTAGCCATTCACGTTCAGGGCATAGTTGCCCAGGCTGTTGGTCATCGCCTTCCCGTAGGTGTAGTTGAGGGTAAACTCCAGGCCATGGTGCAGGCGCTGGCGCAGAGTGGACTCCATGGCGTTGAAATTCATCATGGCACGCGATTCGGTCACCAGCAGGATGTTGGGACCGATGCTGCTGCTGGGATCGGCGTTGATGCCGAGATACTGGTTGTTGTAGTACGGAGCCGAGGTTGGATCTCCGTTGACCTTGTACTGGTTGAGATTGCCGTAGTCTTCAATGTGCTGACCCATCTCGCCGACATAGCCTGCCTGCAGCGAGGTGGTGCTCGTCAATGCATATTCTGCGGTCAACGTCCACTCCTGCACGTATGCCGGCTGAATATTCTGCGGATAAACATTGAAGGTGCCGCCGTATACCGTGGATCCCCCGGTGAAGCCCTGCTCAACAGTGCGGGGCGTGCCGCCGCTAGCTGGAGTCGTGCCTGAGGCTGCTGTTGGAGCAAGAGTGGATACATTGACAGCTTGAATAAAGGGTGTGATCGATGTGAGCCGCTGGTTTGAAGAGTTGCCCTCAAAGAAGCTGGTGGCCCCGTATCCACCGCGAACTACCGCCCGGTCGTTGATTTGGTATGCGAAGCCGAGGCGCGGCATGAGCTGGCGGCGGTTCCAGTCGTAACATCCACGGTTGCTGCACAAGCCCGATCCCGCCGGGGCGCCGGTGGGTACGTGGCCTGCATAGAGCACCTGTCCTGTGACGACGTCGATGTTTCCGGTTTTGTCGTTTTCTTCAATCCATGGTTGATCGAGTTCGTAGCGGAAGCCGATGTTCAGCGTCAGGCTCGGAAGGAGTTTGTAATCGTCCTGTATATAGCCCGCTGTGCGCCATTGGCGCTGTCCGACATTCACGCTGCTGAGAGTTGCCTGTGCGGAAGCGACGCGATCCACAAGGAAGTCCGCGCCAGAAAATCCGCCCGCATTGGCGGCCGCCGGATTGCTGGTGAAAACGCCGCTGTAGTTCAAGCTGCCCAAGAATCCGTAGTTGTTGCTGGTGGGATAGTTGTTCTGGTAGCGCATGGCTTGAATCCCGATACTGAACACATGCAGGCGGTGCTGCCAGGTCAGGTTGTCGATGTAGCTGTAGGTGTTGTCGATGATGCCGCCATCGAAGGCCGGCGTGCCCACGCTGCTAAGATCGGCTCCGATCCCCTGATTGGTGAATCCCACATAGGATTGCTTGCCGAAGGGAATACCGACCTTTGTGTCGCCGCTAAGCCTGAACTGGCCGGAGGGATCGCCCGGCAGGCCCTGATTCCAGGTGGTGCGAGTGAAACCAACGCGCGCCGAGTTGACGATGGCCGGGGAGAAGGTGTGTACCCAGTTGGAGCCAATAATCTTGGTGGGATACAGGTTGCTCCCTGGAAAGGTGATCGCCAGCACGGATGTCGATCCATCATAGGCTGTGGACATGGAGTAGAACCCTGTGATTTTGTCCGCGGTGCGAGGAGTGTATTCGAGCTTGATGTCGCCTTGGTCATTGGCCCTGTAGGTGCGTTGAGGTCCTTGCAGGTTGTTGGCTGCAATCCCATCGGTGGGCGTTGCGTTGGGCTCGGGATACAAACTCGGATTCGCGAACAGGAACTTCGCGACCGGGTTTACGATGGGGATTCCCTGGTTCAGGTTATAGGGCTTGAAGTTGTTCTCTGAGTCGTAGAGTTGGATGGGATTTGAGGCCGCTAGCAGAATCGAGAAATCGCCCCCGCGCATGGCCTGGGTAAAGACGCTTTGCTGGCCGATCCCTCCACGGCGATAGCGGGAGCCAAGGTAATCGGCGAAGAAGAACAGCTTGTTGTGCAGGATGGGTCCGCCGACGGTTCCGCCGAATTGCGCTTGGGAAAACGGATTTAGAGGAATCTTCGGAACTGCCTGGTTGTTGGTCCAGGAGTTGGCGTTCAGCCGGTAGTCCTGCACGTAGCCATAGGCCGAACCGTGAAAGTGGTTGGTGCCGCTCTTGAGAACGCTCACCACGCCGCCGCCGTTCACATTGCCGTAGTCGGCGGGGGAATTGGCGGTCAGCACCTTGATTTCTTGCAGGGCTTCGGGCGCGGGACTGTACGAGATCAGATTGTTGAAGGTCTCGTTCATGTCGATGCCATCAAGCGTGTAATTGTTCGCCTGGGCGCGGTTGCCATTCATGTTGGGTGTGTCGGTAAAGTAGGTGCTGCGCTCGATGCTCGTGGTGCCCGAAGTGCCGGCAGTGTTCACGGAACCCGGAACATACAATGTCAGCGCCGAAAAATCCAGCGCGTTCGATGGAAAGTTCTGAATTTCATTGGCGGTCAACGAGGTTCCCAACGTCGCATTGTCGGTATTGAGAATCGGAGCGGCTGCTGAAACGGAGACGGTGGTTAAAGAGCTTCCCACTTGCAATCGCACATTGAAGGTTACCGTTTGCAAAACCTCAAGCGTAAGAGCCGGCAAAGTCTCGGTATTGAATCCGCTTGCCTGCACCTGCACCTGATACCGGCCAATGGGGAGAAAGTCGATGCGGTAGAACCCGACAGAGTTGGTCCTGGTGGGTGTGGTGACGCCCGTATCGAGGTTTTGCACCAAAACCTGCGCGCCCGGCACGACTGCGCCGGTGGGGTCAGTGACTTCTCCTGTGATCGAGCCGGTCACGGTCTGGGCGAATGTCCCTGAGGTGCACATCAGCAGAGTGAGCGCACATGCCCCAACGAGCCTGTTGAGATTCATTTTCATCGTGTCCTCGCTTTGTTTGCTGCGTTTGATCGAAATCTTTCTGGGATGAGGCAGCAAACAAGCGGTCCCTCCCGGCTGGCGTATGGCGATTTCCAACAGTTCCAGGAAACCCATCTTATTTGGATTCGTTCAGGGTCTCTACTCCCAATGTTCGCATCGACTCTGAGAATTTTGCTTCTCTGTAGACTGTCCCATAACCGCTACAGAACCTCTCTGAAGTGATTCGGCTACCTTCCTCTCTGGACCTGCAGGAGAGTATCCCGATTGGAAGACGCAAACAATACTGGCAGCGCATTTCGAGCGCTTTCGGAATACGCATAGACTTTTTGAGTGGCGTAGCAAGGGGGCCTTTCCTTGAGAAAGAGCCACTCGAGCGCGTGCTTTCGGTCTACACCAATTCCGAAAATGCGATAGCTACTTGAAAGTAGTGTGGCTTACCCAGACGGTGCCATAGATCGTCGGGCTGGGAAAGGCGAGTTTCTTGCCATCGCGCGAGGGTACACCCCAGATTGGAATGGAACTTTCGCGAAGGAGTTTGGTGTGTCCAGCTAAATCCACATAGAGCAGGTCGTAGCAGTCGTTGAGAAAATCGTAATTGAGAGAATCGTAGCAAGCGCCAATCTTCGACTCGACAAAGAACCCCTTCCCGTCGGGCGCCCAGGTCGGTTCGAGGAGCGTCCCAAAACCCTTCACCGGGATGACAGACATTCGTGTTGGGGGTTGGGTGGATAGCGGCACGAGTTGAATGCTGGGATGGAGGGGATCGTGGTTTGCCATGGCTACTGTGGTGCCATCCGGGGAGATGGACCAATCGCCCAGAGTCGTTGGCTCCCAGTCCATGCGGCCGAGTTTCCGCCCCATTCCCCGCTCTGGGTCAAGCGCAAAGAAATCGAACTCCTTCTTTTCCACGGTCTCCCGCAGGACGCAAGTCCCTTTCGGGCTTACCGGGCAACTGAATTCGTCGATGGGCCCGGTCGTGCTAAGCTGCCGAGGCTTGCCGCCGCTGGCGGGAAGGCTGAAAACTCCAAGTGCATGGCTTGGCCATCCGGAAAACTCCATGAAAATCATGGATTGGCCATCCGGGGTGAATTGCGCCAAGGCGGCATTCTCAGGCAGTTGCGCCAGAAGCTCTATCTTTGAACCATCCACCTGCTGCTTGCTGATGGTCGACGGGCCATAGTCCTTGTTCTCAAAGATGACCGCATCCCCCTGGGGGGTCCATGCATGGGGATAGTTCGTCAATGATTGGCTTGTGAGCCGGGTGATTTCTTCCAGCGTAGGTCCGGGGAAATGAAGCTTTCCTACATAGGTATCCGGTGTGCGCCTCTCCACGACCGCTCCAAACTGGCTCCCGTCTCTGGAAGCGGAAAGGTTGCTGACCCTGATGTCGTGGCGGGAGACATCCCATGCCTCGGAAGGAATCAATAGTTGCGGACGGGAAAGAAACCGGCCGGACTTGAGGTCGGTCGCCGCCATCATCAGCCCATTGGCTGCAAAAATAAGCCTGCCGTCCTGAAGTAGAAAGGCGGAATCGAAGCGGATATTCTCTTCCTGCGCCAGCACTTGACCGGTCGCTGTATCGACGCACTTATATGTCCATTGATTCGGTGAATAAATCCCCGCTTCCGAGCCATCGCCGGCCTGTCCCGCCTCGGTGCGCGAAGAGACAGCGCTTTGCCAATCGAAGATCAACCTGCTTTTCTGAGGCGACCAAAGGAGAAAGGAGACCTGATCGCCATCCTTGCCTACCACCAGTGGATGAGCGTTTTGTCCGTCCACATCCGCGACCCAAATCTCGGTTTGCTGCTTGCGGGCATAAGCAATCCGGCTCCCATCCGGATTCACTGCGGCTAGACCCGCATCGTCGAGCAATAGGCGGGGCGGCTCACCCTGCAGGGAGACAACCCACACCTGGCTCTCGCTCCTTGCGGAGTCGATCCCGCTCAACAGCAGCGCCCGCCCGCTCGGATACCAGGCTAGCCGCTCGGCAAGAAAGGAAACCGGGGAGGGAAGCATGTGCTCCGCGCCGCTGTCGGTCTCATGGATGGTGACGCCCATACGATTGCAGTAGGCCAACAGTTTCCCGTCGGGCGACACGGCCGCCGCTGTGATCTTGTCCTCGCCTGCGACGAAGCCGATTTTCACATGGGGCGCGCTGAAAGTAGGAGGCGCAGTGGATCGTGCCGGCTTGCCCAGGCCTCGTTTTACGTAGCCGATCCCCAGCCCAAGAAGGAGCAGCCCAAGTGCCGCTCCGATGAGCCATACGCGAAAATGAGAACTGACAAGATAAGCCGCAACTCCTGCTCCATTCTTCTTTGCCGCGGCTTGGTGTGCCGGCGCCGCTGTCCGGCTGTGCGGTTGCGAATTGCTCCTGATCGCCTGCTGCTCTTGTTCAACTGCCGAAACTGCGGACTGCGACAAGGCCACCGTAACGGCCAGTTGGTTAAGGCCCTGAGCAGAGAGTTGCGGGCGGCTCTCCCTTTCCGGTTCATTGGAATCGTCTGGAAAGCTCTCGAACGGCTTGATCTCCTCCACTTCGGCGATGAAACGGTATCCAGTTCCGACCACGGTCTCTATATAGGTAGGCGAATTCTTGTCGTCTCCAAGCTGCGCCCTGAGACGGCGGATCGCGGAATACACCCCCAAATCGACATCAATGGTGCTTGTGTCTTCCCAGAGGGCGGCTTCAATATCGTCCCGTGTGATGAGCTGGCCACGCCGGGTGACGAAAAGCGCAAGCAGCTTAAAAAGGGAAGCCGGCAGGGCCAGCCGCTGCCCTTGCCGTCGAAGCTCCTGCTGCGCCATGTCGAACTGAAACGGGCCAAACCGAAAGATGCGGGGCTTTGTTCTTGTGTCCCTGTCTTGCACCAGATCCGCTTTCATGACGTACATGGCCCCTTTCGTTCTCATCTTAACCGTTTAGAATCAACATCTTACTCTGTCAGACCGATTTCAGATCGATTTCAGGCCCATTTCATGGACATTTCCGGGCTCTTCCAGCAGATTGATGGCAGCGTTCAACCACGGAGGATTCATCGCTTTCTTTCGGCTACAGCCGATGGCTGGAGCCGCACGGATCAACAGTTGTACTGCGCCGGCTTTTGCCTTCATTTCGCAGTTTTTTCAGGGCGTCTGAACTTGGGGCGGCCGCACTGCGGATTTCCTTGGTAACTGGCGCGCGGGCAACAAAACAGCTCCCGAGACCAGAGACCAATGAGCCAGTTAAGACGTTTGATTTGAGGTACTTCCCAATGCCTTCTGCAATTTCTCCATGCACAGACTATATTCCGGTTAAGTTTCTCATTTTTTCCCAATTTCTGTCCAGGACCTCCCCAAAGGCACTTGTTTCTCTGGCAGTCTTTGGCATCGTACACAGTGCCACGGGCGCCTCGTTTTTTCTGGCAATCTCCACCATGGTTTTCTTTTTTGGCGGCATTCTTTCGTTGAACCTTGCCATTCCGCCAAAGCAGTGGGCTGAGGCAAAGGATAGTTCGCTCAGACCTTCGGGCATGACAAAAACGCGACAGACCACTCCCCTTCGGACAGGACAAGGCCTGGCCGGATACGCCCATGGATCACGGCTTTTAAATGCCGGCGCATCTGCTTCCGGATGCACGGTCCATGACCTGATCTAACCATTTCACCGCTGCTTTTTCTTGTCGTCGTGATGTCCAAATCGTTTTAGCCGGATTCCATCGTCCGATTCCCTCACGCACTCAGCTGTGCCATCACCGCTGATCATCAGGAGAACCCTGTCTCATGGCTACGAGCTCGATTTTTGCTCTATCGTCCTTTGCCCCTAACGTCCGTCGTGCCCTCTCCGCGTTGCGCAGGGCGCCGGCCTTACTCATAGCTATCTGCGTCGCATTCTCCGCGACTGCTTCAGCCCAGGTGATTGTTGGAGGCGTGCAATCCCAGATACCGGCGACTGGTGTCGGCTACTCGGGAAGCACTTGCAGTACCCAGACCAGCGGCCTCTGGTGCGGTCCAGTCGGTGTAGCAACCGACTCCAGCGACAACATCTACATTGCCCAGTACAGCGCCAGCCAGATCGTGAAAATCGATGCGAACACGCATACACCGGCTGTGGTGCTGGGAACAGGAAGCGGCGCCACCGGCGTAGGCCACCCGCAGCAAATGGCGATGGACAGCAGCAATAATCTCTTCATTGCCGACCCGGACAACGATCGCATCGTCAAATACTCGACCACAACGAACGCCGTTGTCGCCACCTATCCGATCCCTGTTTATCCATTCGCCGTGGGCGTGGATAGCTCCAACAATGCATGGATCGGCGCGGGCGGCGCGCTTTACGAGATTCCCTCCGGCACGGGCAGCGGAACCGCCGCAGTCCAAAAAATATCGGCGGCGACCACAGGTCTCAGCAGCATCTGGGGCATCGCCTTCGATACCGGCGGCAATATGTGGGTCGCGAATAACCCCGATCCCAACAATCAGGGTCTTGCCACCGGATCGATCACCGAGTTCACCGCGGCCAGTTCGTTCGCCACGAAAAATACCGTCTTTACTTCAAGCACGCTTTATGGCCCCGGGCAAATCGTCTTCGACTCCTCCAACAATATGTACGTGGCCGAAGACAACAGCGATTCCGTCGTCAAGTTCATCTATAGCTCCGGCTATACCTATGGTTATAGCGCCGCGGCTTCGTACCCGCTGAGCACCGCCGTGCCCAGCGCCGAAGCGGTGGCGTTGGACAACAAGGGAAACCTCTTCCTCACCGCCTATGCCGACGGCGTTCAAGCCAACAGCAAGGTCATCGAGATCAGCACGCAGACAGCCAGCTTCGGCACGCAGAATGTCGGTACGACCTCGGCTTCTGTGTCGTTCAATTTCAATGTCCTTGCCGGCACCACTGTCGGCTCGTGGCAGGTGGTCGACCAAGGCCTCACTGGCCTGGAGTTCAACCAGGCGAGTTCCGGTTCTACCTGCACCACCGGCAGCTACGCCAGCGCCACGTCCTGCGTCATCATGGCTACCTTCACCCCCAAATATCCAGGCGTGCGTTACGGCGCAGTTAAGGCTTTGGATGGCAGCGGCAACGTGCTGGCCACAGCCTATGTCAGCGGCATCGGGCTGGCTCCACTGGCAGGTTTCTCGCCCGGAACTGTGAGCGTGCCTACCATCACGGGGCTGACCTTGAACGGCCCGCGCCGCCCGGTGTTCGATCCTGCCGGCAATCTTTACGTGGCCGATTTGGGCAACAATCGCGTGGTCAAGATCGCTCCCTCTGGAGCGGCAACCGTCGTGGCAACCCCTGGTCTTACGCTCAGCCAGCCGAACGCCGTCGCCCTGGATGGCGCCGGGAACCTCTACATCGCGGACGGCGGCAATAACCGGGTCGTGGAAGTGACTGCGGCGGGAACCGCAAGCGCACTCAACAACAACGGACTTTCCGTGGGACCCATCGGCCTCGCAATCGACGGCGAGGGCGATCTTTTCGTGTCCGACAACGCCAGTGCCCGCCTCGTCGAATATCCCATTGGCGGATTGGCGAAGGTGATTTACACCGGTCTGAACGATCCGCACGGCGTAGCAGTGGACGGCTCGAACAATATCTTCGTTGCCAATAACGGAGCCAACCAGATCGTAGAGATCACCAACGGGGTGGGAAGCGTCGTCAGCACCGGTTCCGTCACGCTGAATGCCCCCCATGCCGTCACCCTCGATAGCCCTGGAAACATCTACGTCTCCGACACAGGCAACAATCGCATGGTCGAGATTCCGGCCGGCGGCGGCACTGCGGTGGTCCTTGGCATGGGCACGTTGGCTCCGCCAACAGGGTCTTCGAACCCCCCGCTGTACGAACCGGTTGGAGCGGCGGTCAGCGGCGCGGGCGACCTATATGTCATGGACGCGGGCAACAATCGCATTGTTGTCAGTAGCCAGGAAACCCCTCCCGCGCTCACCTTCCCGACCCCAACCTTATCTGGAGTCGCCGACGGATCGGATGACCCGCTGTCCTTCACGCTCCTGAATCTGGGCAACGAAGCGCTGACCATTGCCAGCGCGGATTTCCTGAACGTAACCCCCGCAGGCCTGACCAGCTTCACCAACGATAGCTCCACCAGTTGCACGGGGAGCCTGGCGGCCAACAGCTCCTGCGTCTACGGAGTGGACTTCATTCCGGCGGCTGCCGGTTCCAACACCGGAACGCTGACCCTGACCGACAATACCCTTAACGTTACCGGATCGACGCAGGCCGTCTCGCTGAATGGCACCGGTATTGCCACTTCGGCGCCAAACGAGCCTGTCGGCACGCCGAGCCCGACCCAGACCGGGGCGCTCAGCTTCACCAGCAACTTCACGCTGGGCTCGATCAGCGTGGTCACCCAGGGCTACACAGGCCTTGACTTCCAACCCACTACCGGCGGCACTTGCTTGGTTGGCCAGACCTACTCCTCCGGCCAGAGCTGCACGGTCGACTACACCTTTACCCCGACCGTGCCGGGCGAGCGCCTGGGCGCAATCCTGCTCTACGACAACAGCGCAACACCGAAACTGGTTGCCACGCAATACCTCTCCGGCGTCGGCTTCGGGCCAGTGCTGCAGTTCCAGCCTGGCGAAGTAAGCACGTCGGCTGGAGTTGGCGTGGCCTGCTCGGGCGGCGCTTGCGGCGACGGCGGGCAGGCAACTGCTGCGAACATCTCCGGCATCAACAGCATCGTGTTTGACGCCGCGGGCAACACGTATCTGATCGATATCAACTCCGATGTGGTCCGCAAGGTGACCCCGGCGGGCGTGATTTCGACCGTCGTGGGTACAGAGAACTCGGCGTGTGCCAGTCCCACCTCCGCCTGCGGCGACGGCGGTCCTGGAACCTCTTCCCTCCTGAGGGGCCCCTCCAAGGCGGCCATCGACGGCGTCGGAAATATGTACATCTCCGACAAGGGCGATAACCGCGTTCGCGTCTTCAACGTCATCAGCGGCACCATCAATGCCTTTGCGGGCACCGGAAACACCTGCGGCAGCCCAGCTCCTGGGTCTTGCGGCGACGGCGGCTCTGCCTTGAGCGCTCAATTGGCAAGTGTGGACGGCCTAGCAGTGGATATTGCGGGCAATGTCTACATCGGCGACACCAACGATCACGAGATCCGCAAGGTGAACATCGCCACCGGCATCATCTCCACCATCGCGGGCACCGGCGCCACTTGCACAACCGGCGTCTGCGGCAACGGCGGACTGGCCACAGCGGCACAGATTGCCTATCCGAACGAGATTCACTTCGACACCGCCGGCAACCTTTACATCACCGACTCGACCGCCAACCGGCTTCGCTTGATCAACATGACGACCGGCATCATCAGCAACATCGCCGGATCGGGCAACGCCTGCTCCGTTCCGACCGGAGCCTGCGGCGACGGAGGACCGGCCAACAGCGCGCAGATGAGCACCATTTGGGGATTCTCGCTGGATGGCGCATCGAACATCTACATCGTTGACAACGGAGACAACAAGATCCGCTTCGTCAACGCCTCCACCGGCAACATCAGCACCGTGATGGGCACCGGCGTGGCTTGCTCGAGCCCGACAGCGGCTTGCGGCGACGGCGGCAATGCAGCGAGCGCCACGATGAATTACCCGGCAACCGTGGTCTTCGATCCTCAGGGAAACGTACTTGTCAGCGACGTGACCGACCGCAGGATTCGCAAGCTGACCTTTGCCGCATCCAACCTCAGCTATCTCACCACTTTTGTGGGCTCCACCAGCACCGACAGCCCCAAGAGCGTCACCATGGTCAACGCCGGCAATGCCGCCCTCAGCTTCCCTGCGCCCTCGACCGGGAGCAATCCGAGCATCGCGGCTGGATACACGCTGGACACAACCAGTGCCAATCCCACCACTTGCCCCAACGTCGCCGCAGGCGGTTCTGCCGGCAGCTTGGCCGTGGGCGGTTCCTGCATCTACTCCATCAACTTCGCACCGGTAGCGCCGGGCACGGACAGCGGTTCTCTGGTGCTCACGGATAACGACCTCGGAGTTACTCCTTCCACTCAGACAATCAGCCTGACTGGAATCGGGATCTCTCCCGTTGCCCAACTGGCCTGGGGCACGCTCCCGGCAACCACGCTCACCGCCGGCGGCAATACAGGCACGGTTCTCGTAGACGAACAGGACGGCTCAGGCAACACAGTCACCAGCGCCACCGACTCGATTACCTTGACGGTTACCGGGCCGAGTGGCTACACAGCAACCTACACCGTGACGGCAGTCGCCGGCGTGGCTACCTTCAACCTTTCTTCGGATCTGCTAACTGCTACCGGCGGCTACCAATACGTTGCCACTGCTACTGTTTATAGCAATCCGTTGAGCACTTCAACCGCCCCCGAGACAGTCACCGCGGCGGCCCCGGCCAGCATCGCGGCCTCCGGCTATCCGGCAGGCGGCAATGTTCAGACCATCGGCCTTGGCTACGGCTCGTCGTTCAGCGTGCTGGTTTCCGACCAGTACGGCAACCCGGTTCCGAGCGCGGTCGTCACCTTCAGCTCTCCGTCGAGCGGGGCCAGCGCTGTTCTTGCCGGGAGTCCCGCAACCACCGGCGCCTCCGGCGCCACTCTGGGCATCGCAACGATTACCGGCACGGCCAACGCCATCGCCGGCTCCTTCAACGTGACGGCGACAGTCTCCGGGGTTTCCGGCTCGGTGCTTTTCGCCGTGACCAACAACCAGGGACCGACGACCACCAGCATCGGCGCACTTCCGGCCACGCCCATCGTCTACGGCTCCTCGACCACCACGCTGAAGAGCTTGGTAGCCAGTTCCACAACCTCGGCTATTCCGACCGGCTCGGTGGCTCTCGCGAACAACGGCACGACCCTCACCGGCGCGTCGGCTGTCGCGTTGTCCTCCGGGTCCACCACCTTCACAACCCCGTACCTGACGGCCGGCAGCTACAGCTTCACCGCCAAGTACTCGGGCGACGCCAACTTCCTCACCTCGACATCGGGCGCCGCAGGCTATGTTGTGAACAAGGCGCCGGTGACCCTCACCGCGTCGAATTCGCAAACGGTGACAGCGCTCTCCACCGCCCCGGCCCTCAACCTGACCATCACAGGCGCCAGCGTCGGAGCTGGCATCTTGGTTCCCGGATCGGCAGGCGGCGGCGCGGTAGCCTGCAACTTCTACAACTCCAGCAGCGTTCTGGTAGCCACTACCACGGGCACGGTTACGGCGGGCTCTTCCAACTCGGCAGCATCCTGCCCGGTCCCCAGCGCGGCGAGCACCACGGTTGGCAGCTACAGCGTGACAGTGGCTTTCAACGGTGACTCCAACTACCTGGCAAGCGCCGGCGGTACGAACGGCGTTGGCGGCAACAGCCTCAACTTCCCGTACACCGTGATCAAGGCGACGCCCACGGTAGGCCTCACGGCTCTCCCGGCAACGCCTATCGTCTACGGTTCCTCGCAGACCACGCTCAACAGCGCGGTAACTGCCTCGGCAGGTTCTCCCACCGGCAGCGTTGTCCTCAGCAACAACTCGACCCCGCTCGGGGCGGCAATCACCCTCGCATCCGGAAGCGCATCCTACACCAGCTACTTCACGGCGGGCAGCTACAGCTTCACGTCTGCCTACTCGGGTGACGCCACCTTCCAAACAGCGTCCTCGGTCGCCGTGCCTTATGTGGTCAGCAAGGCGCCGGTGACCATCACTGCGTCGAGTGCGCAGACGGTGCCGGCGCTTGGCAGCACCTCGACCCTCAACCTGACCATCACCGGCGCCAGCGTCGGGACAGGCATTCTGGTTCCCGGCTCGGGCGGCGGCGCTGCGGTTACCTGCAACTTCTACAACAGCAGCAGCACACTGGTCGGCAGCAGCACAGCAACGGTGGTAGCGGGTTCTGCCAGCTCCTCGGCAGCCTGCCCGGTACCCGCCGCGGTGACCAACACGGTGGGCAGCTACAGCGTGACGGCCGGCTTCAACGGCGACTCCAACTACCTGGTCAGCGGCGCGGGCACGGGCGGCGGAAGCGGCAACAGCCTCAACTTCCCCTTCACCGTGCAGCCGGTAACCCCGGCCATCACCTGGTCGCCTTCGGCTTCGGCCCTGACGGTGACCTACGGAACGCTTCTTGGCGGCACGCTGACCCCCTCGGCCAGCTACGCCAGCAGCAGCGTCCCCGGAACGTTCACCTACACGGCCTCTTCGGTGGGCACGGTTAACGCCTCGTCGGTCCTGTCGGTGGGCGTCTATACGCTGACGGCCACGTTCACTCCGACCAGCAGCGATTACACCACCAACACCGCCAAGATCACCTACACCGTGATTCCGGCGACTCCCACGGTGGCGCTCACCTCCACCCCCAACCCGGTGTACATGCTCAGCACGGTCAGCTACACCGCGACCGTGACCGGAGTGACCAACGGCGTAACACCCCAGGGCACGGTTACCTTCTTTGACGGAACCGCCTCACTGGGCACTGCGACGCTGAACGCTTCGGGCGTGGCCACAGTGTCCGCTGCTCCGCAAGTGGCAGGCACCCACCCCATTACCGCGGTCTACGCCGGGAACACGTTCTACAACACGGCGACAAGCAACATCCTCAACGAAGTGGCGCAGGACTTCACCGTGGCGGTTGCCTCGGGCGGAACCGGCACGGCCACCGTCAACCCCGGCGGCACGGCGACTTACACCCTGGTCGTTAGCCCGACGGTTCTGGCCACCTTCCCCGGCCCGGTCACGCTGACCACCAGCGGTGGCCCGGCTGGCGCCACCATCACCCTTTCGCCCACCACGGTTGCGGGGGGAGCCTCGGCTACCAACCTGACCCTGACGGTGGTCACCGCCAACTCCATCGTGCAGAACACTCCTGAGAGCCTGGGACGCAAACTGGCGCCCCTCTCGCTGGCCTTCCTGTTGTTGCCTCTGGTGGGCTTCCGCCGCGGCCGCAAGGCGTGGCAGCGTTACTTGTCGGTTCTGCTACTGCTGGCCGGCTCCTTGGGTGCGGTCACGGCTCTGAGCGGCTGCAACAGCGTCCCCTCGGGCTACTTCGGTCAGGCTCCCAAGTCGTTCACCATCACGGTGACGGGAACCGCCGGAACCGCGGGCACACTCACCCACTCCACCAGCGTCACGCTGACCATCGAGTAACAGGGAGAAGAGACGATGAAGAATACCATGCGTTCCAGTGTGATGTTGGCAGCCACGTTAGGACTTGCCCTCCTGACCGGCGCCGGACAAACGTCCGGCGCCGGCAGCGCGGCCAAGCCGCCCGAGACCGACAAGTTCGATCTCGCGCTGACCTTCGACTACAAGCTGGTCAAGATCTCCACCACCAGCGGGCCGTTTCACGGCCTGGCCGGCGGGGGGGTGGACGGCGTCTACTGGCTGGGCGACGGGGCCAAGCGTTGGGGCATTGCCTTCGACGTGAACGGCGAAACCATCTCGAATATCCAGCCCGGCGTGAACCTGAGCCAGTTCACCGTCGTGGCCGGCCCGCGCTACACCCTCTGGCAGGACAAGAAGAAGGCCCACGGCGCGAATCTCTATGGCGAAGTCCTGGGCGGCTACGTCCACGCCTTCAACAGTGTCTTTCCTACCTCCACCACCGCCGTTCCCACCGCCAACAGCTTCTCGCTGCAGGCCGGCGGCGGCTTCAACCTGCCCCTGACCCGGTCGCTCGATCTGCGCCTGATCGAGGCCGACTTCATCATGACCAAACTGCCCAACAACAACAACGACTTCCAGGGCGATGCCAGACTGTCGGCGGGCCTGGTCTTCCGCTTCGGGGTCTCTGCTCCGGCGCCGGTGACCCTGTCGTGCTCGGCCAGCCCTAGCTCGATCTTCCCCGGCGATCCGGTCACGGTGACCGCTTCGGCCGGCAGCCTGGACCCCAAGGCGAACGTCCTCTACTCCATGTCGGGAGCGGGCCTCAACGCCACGACCGCGACGGCCACGGTGGCTACCGGGGCTTTGGCTCCGGGCAGCTACACGGTCAAGTGCGGCGTCAAGGAAGGCAAGGCGGGCAAGGAAGGCCTCAAGCCCTGGGAAGTCGCGGATGCCTCGGCCAGCTTCACGGTCAAGGCCTTCGAGCCGCCCACGGTCAGTTGCTCGGCTAACCCCACCACCATCAAGCCGGGCGAGACGGCGACGATTACCGCCATGGGCATGAGCCCGCAGAACCGTCCGTTGAGCTATAGTTACTCGGCCACGGCCGGCTCGGTCAGCGGCTCGGGCACCACGGCGACCTTCAACTCGGCGGGCGCACCGACCGGCACGGCGGGGATCACCTGCTCGGTGGCCGACGACAAGAACCAGACGGCGACGGCTTCGACCAGCTTGACCATCATGGCTCCGTACGTGGCGCCGATCCCTCACACCGAAACGCTCTGCTCGATCGGGTTCGACAAGGACAAGAAGCGTCCCGCGCGTGTGGACAACGAAGCCAAGGCTTGCCTTGACCAGGTGGCGATGGACCTGCAGCGCCAAGCCGACGCCAAGGCGGTGGTCGTAGGCTCTTCCGACGCCAAGGAGAAGGCAGCCACGGCGAAGGAGCAGAAGGCGGCCTTGAAGAACAAGCACGTGAAGGTGGTGGACATGGCCGCCGAGCGCGCTGTCAACGCCAAGGAGTACCTGGTGACGGACAAGGGCATTGATGCGACCCGCGTCAGTGTGGCTACCAGTGCGGCCGA
>Ga0181520_10003609_pt1 | contig 26959 bp, 18 predicted proteins | sample PEATcosm2014_Bin_29_FD_132451 | JGI IMG/M metagenome (GOLD analysis project Ga0181520, IMG submission 132451) | Peatland microbial communities from MTU Mesocosm Facility, Houghton, MI, USA - PEATcosm2014_Bin02_30_metaG | ecosystem: Environmental > Terrestrial > Soil > Wetlands > Peat | place...
GCAGCGGGAAGAGCGTGAGGAGGCATTCCGGGAAGGCCGGTTGAAGATTCTCTATTGCAGTCCCACCATGGAGTTGGGCGTCGATATCTCGGATCTGAACGTTGTCAATCTTCGCAACGTTCCACCAACCCCCGCAAATTACGCCCAGCGGAGTGGCCGAGCAGGTCGAAGCGGCCAGCCGGCCTTGGTCTACACCTACTGCAGCATCGGGAGTTCTCACGACCAGTATTTCTTCAAACGTCCAGAGCGCATGGTCTCTGGTCGGGTTGCCACGCCCCGCTTGGATTTGGCGAATGAGGATCTGATTCGGTCCCACATCCACGCTCTATGGTTGGCCGAGACCAAGGTGGATTTGAGACGTTCTCTCCGGGACATTCTGGACATCGAAGGTGATAACCCATCTCTGAAGGTAATGCCCTCCATCTCCACTCAGATGGAGAATCCTCTTTTCAAGGTGGCCACACGAAAAAAGGCCCAAGCCATCCTGGATGGCCTGAAGGACGAATTGGCTGGGGCCGCTTGGTTCACTCAGGAATGGCTTGAACGGGTGCTTCTCCAACTGGAGAAACACTTTGAGGCTAGCTGCGAGAGGTGGCGAACCATGTACCGGAGTGCCCGGAACCAGCAAGAGATCCAGAACAAGATCATTCTGGACCCCACACGGTCCCACAGTGCTCAGGAGCAGGCCAAGCGGCTCCGCCGAGAGGCTGAGGCTCAGCTAAAGCTGCTCTGCGATTCGGACAATTTGATGCAGTCCGATTTTTACAGTTACCGGTACTTTGCGAGTGAGGGTTTCCTTCCCGGCTACAACTTCCCCCGACTCCCACTCTCGGCCTTCATTCCTGGCCGACGGCAAGTCCGTGAGAAGGAGGGCGAAGAATTCCTATCCCGTCCACGTTTCCTAGCCATCTCAGAGTTCGGCCCCCGAGCAATCATCTACCATGAAGGCAGCCGCTACGAGATAAACAAGGTAATCCTGCCCGTAGGCGAGGGGCCGATTCTAGGCCAGATGAAGCGATGCACGGCCTGTGGCTACCTTCATGCGGCACCGGAAGGTCAACCAGGACCAGATGTCTGTGAACACTGCGGTCAAAGCCTCGGACTAGCATTGACCAACATGTTCCGACTCCAGAATGTCGCCACTCGTCGAAGAGAACGCATCAATTCCGATGAGGAAGAGCGTCTCCGCAAAGGCTTTGACCTCCAAACAGCAGTCCGCTTCGAAGAGCGAGGCGGCAAGCCCAGTCCTCGGAAGGCGGACCTTTACGAGGACACCACCCCTTTGGCAGTCTTGCACTATGGTGACGCTGCGACTATCTGGCGTGTGAACCTCGGGATGCGACGGCGAGACCTTAAGAAACCAGATGGGTTCATCCTGGACCTGGAGCGCGGCTACTGGGCCTCTCAAAAGGATTTGGATGAACAAGAAAATGGGCCAGTGGAGGAGATGTCCGGGAACGTGGCTCGGGTCATCCCCTATGTTGAAGATCGGCGAAATTGCCTCCTCTTCACGCCATTCCCTGGTCGGGAACCTGCTTTCATGGCTACGCTCCAAGCGGCTCTGAAGAATGCGATCCAGGTTTACTTCCAATTGGAGGATTCGGAACTCGCGGCCGAACCTCTCCCTTCCGGGAATACCCGCAACCAAATCGTGATCTACGAAAGCGCGGAGGGAGGGGCAGGGGTGCTGAGGCGTTTGGTGGAGGATGGCCAGACAGCCCTCATTGATGTGGCTAAGACAGCCCTGGATCTGCTGCACTTCGACCGCATCACTGGGGAAGACCTCAAGTTCCCCAAGGGCTCAAAGGAAGCCTGCGAGGCTGCTTGCTACGACTGTCTGATGTCTTATGGGAACCAGTGGGACCACGAGATGCTTGACCGCCATCTGGTCAAGGACTACCTCCTCGCCATGAGTCGCGGAACCCTCAAGGTCTCCTCCAGTGCCAAGAGCCGGGAGGAACATCTCCATGATCTAGTCAAGTTGTGCGACTCCAAGCTGGAGAAAGACTGGCTCGGCTTTCTCTACACCAAGGGTCTCCGCCTCCCAACCCGAGCACAGATTCCATTCACGCCCTGTATGACCCGTCCGGATTTCATGTACGACGACCATCAGGCTGTGGTCTATGTGGACGGGCCACCTCACGACTTCCCTGAACGCCAGACCCGTGATCAGGCCCAGAACGTTTGTATGGAAGATGCAGGATTCCAGGTCATCCGGTTTCACCATGCGGACAACTGGGGAGATGTGGTGAAGAGCTATCCCTCCGTGTTCGGGAGCCTCTCATGAGTTTTTCGGTTGGTAGTCTGGTTAGCGTTCGGGGCCGCGAATGGGTCGTTCTGCCGGAAACCACAGATGAGATGGCGATGCTGCGCCCCTTGGGCGGTGGTGACATGGAGGTCACGGGTATCCTCACTGCCCTTGAGGAGATTCGACCCGCCCGGTTCGATTACCCGAAACCTGAGCAGGCTGGAGATTATCGTTCGACCCGGCTGCTCAGAGATGCGCTACGGCTTGGGTTCCGGGCCAGTGCCGGTCCTTTCCGATCCTTTGGGCATCTCAATTTTGAACCCAGGCCCTACCAACTTGTTCCCCTGTTGATGGCCCTGAAGCTCGATCCGATTCGTATGCTCCTCGCCGATGACGTAGGCATCGGTAAGACTGTTGAGGCGGTTTTGATTGCCAAGGAACTGTTGGATCGAGGTGAAATAACACGAATGGCGGTGCTGTGTCCGCCCCATCTTGCTGAGCAGTGGCAACGGGAACTCAAAGACAAGTTCCAGATTGAGGCCGAGTTGGTTCTGGCTGGGACTGCTCGTCGCATGGAGTCAGAGTGTCGGGGCAGTGAAAACCTTTTCGAGCACTACCCTTTCACCGTCGTATCGATGGACTACATCAAGTCCGATCAAAGGCGGGATGATTTCCTCAGGACTTGCCCAGAGTTTGTCATCGTTGATGAGGCTCACACCTGTGCCCACGCCGGGAGGGTTGGCAGTTCTCAGCACCAACGCCACTTGCTGCTTCGGAAACTGGCCGAAAAGGATGATCGGCATCTGGTCCTTGTTACGGCCACTCCCCATTCCGGCAACGAGGATGCGTTCCGATCTTTGCTGACTATCCTGGACCCGGCATTTTCGCACCTGCCTGCTGAACTGTCCGGAGACGCCAACCGTGTGCATAGGGAACGACTTGCTCTCCACCTCGTGCAGCGAAAGCGAGGGGACATTGAGCATTACCTCGATACCGATACGCCCTTCCCTAAGCGTCAGGACGCTGAAATCTCATATGCGCTCAGTCCCGCCTATCGGGCCTTCTTCCAGAAGGTTCTGGCCTTTGTCCGGGAAACCGTCCAGGACACAACGGGGACGATAATTCGGAAGCGTGTGCGGTGGTGGTCCGCCCTTGCCCTGCTGAGGTCTATGGCATCCAGTCCTGCTTCCGCAGCCGCCACTCTGCGGAATCGAGCTCACAACTTGGACGCTGAGACCATCGAGGAAACCGATGAACAAGGTCGCCGGTCTGTCATGGATATCAGCGACGACCACGATGCTCTTGAAGTATCTGACCTTGCTCCCGGCAGTGACCTGGGTGAGGGCGATGAGGAAGCCCTCCGCACCCGTCGGCGTCTTTTGGACATGGCCAGACAAGCTGATTCGCTCTTCGGGGCACCGGACACCAAGCTCGACATGGTAGCGAGTCAGGTCAAGCTACTGTTGGAGGATGGGTACAACCCCATCGTGTTTTGCCGCTTCATCCCCACTGCTGAATATGTAGCCGACCATCTCCGTTCAGTTCTGAAACGCCAATTCAGCGGAATCGAGGTTGCCGCAGTAACGGGGCTTCTGGCCCCTGCAGACCGAGAGCAGCGGATTCAGCTACTAGGCGAATCCTCTCCCCGTGTGCTGGTGGCCACGGATTGCCTCAGTGAGGGCGTCAACCTCCAGGATTACTTCGATGCCGTCGTACACTACGATCTGAGTTGGAACCCCACCCGCCATGAGCAGCGGGAAGGCCGTGTGGACCGATTTGGCCAGCAGAGGAAATTGGTCAAGGTGCTCACCCTGTTTGGTCGGGACAACCAAATCGACGGCATTGTCCTTGATGTTCTTCTTCGAAAGCACAAGAAAATCCGAAGCTCACTTGGGATCTCCGTTCCCGTTCCCGCGACCTCTGATGAAGTCCTGGAGGCCGTTTTCGAAGGGTTGCTGCTGCGGGGCCAGGATGTACACAGTCAGGAACAGCTTCTGCCAGGGCTTGAGGACTACTTCAAACCTCAGACAGAGGACCTGTACGCCCAATGGGAGGCAGCAGGGGAAAGGGAGAAGAAGTCCCGGACCATCTATGCCCAACACGGGCTGAAGACTGAGGAGGTCCACCAGGAGTTGGAGGCCGCCCGAAGAGCCATCGGGATGGGTGTGGATCTGGAAAACTTTGTTCATGACGCATTGCAGGGCCTCGGGGCAGCATTCAGCCAGGACCGCAAGGGTACACGTGTTGATCTGGCAGAGTGCCCCAAAGGCTTGAAGGATGCCCTCCCCGTCGATGAAGAGCAGATACTCGTTCGTTACCAGACCCCGGCTCCAGAAAAGGGTATGCTCCTTAGCCGCATCCACCCCTTCGTGGAAAGTCTTGCTAGCTATGTGCTGGACACGGCCCTAGATCCAATAGGCAAAGGTATCGCAAGCCGTTGCGGGGTAATTCGGACCGAAGCGGTTTTGGCTCGGACCACCTTAATCCTTCTTCGACATCGTATGCACCTGATTGTCAACCGGGACGGCAGGGACTATCCCCTGCTTGCCGAAGATGCGGATCTGTTGGCATTCCAGGGGGCACCAGATCAGGCCAAGTGGTTGGAAAGGGATCAGGCCGAGAAACTCCTGCTGGCGATACCTTCCGGCAACGTGGTACCCGAGCAAATCCGGAATTTCCTCCAGGTAGTTTTGGATGGGATGCCCCATCTGGCCTCGCGCTTAGAGGAAGCCTGTGGGGAACGAGCAGATGCCCTCCTTCAGGCCCACCGCCGGGTCCGCCAAGCCACCAAGACTAAAGGCACCCTCAGGGTAGAGGCACAACGTCCCCCGGATGTTCTGGGAATCTATGTGCTTCTGCCAATGCCGGTAAAGGGAGTTTGAGATGAGCCGCCGCCAGCCCTTTCTCAATATCCGAACCGAGGGTGCCCTCTTGCCATCGGATTTACTTGGTCGTCTTCTTGAGGGTGAGAACCTACCGGGTCTGAAGCCTGAGGATTACCACCTTGGTGCAGGGGAGAAACTCAACGAAGCCATCAGCCGGTCCTGGACCCGTCTTCTGTCCATCTGGGCGAGTTTCAGAAAATCCCAGGCGGTTCTACCCGCCACGGACATGGGAACCACACTGACTCGGGAGAAGTGGCTCCTGCCGCTTTTTCAAGAACTTGGCTATGGCCGACTGATCGGGTCCAGCCCTTTCGAGATTGATGGCAAGAGCTACCCCATTTCCCACCTATGGCACGGCCAAAACTATCAAGTCCCCGTTCATCTGGTGAGCTTCCGAGCCGACCTGGATAGACGTAGTGAGCAGAAGATCCAGGGTGCCAGTAAGGCGAGCCCCCACGGGCTGGTGCAGGAGTTCCTGAACCGATCGGAACCCCACCTGTGGGCCTTCGTTTCGAACGGACTAACACTTCGTATCCTCCGGGACAACGCCAGCCTCACTCGCCAAGCTCATGTGGAGTTCGACCTTGAAGGAATCTTCGAGAGCGAAGCCTATGCGGATTTTCGTCTGCTTTGGATGGTCTGCCACCAGTCCCGAGTTGAGGGCACAACCAAGGATCGCCCCGAAACATGCTGGCTAGAACTTTGGTCCAAGCAGGCCCAGACGGATGGGCTTCCCGCCTTGAAACACCTGCGAGATGGAGTAGAAAAAGCACTTGAGACCCTTGGCCAGGGATTTGTTTCCCATCCAGCCAACACAGCTTTTCGGGCACATCTACAGAATGGCCAGCTTCACAAAGATGATGTATATAGGCAACTCCTGCGCTTAGCTTACAGATTGATCTTCCTGTTTGTCTCGGAAGATAGGGATCTGCTTCATTCCCCAAGTGCAACCGAACAAGCTCGCTATCGCTACGCTCATTATTACAGTGGACAACGTTTGCGGCAGATGGCGGAACGCTCCAGAGGTGGCCGCCACGGTGATCTCTGGGTCAGTCTGCGAATGGTTTTCAAGACCCTTGGTAAGGACGAAGGTTGTGCAGAACTCGGCCTCCCGGCTCTGGGTGGATTCCTTTTCGAAGGCGACGCCCTTCAGGATCTTGATAGTTGTGAGCTCAGCAACGACTTTCTCCTCAAGGCCATCCGCCACCTTTGCTTGGTTCGCGACGATAAAAACAGCCTGAGGCTCGTAGACTATCGGAACCTTGGCAGCGAAGAGCTTGGGAGCATCTACGAAAGCCTGCTCGAACTGAGTCCAGAGCTAGAGGTCGATGCTGGAATCTTTACCCTCGTCACCTTGGGGGGGAATGACCGAAAGACCACCAGCAGCTACTACACCTCCACACCAGTGATCATGGCTTTATTGGTTTCCTCCTTGGACCCGCTCCTTGAGGAGGCCAAGCGTAAATCCAACCCGGAACGGGCGTTGTTGGACATCAAAGTCTGCGATCCGGCTTGTGGCAGTGGGCATTTCCTGGTTGCTGCTGCTCACCGGATTGCCAAGCATGTCGCAGCGATCCGAACCCAGGAAGAGGCTCCGGCACCGGAAGCCGTCCGAACAGCAGTCCGTGATGTCATCGGGCACTGCCTGTTCGGCGTAGACTTAAACCCCATGGCTGTGGAGTTGTGCAAGGTAAGCCTATGGCTGGAAGCCATTGAGCCGGGGAAGCCCCTTTCCTTCCTTGACCACCACATCCGGTGGGGCAACAGTCTCTTGGGAACAACCCCCGCCCTTATCTCTAAGGGGGTCCCAGAGGAAGCCTTCGATGAAATTGACGGGGATGATGCCGCCACCTGCCGAAGTTTGAAAGCCAAGAACCGTCAGGAACGATCCGGGCTCCGCCCCCTGTTCAGCACCCACACCATGGACCCTGTGGCAGTTCTTGCACCCGTGAAGGCCGCCTTAACCGCCCTTGAAGGGCACAGTGATGGGGATATCCAACAAGTCCACGACATGGAACAGCGATTCCAGGCATTGGAGGGCTCAGACCCCTATCAACACGCCAAACTCATCGCTGATGCTTGGGTGGCCGCCTTCATGTGGTTCAAAGTCCCAGATTCACCCGAGCCTCCCACGCAGTCTGTTTTTGAGACTCTTTGTGGAGATCCCAGGGCTATCCCCGCGACGACCCTCAAGGAGATTCGGCGGCTTTCGGCGACCTACGGATTCTTCCACTGGCATCTGGCCTTCCCCCAGATATTCCGCCCTGGTGAAGGACTTGAAGGCTGGGAGGGCGGGTTCGATCTTGTGTTTGGGAACCCTCCATGGAAACCCCTCAGCCCTGATGAGAAGGAGTTCTTCAGCCCATACAATCCAGGTTTTCGTTTTCGTGACAAAGATGGGCAGGAGCAGATCAAGACTGAGTTGTTACAGCATGCTGCCATTTTAAACAAATGGGCTGATTACACCCGCCGCCTTTATGCATGGGTGCGTTTCTTCCGGCGCAGTGGACGCTACCGTCTGTTCGCTCCAGGCAACCTTGGCAAAGGCGACTTCAACGTCTATCGAATGTTCGTGGAAACGGCCCTTCAAACCTCCCGAACTGGTGGATACGCCTCTCAGGTTGTTCCCGATGGACTATACAACGGGGCCAATGCTATGGCCATTCGACAAGAACTGTTTACTGCCTTCCATCTCAACCGTCTACTCGGCTTTGAGAACGCCAAGGAAATTTGGTTTAAGGACATTGATACTCGTTCCAAGTTCTGCATCTATGCTGCCCAGCGTGGTGGTTCAACTCAGGTGTTCGAGGCGGCTTTCAACATTAAGAGCGTCGAGGAGTTGAGTTCGATCCTTGAAGGTGATGGCCTCAGGATGGATGTACGCCTGATCCATGAGTTCAGTCCGGACGCCCTGGCCATAATGGAAATGAGCGATCAACTTGACATCGATATTACCGTGAAGATGTATTCCAGGTGGCCGAAGTTTGGAGAGTCCATTCCGGGCACACCCAATCGTGTATACATGCGTGAACTCGACATGGGCAACGACAGGGATATCTTCGATGAAGCCCCTGATGGAGTGCCTCTTTATGAGGGCCGAATGGTTGAGCAGTTTGACCATCGTGCCAAAGGCTACCGTTCTGGGCGTGGTCGATCTGCCGTGTGGGAGGAATTATCCTTTGCTAATCCGAACAAGTCCATCCAGCCCCAATGGAGGATTCCAACCAAAGATATTCCAGACAAGACTCTTGAACGGATGAATGGATATCGCATCGGGTTCTGCGATGTCACAAGCCCTACGAATGAAAGATCTCTGAACGCAGCTTTGATCCCTCCGGCTTGTTTATGCGGAGATAAGGTTCCGACTATTAGCTTTCAGAAGGGATTTGAATGGGCCTACATGGTTTGGCTTTGTGCCGCCAACTCCTTCGTCATGGACTTCATAGTCCGGAAAAAGGTGGCCCTGAAGATGTCATATACTGTTGTTGACAGTCTCCCTTTCCCACGCCTGGGGAAGAGCGATTTTCTCGCGAAGGAATTGGTCCTCCGAGGAGCTCTCCTCACATGCACCGGCCCCGAAATGACTGGGTATTGGGATGCTCTGGCTGCTGAGGGATGGGTGCCCTCACGCTCCAAACCTGATGAAATCCCAGGAATCCTGGATGAACCGAAACGTCATCAAATCCGAGCGGAGATCGACGCCATTGTAGCCAAGCATCTTTATGGCCTTACCGAGCAGGAACTGGACTTCGCTATGGATTCCTTCCCGACCTTACACCGTCGAGATGTTCGGGACTTCGGCGCACCGGTGACCCGGAACGCAGTAATAGCTGCCTATCGTGGACTTAGCTAGGTAGCTGAAAAACTACCCAACATCTATTCTCCAATCCCACCATCCTCAAAAAGGTTAAACGTCCATGCGTGATGACAACCCACCCCAATCCGTCACAAGTGAGGCCAAGAAGCTAATCAAAGCCTTTGAAGAGGGGTTCGCTGAATATTCTTCAAACTGGGTCTCATCCTCCCAGTTTCACGAGGCGAGTGGGGATTACGAATGGGCCGTTTCTCAACTGCCCGGCAAGGGGTTAACGCTTGAGATCGGGACAGGTGCTGGCCGTAGCACACTGGCCCTTTTAAATCATGGTTGCACTGTCGTTGGGCTGGATCACAACCATTACTGCCTTGAAGAGACCCACTCCCTGCTTCAGAAAGCTGGGTATCCAACAGAGGTCATCTACCGTTTTAGCTGGGAGGCTATACCTGAAGGCGGGGTCCGACCGAAATATCACCCTCTCACCGAAACTCCAACACTTCAGCCGGGGGGGTGCCTTCTTATAGAAGGAGATACCCAGCAAGTAGATGTAGGGGGAACGCGGCATGGCTTGACTGACGATGAAATAGTCAAAATCCTAAAGCCGCTAGGATTTGAGTTAGCAGTGTGCTGGTTTCCTGGGACTGGGATGCCACTTCCTGCAAACCCGGCCCCAGGACAAGTGGACATCAGCACCTACAAGGTGCACATGATCAGGAATTCTTTCGAGGTGGCGGCAAGAATCCTACCGCCTGGAGGCCACCTGCATGTAGTTGATCGGGTCCCGCCAGAAGGTTCTGCCGCTCAGTCTAGGCGCATTTTCGCCCCCTACAATATGAACTTCAGCCTGATTACCAGCGAAGAACGGATTACTTGCCTCGACGGGTATTCCGGGGTCACCCTCCACCAAAGTTCTGAAGAAAAATCAGCGAACGTAAAGCTGGTTTCGCTCCTATACCAGAAGCCCAATCCAAAGGCGGACTGACCATGACCTCCGTCCAGACCGACTTCAACCGATTCCTGATCTGGCTCAGCGGAGAAGGGGTTGGAGCGGACCAAATTAGATTGGCCAATCTTCTTGCGGCCAACCTAGAGGAGATCGCCTCTGTTGGGGTGAATCAAGGCAAACGTTCTAAGCTACTCATACGAATTGCACAAACCGGGTTGAACGCGGCCTCGGCCCGGCTACCTACATTCGATGAGAAGGATTCGGTAACTGTGCCCAACTGGAAACGCTTGAAACACTTAACAGTTGGACCCTTCCGAGGGTTTAGCCGCCCAGAATCCTTCGATCTGGACCGGCGAATCATCCTTGTTTACGGCCCGAACGGCTCGGGGAAGTCGAGCTTCTGCGAGGCATTAGAACATTCCCTCCTTGGGACAGTGGGTGAAGCAGAAGCCAAGCGCATCGATCAACCAGCCTATTTCGTGAACGCTAGGATCGGATCATATGTAGCACCAGTCCTTCTCGGAGTTGAGGGAAGTGGCCAGGAGGTTGCAATATCCCCCGATGAAGAGCGACTTCAATTTTGCTTTATCGACAAAAACAGGATTGATGCCTTTTCACGGATCGCCGCCAAAACAGCAACAGAACGATCACGGTTGGTTGCGACTCTGTTCGGTGTGGAGGGGTTTGACGAGTTTGTCCGAGGCTTCAACGAAAGCATTGACGCCTACCTTGACCTCGTTGGGGCCAAGAAACAGGAACTTGATCGGGCTAGATTGATCTTAGCGGCCGATCTAAAAAATGTTCGTGAAGCGGCCAACAGGGCGGAAGAATTAAAAATCGAAGAGGCTGAACTTGCAAAGAAATTCGATTCAGCCCTTACCTTTGAGGGTTTAGTAGCCGCCATTGGCACTCCCGATAATCCTGGACGCTTGAAACATGTTGAGGAAGAGTTGGATACGCCTCTCCCGATTGCAGTTGGGGTTACCTCTCTGATCATCGAAGCAAACCTCAAACAGGTTTTGTTGGCGAAGTCCTCTCTCCAGTCCATTGAAAAGGAGCTAGGCCGCCGCAGGGGCGAGGTCTCCTTCAAAAAGCTCTACCAAGCTGTGGAAGATCTGCGGGCCACCTCCCCGGAACGATGCCCTGCTTGCGATACCCCCTTGGAGGGGCCGAATGGGGTCGTTCGGGATCCCTATGAGAAGGCCAAGAATGGGCTCGCAGCCTTGGGAGAACTTGCGAACCTGGAGGATCGTCAAAGAGAGGCCAATGCTGAAGTTGCACGGGCCAGCAAAACACTCTGGGAAACATTGAGGAAGGTCACTGAGTTTGCCGAAAATCACGTTACCCCTGGAACTCTCGTTCCTGAAGCCCTTCAGGGCATTGCCAATGAATCGGTTGGGGAATGGTGGCAGCCTCTTCTAGAACCGGGGACTGATGGGGAATCGATATGGCCCGCAATCCGGACCCTGGTTGCTCATATAGAGCGGCACGACACTGAAGTCCAAGCCGCAGGTACCGTGAGAGAAGAACTGAAGAAGGAACGAACCCGCCTCCAGGAGTTCAATGTCCTTTTGGTGGCACAGAAGACAAAGCGGACAGAATGGGCTGACTCCGTGGCAAAGGCAGAAGGTCGCATCGCTGCATTTGATGTCACAAATAAGCCCCTACTTGAAGCTGTTGAGGCGGAAGCACCCCTGGTTGAAATAAACCTGCGGATTAAGGCTGCTTATGACTCTTTGTTGTTTCAATTGAAACGTTTTCGAGACTCCCTTCCAGCATCACTTGTGGCCGACCTCAACGAAACCACAATGTTGCTCTACAACGGTTTCAATAGGGACGATCCTGAATCCGATCACCTTGTCGGGCTTAAATTACCCCTTAATAACTCGAATTTGATTGAGGTGACCTTTTCTGGAGACCCAGGCCACCAGCACAACGCGCTTCATGTGATGAGCGAGGGGCATATTCGTTGTTTGGGATTGGCGATCTTGGTCGCCAAGAACATCAAATCAGGCTGTCCACTGTTGGTTTTCGATGACGCGGTCAATGCCATTGACGATGATCATCGAGCCGGAATCCGACATACGATCTTCGAAGGGCCATATTTACAAGGGAAACAGATTATACTGACCTGCCACGGCGAGGAGTTTATCAAGGACACTCAGCAGTTGCTTGGAGTTGAGACGGTCAAGACGGACTGCTGGTTATACGTGTTCCTTACCCACGAGGGGGACAATGTCATTCGGGTTGACTCCGTGCCGACCTCCAGGAACTACCTCCTTACAGCCAGAGACAAGTTCTGCAAACTTGAAATCCGGGAAGCCCTGACGGATGCACGAAAGGCCGTGGAGAACCTAAATAGACGAACTTGGACATGGCTGGAAAAGCGAGGGCAAGGAACCCTCAAGCTCACGTTTGATGGACCAAAGGCGAGGACCGAGGCGAGGGATCTCCTGGATGCTATTTGCAAGAACCTGAGGAAGGAATCCCTCGGAGACGTCAATAAGGGGCCTCTCCTTGACAGTTTTGAATGTCTGCAAGGGGCTCAGGAGTGGTCTTATCTCAATACTGGGACCCATGAATGGGAAGACATCAAGGAGTTTGACCGCGAAGTTGTCTCCAATATTTTGACCGCTCTTGAACGAATTGACCGAATAGTAAACCCCAGCCCATCTCTCATTCATTCTCCATAGGGTTTGAGATTGGATCAGTGATAGAACTGTCCATGGTTTGTGTTGTGAAATCTAGATTCTGTTTTGGGGCACCATATGGATAAAAATACCCAGCAATTCCAAGAAACCTGGGATGCTTTCCTCGCGGAGTGGCCCCTCGATCGTCTTCGATCTATGACGCTCCCGGACTACACCTCTGTCGGGCAGAGCCATTCATTCACGGCCTGGATCGAGAGCCGCCTGGACAAGATGGGGAGCATTTGGGGGGGGTCTTCATTCAAATTCGGGATCTTTTCTCGCAAAAATAAAGCTGTCAAAACCGGTGGAGGCGGTGATTCCTACTCCGAGGACTACGGCTGGTACACTAAATATGGCAGCACCCCGAAGGATGCCTTTTCCAAGGTGAAATCTTTGGTTTTACAGGTTGCTGAGTCGGCGGCACGTGGGGATTATGCTGCAATTGATTCTGTGGACCTTGGGGAAGCTTACAAGTGGAAAATTGCCTTCCACTACCAAAACAGGGAGAATCCTGGCGTGGTTGCAGTTTTCAAACCCAAACGCCTCAGAGCATGGTTGAAAGGAAAAATTGGAATCATCCCTTCCCAGACCTCGGAGTTATACCGCCAGATCCTTCTCCTCCAGCAGGGCAAGGATCTCCTCGCGCTTTCCGAGGAAGTTTGGAAGGAGACTGCGTCGGAGGAGCCCCCGGTAACCCCTGGGGAGAAGCCGGTTGTGGACGAGGGTGAAGAACTGGAGTCTGAGGCCCCATTGGATTTGCCTCTAAACCTGATCCTCTATGGCCCTCCCGGCACGGGGAAAACATACTGCACTGCCGGGCTTGCGGTGAGGGCCTGCGATGGTGTGGTCCCTGAGAGCCGAGAGGCTCTGATGGCCCGTTACCGCGAATTGCGAAACCTACATCGCATTCGCTTTGTCACCTTCCATCCATCCTTTACCTACGAAGAATTCGTGGAGGGCATCCGTCCCTCAACTACTGACGGTGGCCTCGTCCGTTACGACGTAAGACCAGGAGTACTCAAGAAGGCCGTAACCATGGCGAGAGAGTTGTTTGAAAAACGGGAGGCTCCAGCCTCAACGATCAAGATGAAAGGCCGCAAGCTCTTCAAGATGTCCCTTGGGGATACTGGCAAGACTGGAGATGACTGGATTTTCCCCGACTGCATTGACCACGGATACATAGGTCACGGGTTTGCGCCAGGGATTAATTTCGTAGGGTCCGATAGCACCCTTCAGACCGTCCGTGACCTATACAAAACCTACCACCATGATGCTAAAGACACAGACTTCAACATCACAGCAGTCCACTACCTCAAGAATGAACTTAAAAAGGGAGACCTAGTACTGATCTCGGATGGGAACACCAAGTTCCGAGCCATTGCTGAAGTCACCGGAGATTATTTCTACGAACCAAATGCGCAATACGAGCAACGGCGGGCAGTAAAGTGGCTTTGGACCTCAGCCGAAAGCCTTCCTGTTGAACTCCTGTTTTCCAAACGTCTTTCTCAGATGAGCATTTATCTCATGGACCAGGATGCGGTGAAGTGGGATGCCCTGCAGGAACTGCTCTCACCCAAGCGTACGAGCGGTGTGGCTCCGAACTGCGTGTTGGTGATCGACGAGATCAACCGAGCGAATCTCGCTAAGACCTTCGGCGAATTGATCACCCTGTTGGAGCCCAGCAAAAGGCTTGGCCAGTCTGATGAACAGGAAACCGAACTGCCCTATAGCGGGGAAATGCTGGGTGTGCCACCGAACCTCTATGTCATCGGTACCATGAATACCGCAGATCGCTCCATCGCCTTGATGGATACAGCCCTGCGGCGGCGATTTGCTTTCCGGGAAATGTTCCCCCGGAAGGACCTTCTGGAGACGGATGTCGAAGGCATCAACCTCCAGGCTCTCTTGGAGGCTATGAACGCCAGAATCGAATCCCTCTTCGATCGAGACCATATCCTGGGTCATACATATTTGATGGGGGTAAGCACTTTTGATGAGTTGGTAAAGCGGTTCAACAGCCAGATCATTCCACTGCTGCAGGAGTATTTCTTTGAGGACTGGCATCGTATTCAACTGGTTTTCCATGATGAAGGGGAACCGCCTGAACGCCAGATCATCCAGGACCGAGACCGCCCGAGCGAAGGAGTAGCTACCCACGATCGCCGCCAGCGGTTCCAGGTCAACCCCAACATTCCCCCAGCGGCCATCCAGAAAATCTACACATGAAGCTAACTATCTTCGAACAGGGGCTCCTCCCTGTGCGCCCCCTTGCGGATGAGGATTTGGGATGCATCGATTCCTCTCAGGCGGAGTCACTGCTTGAACAAGGCGAGCGGATGGGTGCTCGGGTCGCATCCTGGTACGGACGCAATGCACTCCGATTGCACCAATTCGTGGGGTCACTACGTATCGGTGACCTGCACCTGGAGGTTCTTCCAAAGCTGGATGGCCTTTCCGATCCTACCGATATTCGCCGAAACCTACTGACCATGTTGGCCGTCACCCAGGATCTTGAGGTGCGGGCGTCTGAACTCGTGGGTTTCCTTGCGAAATCAGAGCCCTTTATCTCGGCATTTGCCCGCCTCTACTGCCGTCGCCTACTGGAGATGGTTCGCCGGGGACTTCGCCAGGATTACCTCCTGCACCAGGACCAACTCCCTCACCTTCGGGGCAAGGTGGATTGGGCAAAGCACGTCAAGCTGCAAGCGAACCAGCGTCTGGAGTTTCCATGCATCTTTGACGACCGATCTGAGGACACAACCCTCAACCGAACCCTGAAGGCCGCCCTCCTGGCCGCATCACCCATTCTTGAAAGCCCTCGGTTTGTCAGCCCGGTGACCGAACTGCGACATGCTATGGCCGCCGTCGCTGATTTCTGCCCAACAAGGGACCAGCTAGCCCGTGTCCGAACGGACCGGATGAACCGGCATCTCGAACCGCTTCTGGCCCTCGCTAAGCTCATCCTAGGGAATAAGAACCCTGACCAAGGTCGTACCCTGCAGACGAACCGTTCAACCTATGCACTTGTCTGGGACATGAACGTCCTCTTCGAGGAATATGTCGGGCGGGTTGCCGCACAGCTACTGAATCACAAGGGCCTGAATCTTCAACTCCAGACTGGGGGGCGACACCTCGCAAAGGAGACCCAACGTCAGAAACCCGCCTTCCTTCTGAAGCCTGACATTCTCATTCAATCTGGACACACACCGCTAGCAGTGGCTGATACCAAGTGGAAACGACTTGACGCAAAGGCTCCTGATCTCGGAGTCTTGGAGTCTGACGTCTACCAGCTTCTCGCATACGCTCATCGCTACGAGGTCAATCGGGCCTTCCTCCTGTATCCTCATCACCCTGCCTTGGGCATCCCAGGACTGTTGCGCGAATACGAAATCCAGGGGACCCTTCGGCTCGCAGTCGTGACTCTGGATCTGGCAAGGTTGGACACAATTCCAGCAGTGTTGGAGGCAACCCTCGGTGGGGCGTGTCACGTCCAGTCAACTGGCTAAGAAGTTTGCCGTCCAGGGGCGAGATCCGACATGAGGTGAGTGCCAAAGGGCGTCAATGCACCGGGGAGAGGGGGGGGCCTCCCGTGCTGAAATTGAAAGAGCACTTTTTGAACTTCCGAACCCCAAGATATAGACTTCATTGGAGGTTCGATGGAATTCTGTTCGTTTTGTTCTTTACCTCTTGTTTGCCCCGTGTGTGAGCCCAAGCCTGGACACCCGAGACCAGACCTATGCCCAACATGCAGTCGGCCCATCACCAAGGGCGCAGCACATTGCCGCAAATGTCACGGCCACTACGTGGTGAAACCTTTCGCCCCGAAGCCAAAAATCACATGGCCAGACCGGGACCATCTGGAGCAGATGGTTGTCGTCCTGGGTTTCCGGCAAACGGGTCAGGTGCTTGGAGTTTCAGACAATGCTGTCCGAAAGCATTATCTCAAACATCCTTGATTCCCCAAGTTCCTCTCGCATCACTGGTTCGCTTAGAAAACCTCCTTGGTGTTCAGAGGCGTTGAAATTCACCAGGGCGGGATGGAGTTAGAAATACTCCCTTTTATCCCTGTTAATGTATTTATGTCTTAACTCCTTCTTGTGACGAAACGATGCCGATTTCACGCTGCGATGAAGTTCTCGACCAGTGCTTCCCGCTTGGTTGAATGGTAGGGGCTCTGCTGGTCTCCATTAGCCTCAGCCTGCGAGTTACCCCTTGAGGGTGACGGGCCGACCCTTCTTTGGCGTAGCGGTGGTGGACGGAAATGGCTCTCCACGCTGCTTCTCCAAGCGTGTCAGTTCACGTGTGAGAGCATCCTCGGCCAGCCCACTGAGGCTCTGTCCAGGGGTGAAGACCACCGCCCTCCTGGCCCACTCAATGAGGGTAGGGGCTAGGTTCACGGTGAACCGTTCCCGCTTAGCTGGCCCTTTCTTCTTCTCCTGCGAGTCTTCCGACTTCGATTTGTGGCTTCCCTGTTTGGCTGGGGTCGCGTCTTTCCGCTCCCCTCTCCCTTGGGTGATCCAGGATTCGGCAGTCTTTGTGGCGGGCTTCTTGGTCGTCACGGCTTTTTTCTCCGAATCAGGCGATGGAGATTTTCCATCAAGGTTTCGGTTTCTCTCCGAGCGGGACCGGCGTGCACAACCTTCCCGGAGGCAAACGCTTCGACAAATGCTTGCCGAAGTCCCAGGTGGCCCAGGTAATGGGCCCCCTGGACTTTCTTCATGGCATTTTCTGCAACTTCCGCCATGGACGTGACGGAGCGAGCTTCATTCATGATGAGGCCAACCCTGAGGGAAGGGTTTCCATTCATGCGGACTTCATCTACAAGCTCCATCACGCGACCCACAGCACGGAGATCCTGCCTCGTGCCCTTGGCCGGGACCACAGCCACGGTGGCCACAGAGAGGGCAGCCCGGATGGTAGGCCCTTCACCTGGGGGACAGTCGATTACGACAGGACCATGAGCACGAGCAGTATTCACCACATCCAGAGCTTCCTTCCAATCATGAGGTTGGGAGGTGGTGACGATCCCGGAGCGTTTGGCCCAATCAAAGGCATCCCCTTGAGGATCTGTGTCAACCAGATGGGCCTGAAGCCCCTCGGCCATGTGGGTTGCTAGAGTGGTCTTCCCAGTTCCTCCTTTGAGGCTCACCATGACAACCACGGGATGGAGACGAACCAGATGGGGGGAGGCCATAGGGTCAGTCATGAAGGGAGGCGAGGTAATCCTCACCCGCCTGGGTGAGCTTCGCCCTAACGGCGATGCCCTCCTTTCCCAGAACCTCCACAAGCCCACGATGGACGAGTTCCTGAAAGTCGGGGCTAGGTTCTTGGAGCATCCCGGCCTTTACGGAGGAGAGGGTGGTCCTAGCTTGAAGTGGAGAGAAGCGGGGGGCTGGCATGTTGTCCTCCTGTTGGATCGGTTGGTTAGAGTTCAAAGGGTGGGAAACGAAGCGCACGATAATGGTTATTTCCGTGCGCTTGGCTCATTGAGCACCTCCCCGACCACCGACCAGGAGGACCGGAGCAGGCTCATTGGAATTGTCCCGAAGTTGACGATCGTTCCACACGTCAGGCTCCCAAATCCACCAAGCGGGCCACCTCACCCCCAAGATCCTGGCGGTTGTCATCATAGAGGCCCAAGGTCTCCAGCTTTTTGTGGCGGGAGAACCGTTGAACCATACGGGTGTTTCCATTCGTCTTGTCCAAGGCGGCTGTGATTCCGGCATGGCGGAGTCCATGGGGGCGGGTTACCAGTCCCACAGCCCCTCCCAACTTGGAAACCATCCGGTAAACCGCACTGCCGTCAAGGCGGTGGCCATGGTGAGCCCGGTCCATGGCGACGAAGAGCGGGCCATCATGATCCCCGCGAACACTCATCCACGTTCGGAGCGTGTCCAGGACCTTGGGCGGGATGGTCAGGGCTTCCCGCTGAGTCCGGCCCTTCCCAAGAATCGAGAGGCGAGCCCCTTCCAGGTCAACGTGAGTGACGTCCAGGGAGACTACCTCGCCGCGCCGAAGGGCCATTCCGAAGAGAAGGCGAAGGATGGCACGGTTCCGGATGGCCTTCCCATCATTAGATGGTTCCAGGAATCCCAGCATCTTCCGGAAACCTTCAATTCCAGGACCACGGGTGTCTCGATAGGTGGATGCCTTGATCCCTTCCACCTCCAACTCCCAAGAGATCAGGCCCAGCACACGGGCAAGTTTCACCAGGGAGCGCAGGGCGGCAAGACGACGGTTGATGGTGGCCGGAGCCAGTCCACGTTCCTGAAGGCTCACTCGGTATGCCAGGGCCAACCCATTGGCAGTTCCAGAGCCCTGGGACGTGAAGAGGGCTGCAGCGGCCTGGATGGAGGGTGTATGGGTGAAGCTCTGGAAGTCTTCCAGGTCCTTCCGGTAGGCGAGCAGGGTCCGTGGGGTCCGCCCAGACAGAAAGGCTCCTGCCAGATCAACGAAAACAGGCTTGATCAAGGTGGGGGAGGTCACGCTCACCAACTCGTCATTCACATCGCCCTTAGCCAATATTGCTCCCTTTGCCATCAAGGTAAGACTTAGAGAAGGGAAGTCAAGGGCGCTTAGGAAGTAATACTCCCTTTACCACTTTTACTCCTTTTGGGATCTGCGTGTTTCCTAACAATCTGGTGGCAATCCCTGAAAACGGTCTTGAGTGTTGCCCAGGCATACACCCAACTTAGTGGTCATTGGAGTTACCAACTATCCTTCATCCGCTCTTCGAGGACTCATCACCCAACATCAAGGCGTTGAGTCCCGCTGAAATGACCTCATGCATGAGTATGATCCGGCCAGCCAGAGGACCCCTGTCTTCGCTCTTATGAATCTCTTTGAGGCCCCGATCGCGCACCAGATCGGCGAATATCCTGATGTCCTCGGGGAGGAAGACCGGGTTGTGAATCAATTCCTCGTGGCAGTCATAACAAAGGGTTAGCGACTTTCCTTCTGCCCCCCAGGGGCATGTATCGAATATCCCTTTCCGGATTTCCCCGGCCCGGTTCTTGGAACGCCCAAAGAACCGCTCTGCCACGCAATGGTGGCGACTAGCGTGGGATCGCCCTTCAGGTGTCGGTTCTGCATAGCCCCCACTCCGATGAAGATGGCACCCACAAATCTCGCATTGTTCCTTTAGATGATTTTCCATAGAGCCGCCTCTGTATTACCCGTAGTCCGCCCTTAGATGAGAGAGAAAGGAAGTTATAGAAAACCTTCAAATGTAATACTTAAACGGCAAAGGAGGGGCAGAAACTTGTGAAGTAGGGCCAGCCGTGAGTATCTCGCCGACGGCATCGGCAAATTTGAGAGTGACTGGCTTCCCGTCCCCAAAGGAACAGGAGTTGTAGTTGAGCTTGGTGAGGGCGAGAACGTCCGCCATAACCGTTCTGATTTCAGCGTCACCTCTGCATATATTGATATAAATGGGGTTTGGGACACCCCTGCCGGGGTAGGTTCTCAGCCGTGGAATCATGCCTTTTGTCCACAGGTATCCCGATTTTTTGTCCGCGATGAAGGCTGAGCCACGCAGGAGGGGAAGCCGACCATTCCGGTACAGCTTGATGGCTCCGGAAGGCCGAATTTGAACCCCCACGATCTTGGTTCCAATACCCGCGCCCTCAAGAAACCCTTCCCATTCCTCGTCATGTAGATTGACTTGGCCATGGATAAATAGCTCCAGAGGAGGCACTCCATTCTGCTTGGTATAGGAGTCAATGCACATCAGCACAATATCCTTGGCTGCTTTCCGGTTGAGGTGAAAAGTGCCTCGTTTCTGGTGGTACCAGGGACCAACGGCCCCTCGGAAGACAACCCCATCCCCAGAATTCAAGAACATCTGGGCAGCGCAACATGCTGTCCTCTGGTCCGCATCACGTTCAATCTGCTTGAACACTAATCCGATGTAACAAACTCCTTCTCGCCCTGCTCCCAGCTTCCAGGGTTTCCCCCCGGCCTTGTAGTAGATTGCCGTGCTCAGGTTCCAGGCGATTGCAGACTCCAGAATTTTGTCTGGGCCAATTCGAACTCCTGCGGCATTTATCTCCTCACAGTTTGCGATCTTTGATTCCCGGACGATCTGGAGTGGAACTTTGTCCCCGAGCAACCGCGCCTTCAATTGATTATGGAAATTGGCCTCGTACTCATATTCTTGTTTGAGGTCCTTCATATCCTGGAAAAGGAAATCCATGGTCTCTGAGGCCCGCAGTTGCTTGCGGCTTAAGGTTTCAGGAGGTTTGATGGAAATCTGGGCGGGAACCCTCGACTGCGGCCTACAGAAGGTGAACACTTCCTCCGGAATCAGTACGCACCAGACATCCGGGGTGCATTCTTCGGTTCTTTTCGCATCCCGGATGGCATTAACGAATAGTTCGGCGGTCTGGAAGGTCCTCTGGTGCTTATCTGCGTTATGGACCCTTCTGGTGATTTCCTCTGCTGGAATCTCAAGCTCTAGGCTGGGCCTCGGATCCCAAACGGTCCTGAACACCGCCTCGAACCCTGGAAAGATCGGCCGGGCAAAGGAACCCTCCGGACCCTTGACTGGTCCTTGAATCTTGCGGACCCACTTCTTCATCCGCTCAATGCATTCCCTTGAGCCCACAGCGGCCCATTGGATCGTGCCCATCTTTGGAAGGTCCAGAGGCCCGAATAGTGTTAATCCGTCCCTTGGATCAAGACATTCCTGGTCAAAGCGGAACAGCAAGGGCGGTTCTGGGATATGGATGAGATCCATCACGATGCCTCGGAGTCGCCAGAAAGAAGGTTTTCGATATCGAGGTCGGTCGAATCATCCAGTTCCTCAAACCCTCCATTGATGGAGTCCTCATCAAAGCCGACAGGGGAATGGAACACAGCCGGTTCGAGGGGGACCTTGAGGGTTATGGATGGCGAAAGATTTAAGGAAACGAACCTTCCACCCATCTTGCCTGAAAGCCAAGAAAGGAATGCTAATTGACGATCGCGCCATTCAGGGTTCCACCATCCCCTGCAGGCAGATTGGCGGGCAGCTTGCAGCCTTGGTTTCGAGGTCCAGAGGTTCAACCCATCGGAAGAAGCCAGGACATGGGCGTAGAGGACAATTCTGGGAAAGGCATCGAGCCGCACATCACCGCTAACGCCGTAGTGCCAGACGTGGCCCTTGAACTTCCCGAGGAATGCCCTCCTTCCAATCCCTGCCGCCGATTCGAATTTGATTTGTTCCCCTTGGCCAACGACCTTAGTTGTGAAGTAGTGGCACAGCGTGTCATTCGCCATTGGGTGGGCAGGCAGCCCGGTTGACGAAATAGCTCTATTCCAAGCAAGCCGCAACAACCGGACAATGGCATTTGATAGTTGCCCAGGTTTGATGGAAGGATGCTTGGACGTGCCATCCAGGGCTTCGCGGGTAACAATTGTCTGGGAGGCCGCACCTTCAAGTCCTAATTCATCGGCTGTCGCAAACGAGACGATGGTGCGACCGATTGAATGCACCGGGTAGGGTTTCCTGGCCGTTTCAGCCTCCCGCCGTCCCGTATGCCCTCTGGATTTCTGCTGGCTGGTTTCGTGTAAATGGACCAGATGGGGTAGGTCCGGAAGAAGAATCCAGTTGGAAATCAGTTCTTCTCTCTCTTCTTGGATAATGCCCTGGCCAATTTGGTTGGCTTCCCACCATGATCTGATGGAAGAAGCGTTGAACCTGCCCTCATCTTGGGGGACACCATCCTCTGTCAGTTTTTTCATTAAAGTGGCAAGGCCAGAGGCCCAATTTCCCGAAAAATTGATCACGTTCAACTGGATCATCTGGATGTTGACGTCCCCATACGGGACGTCATCCACCCTTACCGGAATAATGAAATCCTTTATTCCAAGCTGTTTGGCTACGATGGTTGCCAAGGCAAGCTCGTCCTGTGCCCCCTTCTTGGTAAGCGACGCTTGGGAGAGGACAAAGACGAATCTGACTGTCTGGTCCCGAATGGCGGCCTCTATGTCAGCCCAAAAACTCTCCCCACCGATCAGCTTGGTGACATCAGACCAAACCGAGTATCCCTGGCAGGAAAGCTGGAGCCCGAGCCACTTCGTAAATTCATTTTCTTCAGGGTTTGCATGGCTAATGAAAATTGTTTCCCGCATTGAGAGTTATGCCTTTCCCGCTGGCCTTGGGATTTCCCTGCCCTCATTCGATTATTAATCAATTCTCAACAAGAGGATAGCATCTGGAGCTTCGCTGCTCTCCAGAATCGGTCCCCCCACCATCCCAGAGTTTTGTGGGAGGCCAGTTCGCAGACTTGGATATCCAGGAGGCCAGCCATTGCGCGGAACCGACTCAGTGGATGGGCTGCAGGCTACCCTTCGATGCTACAATGTCAGGCACATATTCATTCCAGCCAGGGTTTCTCTATGCACGTGGTGGCTTCTAAACCTCAGGGAAGGAATCAGAATCATGGCCCAAGACATTGAGATCAAGTGCATTAGAAAGACGAATCGCACAAACCCCCATGAACGTATTCAAGGGGTTGGGGGTGTGAACGCCGATGGCACCAGATGGTTCTTACCGATAGATCAAGCAATTTCAGGAATTGAAGCCGGTAAGTGGCATTTCTGGACAAGCGGTGGTGGGAAATCGGTATGGGTTGAAATTGCTTTGCACGAAGGACATAAATACCTGAAAACTACGGCTGATGGGGTCCACCCCAACAATCTACTTAGTCTTCCGGAATGTCCCTGATGGTCCGATGGTAATTATTCCCTTGGTCTTCAGGAGGTTCCGACCATGACGCTACGCACTATCACTCGGCTCTTGTGCTCATGCGGGCACCAGGGAGAAATTGTTGTTCGAGAGAATGACCAGCCCTACTCCTCGCCCTGGTCCACCACAAGCCTCGAAGGATTAGAGGCCAAAGGCCATTACACTGGCTCAAATGATCTGTTTCGTGAGGTTCAGCCTTCCTGCCCCAAATGCGGTTCACCACTATCGCCAGAAAACGTCATTGAGTAGCAATATCACCTCCCAAACTCCAAATTCCTTTTCCTCACATCCGATCCATTCGTGCTGCTGGTTTAAGCGAAAAGCGGGACCATTAAACCGAACCAGCTATTCGATCCCGGCCACCGCCCTCCTTGTGATCCTTTGAGCCAATTGGAAATACAGTCATTCGTCCTCCGCTGATCGCGTGTCATGGCTCGTGCCGGTCAATGCTGGCGTTTATGCACGGACTGCCGTGCCAACCCAACGGGACAAGCAGAGAGGTAAGGAGCCTGCGCTGGATTCTTTAACCGTAGACTCTCTTTCCGAAGGTGGTAACCTGATGCCACATCAGCCCTCAAACAATCGAGACCTTTAACATCTTTCATTCAGGTAGAGTGCATGATGGGAGAATTTTATGAAATTGGATATTGGCGAAAGTGTTCATGTCCCTGGATTTCTTGTGGGGCTAGGCGATAACTACCCTTCATCCATGGTTGAAGGAAAGATCGTAGCAAGGGGTATCGGCTTTTACATTATCGATGGGATTCCTGGCAAGTCCGAGTCATTTAAGGTGAAATGCGGACTGGTTCAAAAAAAGCTCTATTTTTTGATCGTGCAGATTGGAGATTTTGAATCGGAGGATATGCTTCTCGATCCGCTCTTTGATATTGTAGTGAGCTATACAAATATTCTACTCATGTCTGAAAATGTAAGAAAAATAAGAGTAAGAAGTATGAAAGAGTTTCAAATATTTTGGGAGAGGCTGTCACCAATAGTTAGCAATGTTGTGATTATTGGTCACGGATCTATTGATGGATTGATATTTGGAAATGAGAATATTACGGCGAAACATTTTATTGATCTGTTAGAAAGTGGCAAAAACATAAAGCAAGCGGTTCAAATAATTTCTCTCTGCTGTAAGAGTGGCAATGGTAATTTTGGTAAAAGAGTATCAGGAATCCCATTCTGTCAGTCATTTATTGGCCCGGCAGATAATATCCACGCCTGCAATGCAACTATTTTTTACCAAACATTTATTAATTATCAAATGCTTTACGGAAAATCGGACCGAGATTCATATCTATTTGCAAAAGCGGCTACCCCAGGAAATACTAAATTTAACATGTGGGTGAAAACTAAACTTCAGCAATAGCTGCTCAAGCGCTGGTCCTCCCCTCAACGTGCCACTGGGCCGTGCTAATAGGCACGTCAGAAATCCCGGCTATGACCTGCGAACCCATCTACCGATTCGTTTGGTGAAGGACAGATTGATCTCCCAAGAGCAGGTTGGGAGGGAACCTGAGATGCTCCAACACATCCTTCCAACAGCTACTATGCCTGCATAGTAGCTAGCAAAACAAGGAGATCCCCTGGCTTTGAGGGGGTACCTATACTATTCGGCTTCCACGCTCTGCTAATGTATGGTGACCTTTCCATGCGTCAATATAACCCCAGTCTATGTATCCTCACACCATCGTATTCCTGGGTGACGGACGATGCTGTTACCCAAGTTTCTACATAGCTATCACCATGTAGCTCCAACCATTTCTGAAACTCGGTTTTATCATCCAGCTGCAAACGGATCCAGGGCTTTAAGTTTCCTCCTGAAGGGTTACGCATCTGAAGAACGTCACCTGCTTGTTGCCCAACCCGCGCCCTGAAGGTATACCTCTTGCCAAGCTGGATCGAATGGCTCTCTGTCATTGCATAGAAGGTGTCATATGAAATCCTTTCACCTTCCTTTGCGGCTCTTTCTGCGTCCCTCTTCTCGGCTTCGGCTTTCGATATGCCCTCTCTTGCGCTCTTGATTTGTTTGGGCGAGATAGCGGCCATCGGATGATTGGGCCAATTGCTAATGACGGTTTCAAATTCCTTGATTGACCCTTCAAAATCTTTATCATTAAGGAGCTTAATCCCATTTTGGTAATGAAATTCTGGTGTCTCCTTTAGTTTGTCGATTTCCATTTGTTTGGCGTTTATTTTTTGACCCTGGTCTTGCAATTCTGATTTCAGTTCTTGATTTTCTTTTCGTAATGCCATCAACCCGGAATTATTGCAACCAAGCGATATGATGATCGCTGGTGCTAATACGGTGGAATACAATATTTTTTTCATGTGCCTCCTTGTTTGGTTGAATAAAAATTCAATTAGCCTGTGCGCTAAATCGCATAGCGGTCGGATAACATTATTGCAACTTCCTTGCTTGAATCCGGGTTGCAAGTTCTCGTGCCCGCGTCTGAGCCGATTTGAGTTTCTGAGGAGATAACTTTTTGGCCACTTTGTCACGGAACCTCAGAACTTCATCTCCGCCATTAGCAGCGGCTAGATTGGTCCAAACATACGCCTCCGACCAATTCTGCGAAACGCCCTGTCCGAAAGCGTAAGCAAAGCCAAGCAGAGCTTGGGCTCCGGCGTCTCCTTGCTCTGCTGCCTTCCGGTGCCATTTCGCAGCTTCGGCATAATCCTGAGGGACACCGTGGCCCCTACTATAGAAGATACCCAGAGCAGCTTGGGCATCCACATCCCCTTGCTCCGCTGCCTTCCGGACCCATTTTGCAGCCTCGGCATAATCCTGAGAGACACCTTTGCCTTTATAATAGAAAATGCCAAGTTTGCACTGAGCATACGCATTCCCTTGCTCTGCAGCCTTCCGGAACCATTTTGCAGCTTCGGCATAATCTTGCTGAACACCCTGACCTTTTTCATAACATACAGCAAGCACAGCTTGGGCTCTGGCGCCTCCTTGCTCCGCTGCCTTCCAGAACCATTTCACGGCCTCGGCATAGTCCTGAGGCACACCGTCACCTTTCTCGTATGCAACACCAAGGCAGGATTGGGCACCTGCATTCCCTTGCTCCGCTGCTTTTCTGAACCACCTCATAGCCTCGGCAAAATCTTGCTGAACACCCCGACCATCGGCGTAGCAGGCACCAAGTTTGGACTGGGCAATCGCGTCCCCCTGTTCTGCCTTAGCCCGTAGATCCGCCAAGTCCCCAGCCTTCTGCTCAGAGACTTGTGTCGCAGGCAGACCATTGACAACGGTCTGCCCCCCTACAGGCAGGGTTAGCAGTAGGACCAGGACGGACAATCGCATCTGGGCTCCATTTCTAAGTCGGAAAAATCCCGGGCTAACATTGAAAATTGTTCGACAAGTCGTAGCCGCCAGTTTGGACGACACCCCATTGGGCCATGGTCGCCAGAGTCTAATTCCTTGGTTCGGCGAGCGGTCCTCGGTCAATTTGAAGTAAGGTAAGTGCATGGCGTTCGCCGTTTCTTCCTGCCCTTCGACTATGGGGGGTTGGGGTGGACCTCCCATAATAGACACATTGCGTAATTCGTTCCAGATACATCCATGAATATTCGGGGTGCCTACGGGACGAAAAAGGCACTGACCAGTCCCAAAACCCTCGGAGAACGGCTTCGCTGCA
>Ga0181520_10003612_pt1 | contig 26938 bp, 25 predicted proteins | sample PEATcosm2014_Bin_29_FD_132451 | JGI IMG/M metagenome (GOLD analysis project Ga0181520, IMG submission 132451) | Peatland microbial communities from MTU Mesocosm Facility, Houghton, MI, USA - PEATcosm2014_Bin02_30_metaG | ecosystem: Environmental > Terrestrial > Soil > Wetlands > Peat | place...
AAGATGATGGAGCAGGGCAAGCTGCTGGTGCCGGCCATCAACGTGAACGACTCGGTGACGAAATCGAAGTTCGACAATCTCTACGGCTGCCGCGAGTCATTGGCCGACGGCATCAAGCGCGCAACGGATGTGATGGTAGCGGGCAAGGTCGCGGTTATCTGCGGCTATGGCGACGTGGGCAAGGGCTCGTCGCACTCGCTGCGCGGTATGGGCGCGCGAGTGGTCGTGACGGAGATTGATCCCATCAATGCGCTGCAGGCGGCGATGGAAGGGTTTGAGGTCGCGCCGGTTGAAGATACGCTGGGCCGCGGCGACATCTACGTCTCCTGCACGGGCAACACCGACATCATCACACTCGAGCACATGGAGAAGATGAAGGATCAGGCGATCGTCTGCAACATCGGCCATTTCGACAACGAGATTCAGATCGACCGGCTGAACGATGCGAAGGGCGTCACGAAGACCAACATCAAGCCGCAGGTGGACAAGTACACGTTCCCCGACGGGCACTCAATCTTCATTTTGGCCGAAGGGCGGCTGGTGAACCTGGGCTGTGCGACGGGCCATCCGAGTTTTGTAATGTCGAACAGTTTCGCCAACCAGACGCTGGCGCAGATCGACTTGTGGAAGAACCGCGACAGCTACAAGGTGAACGTGTACACGCTGCCCAAAAAGCTGGACGAGGAAGTAGCGCGGCTGCATCTGGAGAAGATCGGCGTGAAGCTGACCAAGCTCACCAAGAAGCAGGCGGACTACATCGGTGTGCCGGTGGAAGGGCCGTACAAGGCGGAAAACTACAGGTACTAGTGGTCAGTTTTCTATGAGAACTCTTCGCCCCATTCTTTTTCGCGCACGTTGTGAGAGAGGATGGGGCTTCACATTTATGGCTGAAAAGAACCGGTGATACCCTTATGAAATCGCCGCTCAGTTTCTCGTTCGAGTTAGGTCCGCCGCGCACGCCTGAAGCTGCCGATAAGTTGCCCGCAGTGATTGCGCGACTCGCCGAAGTCAAGCCAGACTATTTCTCTGTCACCTACGGGGCTGGAGGTTCTACGCAGGAGGGGACCTACGAGACCATCATGTCGGTGATTCGGTTGACCGGCATTGACGCGGCACCGCATCTCACTTGTGTCGGCTCAACACGCGCCCATGTGGCGGTACAACTCCGGCGCTACCGCGAGGCGGGCGTAAAGCGCGTTGTGGCGTTGCGAGGCGATCTACCCGCGACAGCGATGAGCGCCTCGGCGCCGGGCGAGTTTCACTACGCCAATGAGCTGGTGAGCTTCATCCGCGAGGAGCACGGCGACGGATTCAAGATTGAGGTGGCCGCTTATCCAGAGATGCACCCGCAAGCCGACAAGCCAAGTGAGGACTTCGAGCATTTCCGCCGCAAGGTGGAGGCCGGCGCGGACGCCGCGCTGACCCAGCTCTTCTACAACGCCGACGCGTACTTTGATTTCATGGAACGATGCGGCAAAGCCGGCATCAAGATCCCCGTCGTTCCCGGCATCATGCCCATCACGGGCCATGCCAATACCATGCGTTTTTGCTCGGGCTGCGGCGCGGATCTGCCGCGGTGGGTGCGGTTGCGCCTGGAAGAACTTCAGGACGACAAGCTCGCCCTGCAGGAATTCGGCTTGAGCGTGGTGACCCGGCTGTGCGAGACTCTGCTCCGAGGCGGCGCCCCGGGACTGCACTTCTACACCATCAATCAAGCCGGACCGACGCTGCGGCTTTGGGAAAATCTGCGGCTGCCTGCACGCGGTTGATGGCCACGGTACGGCCGCCAAGGGATGCATAGGTACGGCGCCCTGCGATTCGGTTTAACCTCTGCGTAGGAGACGATAGTCCGGATGCCCCACCATTTGATGAACTTGATTTCGCAGTACAGCAGCGTCATTGGCTTCCTGATCGCGCTTCCCTTCATGATTGGAGCCTATTACGAGTCGTTCAGGGCGCGCCGTGAAATGCGCCGCGCGAGCGAGGGAACTCTGCACAGCGCCAACTGCCTGGAGTTCATCGCCGGGGATGGCACATGCATCAACCTGGTGCCGCTGGAGACGCTACACTCGTTACCCCGCGAGGGCGATGTGCTTCTGTTGCCGGGCGACGGCACGGGAGCTGCTGCGGTCTTTTTGCCCGGAGCCTACCTGGTCGAGTCAATCGAACATATCTATACGCCGTCTGAGAGGAAGGGCGCGCGGCCGCATGAGGCGCGACTGACCAAGGCCGTGGCGCGCGTGACGTCACTCAACCCGGCGATAACGGCATGATTGGCGGGTTCGCTGAGGCGGAGCGATTCTTGCGGCCGACAAGACGATGCCAGAGTCGCCAGAGAAAGTTGTGCAGGAGGCGCGTCTGCTCGGCCTTGAGGGCCTTGTAAGAGCACTCGACGTATCCATCGAAATCGGCCGGCCAGCCAATCATCGAGCGCCGCTCCGTGTAATCACCCTCGGCCCACTTCGACAGGAGCGCCTTGTAGCCCACCACGTGAGTGACAAAGTCGAGCAGGCACTGCGGCATCTGCTCCTCCACAATCAGATGGGCGTTGTCGATGATGATCTTCTCGCGAATGTTATTGAGGGGCATGAAGATGGTGGTCATCCAAAGTGTCCACTCCTTCAAGTCCTCGTCGCGGATGGGATGGCACTGCGTCTTGCCCTGTTTCGCGAGCAGCGAGTTGTAGGCAATGTTGCCCGCCACCGTGGCCACGTAGAGCGGACCATAGAACTCATTGAGGCGCTGGTTCACGAGTCGCAGCCGGTCGGCGCGACGCGCCATCATACGGTTGCTCAGGAAGGTGACGAAATAGCCTGCGAAGGCCAGGATGATGGTAAACACGGCGGCGTTTTGCAGGCTGGAAGGCATCAAGATCGAGGACGGATCCATGGCGGTTTTGTCCCACCTCGCCGGAAAGTATACGCGCGCGGCAGGTGGCGAGACGGTGATGGCGGGCTCGTCCCAGCGGGGAGTGCGAATTTGTTACTTTGTGCGCCGGGCGGGAACGAGCTTCGCCGCCTCGGGGACAACCTTGATTTCAAACAGCCTTGGCCAGAGCTTGCCGGTCACGAAAAGCCGGTCGTGCGCGGCATCGTAGGCAATGCCATTGAGTACCGCTTCCGGATCCGAGCGCTGATCATCCGGCAGCAGCCCGGCGAGGTCGATCCAGCCAAGCACGCGGCCACTGGAGGGCGAGATGCGGGCAATGCGGTCGGTGTGCCATACGTTGGCGTAGATCTCGCCGCGAACGTACTCCAATTCGTTCAGTTGTGTGACCTGGGAGCCGTGGTCATTGACCACGATGCGGCGGACCTCGTGGAAAGTGCGCGGATCGAAGAAGCGAAGGGTCGCGGTGCCGTCGCTCATGATCAGGTTTCTTCCGTCCTGCGTGAGACCCCAACCCTCTCCCTCGTAGCTAAAAGTGTGCAGGAGGCGGAAGCTGAAGCGGTCGTAGACAAAGGCAACATGTGACTGCCACGTCAGCTGAATGAGCGTGCTGCCCCACGGCGCAAGCCCTTCGGCGAAGTACTTCTCCGGTACGTCAGCCCGTTGCAGGACCTGTCCGGTTTCAAGATCCACCATGCGCAGCGAGGAACGCCCATTGAGGCCGGTGCTCTCATACAGAAACCCATCCTCGTAAAGAAGACCCTGCGTGTAGGCCTGCGGATCGTGCGGGTATGTGTGGACGACGCGGTAGCCGTCTGCCGCGAAGGCAAGCGATGCAGCGACAGCGAGAGTGGCTGCTGCGAAGGTGCGATAAAAGGCGGAGATACGCATAGAGAGAAAGACGCGCTTAATTTGCCGGCCCCGCGTCGTCGGCCATACTCACCTGGACGGGTGGGTTGCTGGTCAATTGCGTGTCCATGATGAGCACCGTGCGTACCTCGCCGCCGATGAGGGTGATTGGCATGGAAGTGTACTGCGGCTTCGTTAGGCCGGTCGGCGTAATCACCATCGTGACGGCCTGCGAAGTGAAGCTGATGTATCCGGCGGTGCCTCCCACTGGAAGATCGGTGACCAGCGGAATGGCGTCAGCCAGCGCAACTCCCGCCGGGACCATATAGATGTCGACTGCGCCGGTCTTGGGCGCCTGATTGAGGAAGCGAAAAGCTGAGAGGCTGCTCGCCGCCTGCACCTGCTGATCCTCGAGGATGGTAACTGTGTAGCTGTTGGGCGCCGCGCCATTGTCGGTGAGAAAGACCGAATGCTGATGACCAGGCAGAAGAGTGCCGTTGGTGGTGACCAGCGCCGCGCCGCCGGTAGCAGCGGTGACCTGAATCAGCGCGGCATTGTTGGCGGGTACAGTGCCGTATGGTGTGATCGTTCCAGCGCCGGCGTCGGCAGCCAGAAGCTGGCCTTCGACGAGCACGTTGGCGGCCGGAGCGATGTAAGAGGCGTCGATGAAGCGGACCAGGCTTGGCTGTGTGTAGGTGGCCACTTTCTCGCAGGCCGAGATGCCGAACGCCAGCGCTGAAGAGGCTGCAACTGCAACGGCTAAACGCGGCAGGTTGAACCGCCGCGAGTTCGTCAGCCCTCGGTTTCCGTTGGTCCTCATGGCGCGCATCTTCGCGTGGGTCACGAACCTCCCACTCATACTACAGGGATCGATTGAGTTGAGTTTACGACTTTTTGGCTACGCAACTTCAGACTGAATGCGCGCAGGTCGCGAGCCGGGGCAGCGGGTGGAGCGGTCAGCCTAACAATCCACCGTGGTAGCGCCCGAAGTGGCGAGCATGCATCACCGACATGAGCAGGAAGCCTGCGCCCAGCATGAGCAACTGTGAAATGTCGTAAAGACTGAATGCCCCCACGCGAAGCACAAGCAAATAGGCGACGGCAAGATTGAAGAATCCCCAGAGAACGTTCACCGTCGAGGACGACAGGCCTTTGCCCGGCGGCTTTGCGAAGGGACTCTGAAACGAGCGGCCCGAAACTCCATTGATGAGATGGGGCAGGGAGTTGGAGAGAAACGCGCCACCAAAGAAATAGCTCAAGTAGTGATACCAGTGCATGGTTGCCGCCTTCCAAATGAACGCCAACAGGGTAACAAATCCTAGCTCGCGCCGAGGTAGATAAAGCGGGCCAGAAAGAGAGCCGCGAGGAGGTAAAGGAGCCAATCCTGACGCCGAGCCTTTCCTGCGAACAGATGCAGGACGGCCCATGCAATGATGCCGAAGCCGAGACCATTGGCGATGGAGTAGGTGAATGGGATAAGGATGAGAGTGAGAAACGCGGGAACGGCGACAAGGGGTTCGTGCCAGTGAATCTCTGTGATGGAGGCCAGCATGAGTGAGCCCACCAGAATGAGCGCTGGCGCCGTAGCCGCTGGAGGGACGACGCCGATAAACGGCGCCGCCGAGATGGCTCCGAGGAAAAGCACGCCGGTGACAATGGCTGTGACTCCCGAGCGGCCTCCCGCAGCCACGCCTGCGGTGGACTCCACGTAGCTGGTAACAGTGGAGGTTCCAACCAGCGAGCCGAAGACGGTCGCGGTGGCGTCAGCAAATAGGATCCGATTAAGCCGGGGAATGGAGTGGTCGGGTGCGATGAGGCCAGCGCGCTTGGTAACCGCAACCAGCGTGCCCAGGTTGTCAAATAAATCGACGAAGAAGAAGACGAAGATGATTTCGAGCAGCCCCTTGTTGACCGCGCCCATGATGTTGAGCTTGAACGCCGTTTGAGTGAGGGCGCCAATGCCGCCCGTCGAAGGCGCCCAGTGGACCATGTGAAAAGCCCATGCTATGCCGGTCACGGTAAGCACGCCGATGAGGATGGATCCCTTCACCTTCCGGATTTCGAGGGCGACCATGAGAATGAGGCCAAGAAGCGTAAGATACGCTGTGGGATTGCGGATGTTGCCCATGCTGACCAATGTGTTGGGGTCGCGAACCACGAGGCCCGCGTGCTGGAATCCGATGAAGGCGATAAAGAGGCCGATGCCGCCTGCCACCGCTGCGTAAAGCTGGTGAGGAATGGCGCGCAAAATCATCTGCCGGATGCCAACGGTGGTGAGAGCCAGAAAAATGACACCGGAAAGAAACACCGCGCCGAGCGCAGTCTGCCAGGGGATGTGCATCTTGAGGCAAACCGTGTAGGTGAAGTAGGCGTTCAGGCCCATGCCGGGCGCCAGCGCAATGGGATAGCGCGCGACGATTCCCATCAAAATGGAGCCGAAGGCGGCCGACAAACAGGTGGCTGCGGTGACCGCCGGCAATGGCACGCCGGCATCGGCCAGCACTGCCGGGTTCACCAGCACGATGTAGGCCATGGTCAGAAACGTCGTGACGCCGGCCAGAACCTCCGTGCGCCAGTTTGTCCCCAGACGGGCAAATTCGAAATAAGTTTCGAGTCGCTTGCGCATACGCGGGTTCTAGCTAGAAAAACACAGTGCGGCGTGGATACAAAGCGAATTATGCGGGAAGGCCTGCCTGCCGCGCGCTGGCGAACCGAATCCCTGAGGCGCAAAGGGGCGCTGACGCGCGGATTCTGCAACGTGCTTTACGGCAATGGCGAAGTTGGTGTTGCCGCGGCTGGTTTCAGGTAGCCGCTGTCGTTCATCCAATCCGCCATTCGTTGCGGCCAGGTGTTGACAGTCACCAGTTTGGAGCGGTCGCCCATATTGAACGCGTGCTTCCCCTGCGCCAGAAAGATCGCCTCAACGGGAACTCCCGCCGCATGAAGTTTCTCGTAAAGTTCGAGGGTGACTTTGTCGCAGCCATATTGGTCGTCGTTGGCCACCAGCAGAAAAGCCGGCGGGGCATTCGGCGGAACAGTGTCGGGCACACCGCCGCCGGGATAAACCAGCATCTGAAAGTCGGGCCTGCCGTTCAGCCGATCGATGGGATCCGGCGCCGTGGGGTCCCCGTCTCCGGGCGCATAGGCAATCATTGAGACGACTTCGCCTCCGGCGGAAAAACCAAGCATACCCACGCGGTGCGGGTCGATATTCAATTCCTTTGCGCGGCTGCGCACCAACCGTATGGCACGATACGCGTCCTGGCGCACATTCTCCTTGGTGTAAGGCGAATTCGGCTCGCCGGGCAAACGATATTTCAGTGCAAACGCGGTCACGCCAATGCTGTTGAGGAATTGCGCGGCCTGCACTCCTTCAGCGTTGAAGACCAGCTCGCGAAAGCCGCCTCCTGGCGCGATGACCACTGCCGTGCCATTGGCTTTGTCTTTAGGCGGCAGGAAAACAGTGATCGACGGATTGTTTACGTTTCGCACCCAGTAGTCCTGCGCTTGTTCCGGAATGTCTTTGCGGCTCTCGAAACCCGGCGCGCCGTTTTCCCAGAGATGAATCACTTGCGGAGCCGATTGAGCGCTCGCGGTCGCGCGCAGCATGGCAATTGCGAGGGTTGCATAGTGGATTTTCATGGCGGAGACAATCCTTTCCCAACGGTTGCGGAACGGAGCCAGATTCATGAGAGAAGCCTGGCGGCATCCTTCGCGAAGTAGGTGACAATGAAGTCGGCTCCGGCACGGCGCATGCCAACCAGAGACTCGATGATCGCGCGATCCCGATCCAGCCAGCCATTCTCAAATGCAGCTTGAAGCATCGAGTACTCGCCTGAAACCTGGTAAGCGCCGATGGGCACTCCCACGCGTTCGCGCGCCGCTCTCACTACGTCGAGGTAGGGCATCGCGGGCTTCATCAGGATCATGTCAGCGCCCTCTTCGATGTCGAGATCGATTTCGCGCAAGGCCTCGCGCAGGTTGGCGCCGTCCATCTGGTAAGTCCGGCGGTCGCCGAACTGCGGCGCGGAATCCGCAGCCTCGCGGAAAGGCCCGTAGAACGCAGAAGCGAACTTCGATGCGTAACTGAGGATCGGCGTTTGAGCGTAGCCCTCGGCGTCAAGCGCGCTGCGGATGGCGGCTACGCGGCCATCCATCATGTCGCTGGGAGCCACAACGTCGGCGCCTGCCTTGGCCTGGCTCACCGCCGTGCGCGCCAGCAGCTCCAGCGTGGGATCGTTGTCGACTTCGAAGTCGTCGCGCGATTTGACCACCACGCCGCAGTGGCCATGGCTGGTGTACTCGCAGAGGCAAACGTCGGCGATCAACACCAGCTTTTTTGCCGCTTCTGAGCGCTTTAACGCGCGCAGTGCCTGCTGCACGATGCCGTTGTCGTCCCAGGCGCCGGTGCCCTGCTCGTCCTTCGTCTCAGGCAAGCCAAAAAGGAGCAAACCGCCCAGTCCGAGGCGAGCGGCCTCCTCAGCCTCGAGGACCGCTTCGTCCACCGACAGATTGAAGACGCCGGGCATGGAGCCTACGGGCGAGCGCACTCCTTTGCCGGGACAAATGAACAGCGGATAGATCAGGTCGCCTGCGCCGACGGTGGTCTCGCGGACCAACGCGCGCAACGGCTCGCTGCGGCGCATCCGCCTCATCCGGTTGACTGGGAAGGCCATGAGGTGATTGTAAGACAGCTAACAGTGATGAGGGCACAGTGGACAGTGAATTGAAGTCGATCATCGGAAACCGGAGATCGGAGCCTCCGGTTGATCAATCGCTTGTGGTCACAGCTCGTCGTAGATCATCCAGTTCCGTGCCCCGATCAGGATGATCAGGGTGGCGATGCCCAAAGCAGTGCCAAAAGGAATCCGAATGAGGCACAGGATAGCCGCGATGATGGCGACAATCCGCCCCCACTGTGTGCGCTCCAACAGACCCCAACCTGCCACGGCTGCCAAGGCGCTCCGGCCAAGCAGGAACACCCAGGCAAAGCGCAAGAGCCCCGGGAAGAACCACGTCGGCGGCATGTTGCCATGCGCAAACGGACCGAAGCCCGACAGGAACGCATGCGCAAAAGCCATTCCGACGGCGCCGAAGATCAGTGTGATTCCGGCGTAAACCAGCCACAGGATTCCGAGCACTCTGATCTTGCTGGCATAAGCGGCCAAGACAAACTCGAAGCCGGGCACCGGAGGCAATGCTGGCGCGACCGACCGGTTGCATTGCGGGCAAACAAGCTGCCCCTGCTCCAACGAACCGCCACAACCACTGCAAAACATGTTGCCTCCCCGGCTCTCGAAGGATGAATACGCAACCCCGACCTGGAATGTTCCAGCCGGTTGAAGCTCTTTCAACGGTCATCGGCGAGTTGTGTTACTTACCGCTTGCACCCAGCTTCACCCAATGCTCCTCATGACGATTGTCCTGGAGGAGATAGCCGCTGACGTGCCCATTCATATCGAATTCAAAGGTCAATTGGACGTTGTGCGCACCGGTGGGATCAACTGGGCGGAAGAAGGTGTCCGCCGATACCGCCTCCAGCCCCACGACATCGCCGCTGGTGCTTTTTTCAAACAGCTGGTCGCCCTCGCGAAAGATAGTGACGATTTCATGCCCGTCGGATTCGCGGTATTCGCCGGCCAGGCTGTCGAGCTGCGCCACGGAAAGCATGACGGTGGGCGGACGCAGTGGAATCACAAGAAGCTCGGCCAGGACCTCAGGGTCCTGGGGAAGGTGGTGGGCCAGCAGCCATCGCGGCAGATCCGGCTCATCGTAAGCGCGGGTCCAGCAATCATGCTTGAGCCCCTGGTAGATCCAAAGGCGAATGTCGCCGCCGGCGGATCGAAAGGCGTCGTACATCAGTTCGCTTTGTCGCGGCGCCACAGTGGTGTCGAGGCTGCCGTGGAAGAGCCAGACCGGTGTGTGGCCCACGGCTCGAGCGTACTCAGCCGGAAGGGTCGAGGCTTCCTGCCAGCGGTCCGGTTCGTAGCTCCAGAACACTCCTCCCGCAGCAATTGCGATCGCGGCCCAACGATGGGGATGAAGGCGCGCCAGTTCCCAGGCGCCGTACCCGCCCATGGAAAGCCCGGTGAGATAGGTTCGCGAAGGATCGCCGTGAAATTCTTTGGTCTCCTGATCGAGCGCGCCCATTGCCAGGTCGAGCATGGCTGGATCGGTCCAATGCGCGGACTCGGGGCACTGTGGCATCACGATCACGAATGGCCAGCGGTCGGGGTGGTTGCGCACCGCCTCGGCAACTCCGATCTGTGTCTGCCACATGCCTTCGGAGCCGCGTTCGCCCCGGCCATGGAGGAAAAGGATGATGGGCCAGTGCTTGCCGTCGTCGCGCCGCCACTCTTCAGGCAGGTAAACCTGAAAGCGATACGTTGTCCCGTTCTGTACGATGCGCCGGTTCAGGAACCCCGTATCCTGCGGACGTTGCGGGCTGGGTGAATTGGACTCGACTGCTGTTGCAGCGGCAACTGCAGGCCAGGTTCCGCATGCCAGCGCCAGGCAGGCCGCGAAGATGCAAGATAGACGGGACATCGTGACATTCATCATAGTGATTCCCAGCCGGATCGTTGGAAGTTTTTGATTGCACCCACAAACCGCGAAAATTCAGCCGTTTGAGGGCTGGTTCGATCGTCAAAAGCGTTCCGGCACGCCCTCTTTCGCCTCTGGTGCAAAGTTCACCGATCCTTGCGTTTCTCTTACAAATTGCGTGCAACAATCGAACCTGCGATGCTGACTGAAGTCATGACGAAACTGGAAGCCGGAGAGACACTGGACCACTACCGTCTGGACGCAGAGGTTGCGCGTAGCGGAATGTCCACCCTTTACCGGGCCACCGATCTGCGCACCGGCCGGCAGGTCGCTGTCAAGGTTCCGCATCCGGAGATGGAAGCCGACCCTGTTCTGCTCGAACGATTCCGGCGCGAGGAGGAGATCGGCCAGGAAATTGACCATCCTGGCGTTGTAAAGACTTTCGACGGCGAAGCGCGAAGCCGCCGTTACATGGTTATCGAGTGGGTGGAAGGCCGCCTGTTGCGGGCGATTCTGAACGAGGAAGGGAAGCTGCCCGTCGACCGCGCCGTGGCCCTCACGGTGGCCATGTGCGACGCTCTCGACAACCTGCACAAGCACGGCGTGGTGCATCGCGATCTGAAACCGGAGAACATCATGGTGTGCGAGGGCGACCGCATCAAGATCATCGATTTCGGCATCGCCCTGAAGGAAGATGCTCGCCGCATTACGCAAGTCGGGCTTACCCCGGCGCTGGGTACGCCCGACTACATTTCTCCCGAGCAGGTAAAGGGCCACCACGGCGATCAGCGAAGCGACGTTTACGCGCTGGGCGCTATGCTCTACGAAATGCTAACTGGCCAACCGCCGTTCACGGGACCGAGCCCTTTGGCGGTGATGAACGAGCGACTTGTCGCCGATCCTGCGCCAGTGCGCGAGTTGAACCCGGAGATCCCGCCTGAAGTCGAAGAGATTCTTTTCCGCGCGCTAGCGCGTGATCCCCGCCGCCGCTATTCCACGGCTGCTGAGATGGCCTGGGAGCTGGAGCACCAGGAGCTTGTGGGAGTCGAGAGCGGCTTCAGTCGGCCCGTCATGTTGGGGCGATTTGTGATCAACCGCCGTAAGTTGGCGCTTTACGCGGCTCTGGCTGTTGTGCCGTTGGCATTGTTCGTTGTGATGTTGCTGCTGTCTCGGCGCTAGTTCTGTGTCTCACGCAGGCAGTTGCTTGAGCAGCGCATTCGCGCGGCGAAACCAGGGGCGTTCGCGTCGGCGCAGGTAGCCGGGCATTGTCGGTCGCTTATCCAGGACTTTTTGCGCCCACTCTCGCGCCTCGACATTGCGTCTCTGCGACGCCAGAAAATCGGCGTAGTTCAGATATGTCTCCGACAATGTCGACCGCTCCACTGCCAGGCGAAAGCACGCTTCCGCTTTTTCCTTTTCTCCCGTCTGCGCGTAGGCATGCGCAAGCAATCCTACCGCGCGATAGAAATCGTGGCCGGGATCGTGCCGCACGGCCAATTCCAGGTCGGGCAACGCGGTTGATGCTTCGCCCAGCAGAACCGCGCACACGCCGCGGTGGTAAAAGCAATCCGGCGTATCGGAACGGGCGGCAATCGCTTTGTTGAATGCGTCCCGGGCCAACTGCAGCTTACCCTCATCCATGTAAAGATCGCCCAGCTCTTCCCAGTTTCCCGGGGATGGATTGTCGTGAATCTCAACGAGAAGTTGGGAGATGCGCTTACGACGAGGGAAGGTCTTGAAGGATTGCCGCAAAAGGCCCAGATCGGGCAGCGCCTCAACACACAGATAGATCAGCGCGCCCGGTGGGCCTAGGAACAGGATGATGAAGATCCAATAGGTATCGGGCCGGCGGCGGATGAAGTGGACGATGGCCGCCGCCTGAAGCAGCAGGCCCCACGGGTAAAACAGCGAACCAAAGAACCCCATGCGCATTCCATCCTAATGCGAGTTTACGGAGCCGCGAGTGAATTCGAGCTCAGCGGTATGACTCGTCGCGATGAATGACAAACTCGGGATAAGCTCCGCCGCCGAGCTCGTGCAAATCCATCCCCATGCGCTCGCCGTCCGGGTCCACGCGGAAAGGGACGAGACGGTTGAGCAGTGAAAGAAGCAGATAGATGAGCGGGAAAACGAAGCCGAGCAGCGCGGCGATGCCGACGAGTTGGGCAAGCAACTGGCCCGATTGCGGGGCAAAAACGCCCGCTGCGATTAATCCCCACAGCCCCGCCACACCATGGACGGTAATAGCGCCGGTGGGATCGTCGATCGAGAGCGCGAGTTCGAGCACCTCTACCAACAGCGGGGTGATGATGCCGGCCACGGCTCCGACAAAAAGGGATTCCACCGGATAAGCGAAGGCCGCGCATGCGCTGGAGGCGACAAGACCGGCGAGCCATCCATTGGCGCAGAGGCTGGCATCGGGTTTGCCAAAGCGGAATCGCGTGACGGAAAAAGTCGCGGCCAACGCGGCCGAGGCAGAGAGCAGCGTGTTGATCGCCGTGCCCGGTATCGCGCTGAGCGGAGCGTGCAACCAAAGGATCGCGCCGGCTGCGTTCCAAGCCAGCCAGCCCACCAGCGCGAGCAGGCACCCGAAGAGCACATAGGTGGCGTCATGGCCCGGCATGGCGGTGGAGAGGCCCTCTTTAGGGAATTTCCCGCGGCGTGGACCGGCAATCCAGACGACACACAGTGCGGTCAGGCCGCCGATCACGTGCACTGTGGCCGCGCCACCGCCGTCAACGAAGCCAGCGCCCAGCGAGAAATTCACGCCCAGCGACGCCAGCCATCCACCGGCCCAGATCCAATGCGCCGTAAGAGGAAAAATAATCGCCGCCAGAACCGCCGCGGTTGCGCAACCAGCCGACAGCCTCCAGCGATCCGCCCCCGAGCCCCAGGGAAGCAGCACAGTCATGGCGACAGCCAAGAATTCAAACAAGACCGCGAGCTGGGCCTGCGGCGCAGCCCCGCCAAGGCCGTGGAGAAGAAACGGTCCAAGCCCGAGCACGCTCCAGGGCTTGCCGGCGGCATGCAGAACGACTTCTTTCGATCCCAGAGACCCCGCAAAAGACGCCCCGATGAAGGCGAACACAATGACGGCAACTGCAATCAGGGCCAAATTGCCGAGCATCGCCTGTGCCGCCGAGCGCGACCGGCCCAGACCGGTATTGATAAGCGCTACCCCGGCAATCGCCATCGGCGCAAGCAACAAAAGTCCGAGCGTAAGCACGAACGCAGCGTCGCTCATTGCAGGAGCCGTCGCTGGAATCACCAGAGGGATCGAGTTCATGGGTGGCTCGCCCCGCGTGGCAGCATGTGGCCGCGAACCGCGACGACCAGGCCCATGCCCTCGACTGCCAAACCGCACAGCACAAACGCTGCACGCCGTCCCGGGTCGGGAAACAGGGCCAGCGCGGCGAGGGCGAGAAAGAATCCAGCGGGCATCACCAGCAATCCGGCGTACTTCATATGCACTTTCCTTTGCGTTCGTTGACGGGCCGTGTGCGGGTGGTCATCCGGCAGCAACCGATGGAACTGTCTCCACGGAGCCGGGCCGATGAGTCCCGCGTGTTGAGATCTTGTTGAGAGCGGTTGTTACGTCCTTATGAATTCTAAACGATCCAATTGTTAGCATCGGCTCACGCGGTCACGTGGGCCGCCGCGAGACGCCTTCACTGTCTCGCTTTGGAAGGCGGGCGATCACCACTTATGTTCACGCGTCTTGGCCGAAGCAAAAGACTGATTCCCGCCATCCTCGGTGCCATCACTCTGGCTGGCGTAGCTGCCTTATTGTCCTGGGACGCTTTCCCGAATCTCTTCCCAACGGGAAGCCATGAGGCGCTCGCGGCTCTTTCACTGGCCACGATCGCGCTTGCATACCTCGTGTACCAGATTGCACATCGGCCGGCGGCAATGGATCTTCTCAAGGCAATCATGCTGGCGGTTGCCTTTCTTTTCTGGGCGGCCAATCAGTTTTGGCCGGGCCTTCCCAAGGCGACACTCTTCAACGACATTGCGATTGCTCTGTTTGTCCTCGACGTGTTTCTCGTGATTATCGGCTGGCCAAAGGCATCGCCGGATAGCGCCTTCGGCGAAACCTGTTCAGGGTCGTGTGCCCAATGTTCCGCGGCGCCGTGCAGAGAAGAGGAATGTTGCGCGGGGCGCGCGAATTAAGCGAACTTGCCAGGAATCGGTTCTGGCGTGATATTTTTGCGTTGGCAATCCCAACTTCTGGTACGCAAGGCGCCAGGAGAAGGATGGTAGTTTCCCTGCAAGCGCGCTTGTCACAAACGATTTTCTTTTCAAGAGATTGCAAATCGGTTTCCCACAAAGTTTTTTGCAATTTTTGCGCGCCGGGTGTGGTGGATTTTCGCTGCAGGCTGCTATATTGAAATTTCGGGTGTCCCACCCGCTCCCTGAAGTTCTATCGTTGAGCAATTCTTGTACATAACCTATGTGACCGCCAGCACATGCGGCGCATGACAACGTAAGTCAAATCGGGATTCGTTCATGGCGCAAATCTTCGACCGCAGCTCCAACGCACTGGCTCGGATGAGCCTGGTGCTGACGGGGTTGATTGTCATCGCCCTGGGAGTCACGCTGGATCAGTTGCAGCGCTCGCCGTGGGTCACGCGGCAGGGCCAGCGCGCGGATCAGCCGGTCCCCTTCAGCCACAAGCATCACGTCCAGGGGCTCGGATTGCAGTGCCAGTACTGTCACACCACGGTTGAGAAATCGAGCTACGCCGGCATTCCTCCCACGCGCACCTGCATGAACTGCCACGCGCAGATCTGGACCAACGCGCAATTGCTTGAGCCGGTTCGGCAAAGCTGGTACACAGGCCAGTCGATTCCCTGGATCAAGATTCACGACCTTCCCGACTTCGTTTACTTCAGCCATGAGATTCATGTGAACAAAGGTATTGGCTGCGAGAGCTGTCACGGCCGCGTGGACGAAATGCCGCTGATGTACGCGCAGAACACGCTGCAGATGGAGTGGTGCCTGGACTGCCATCGCAACCCGGCCAAGAACCTGCGGCCGACAAGCGCGATCTACAACATGGACTGGCAAGCGCCGGCCGACGACCACCCGGTTTGGTGCGCGGCGGCCGACAACAAGCCGGGAGTGCCCACGGCGCAGAGCGTGAGCTGTACAAGGAGCGATCCGAGCAGCGCCGGGCCGGAAGTGGCCTCTTTGCGGTTGCCGACGCTGAGTGAGAAGAGCCTGGCGGGAGATGTCGCCGTTGCGTCGATACCGGTGGCGTCGCCAACCTATCGGAAGTTCACCAGCCAGGAAGATCTGGGCCTCTTCCTGGCCGATCACTACAAAATTCGCACGCCGAAAGACCTGACCAGTTGCGAGGTGTGCCACCGATGAGCGCAAAGAGGAAGAACTCGCCGGCGGTGGAGAAGCTGACGGGCAAAGCCGTGAGTGAGGCGAAGCAGCCCGTGAATGCCGTGCCGATGACGCTTGAAGCGGTTCGCCGCGAGCTGAAGGGGGCGAAGGGCAAGAAGTATTGGCGTTCGCTGGACGAGCTGGCCAACACGGCCGAGTTTCAGGCCGCGGTGGAGCGCGAGTTTCCTTCGGCGGCGCAGGAGTGGGTCGATCCGGTTTCCAGGCGCGGCTTCCTTAAATTGATGGGTGCGTCTTTGGCGTTGGCCGGACTCGCCGGTTGCACCAAGCAGCCCGACGAGCCGATTTATCCCTACATCAAAGCGCCTGAGGATTTGATTCTCGGCAAGCCGATGTACTTTGCAACGGCGCACCCGTTTTCGACTGGCGCGGTGCCGCTGCTGGTCAAGAGTGATGAATTCAGGCCGATCAAGATCGATGGCAACCCCGAGCACGCATACAACCAGGGCGGCTCCGATCCGTATTCGCAGGGCACGCTTCTCGATCTCTACGATCCCGACCGCTCGCAGCACGTTACATATCGCGGCGAGGGCCGCGAGTGGGCGGAGTTTGCCGAGGCGCTGCGAGACAAAGTGACTTCGACCAAAGACGGAACCGGCATCTACTTTCTGAGCGCGGCCATTACCTCGCCCACGCTGACGCGGCAGTGGAAGGAAGTCCAAGCTGCGTGGCCCAAAGTAAAGCTGGTTCAGTACGATTCCGCGTTAGCTGGAACGTTTCTCGCGAGCGGGATCAACGTTCAGTACGACCTGAGCGGCGCCAATGTGATTGTTTCCCTGGACGCGGATTTTCTTTCGGGCGCGAGCTATCCGGGCTTCCACAGGCTGGTGCGCGACTACGCCGCACGCCGCAAGCAGCCCGAGAACGGAATGAATCGGCTCTACGCGGTGGAGAGCACGACCACTACCACCGGCATGAAGGCCGAGCACAGGCTGGGCCTGCGCGCCAGCGAGGTTCCGGCGTTCGCCGCGGCATTGGCGCAAGCGGTCGGCGTCGCCGGTTTTAGCGCTCCCAGCTACGCCTGGACCGACGAGCAGCAGAAGTTTCTTGCCGCATTAGCGAGTGACCTGAAGGCCAACGCCGGCAAAAGCGCTGTGCTTCCCGGGCTGTACCAGGATCAATCAGTTGCTGCGCTGGCGCTGGCCATCAACATGACGCTGGGCAATATCGGCAAGACCGTTTCTGTTTCTTCCGAGCCGGCAATTCCGATGCCCAGCGATCAACTTGGCGACCTCAAGGCTCTCGTCGCTGACCTGAACGAGGGCAAAGTGGATTGGCTGGTGATTCTGAACGCCAATCCCGTCTACGACGCTCCCGCCGATCTCAACTTCGCCGATGCATTCAACAAAGCCAACATAGTGGCGCATCTTGGCTCGCACTACAACGAGACGGGGCAGATTTCGCATTGGCATATCCCCTCTGCGCACTATCTTGAATCCTGGTCCGACGCGCGAGCTTACGATGGTACGGTTTCCATTGTTCAGCCGATGATTGATCCTCTGTATGGCGGGCACACAGCGCACCACGTCTTTCAGGCGCTGCTCAACGATCCGATGGTGAGCCCCTATGATGCAGTGCGTGAGACGTGGAAGACGACGATCAAGGGCGACTTCGAGACTGGCTGGCGCAAGGCGCTGCACGATGGCTGGATCGCGGACACGGCGTACGCAATGGGTGCGGGAGCTGGTGGTGCTAAAAGCGGGATCAATGTTCCCGCTCCCACGCCGAAGGATTCGATCGAGATCATTTTCCGGCCCGACCCGAACATCTACGACGGCCGCTGGAATAATGTGGGCTGGCTGCAGGAGCTGCCCAAGCCAGTTACGAATCTGAGCTGGGACAATGCAGCGATCGTTTCCGGCCCCACGTTGACCAGGTTGGGCCTGGAAGAAGACGACATCGTCGAGCTTTGCGTGGGCAATGGCAAGGTCAAGGCGCCGGTGATCGTGGCTCCAGGCCATCCCGACAACTCGGTCACCGTCTATTTCGGCTACGGTCGCGAGGCCTCTGGACGAGTGGGATCGGGCCAGGGTTTCAACGCCTTTCTCATTCGCAATACCTGGGCCCCACTCTACGCAATCGGATCGATTCGCAAGCTCGACGGCAAGTGGGGCATCGCGATCACCAAGAGCCACTTCCAGGATCAGCGGGGTGCAACTTTCGGCCAGCAGGGTCATGGCGACAACTCGCTCGAGGCCGACGAGGCGCTGGGCGAGCGCGGCATCATCCGCTACGCCACCCTCGACGAGTTCAAGGCCAATCCGAATTTCGCACACGAGGGTGGGAATCACGAAACGCCGACGCGAGATACCTCGCTCTTTCCCAACTGGGAATACAACGAGGCCAACGCCTGGGCGATGTCCATCGACATGAACAGTTGCACAGGCTGCAATGCGTGTATCGTGAGCTGTTATGCCGAAAACAACATCGCTGTGGTAGGCAAGCAGCAGGTGCGCATCGGCCGCAACATGCAGTGGCTGCGCATTGACACCTACTTCGAAGGCGACCTTTCCGCTCCGCGCGCGCACTTCCAGCCCATGAACTGCCAGCACTGCGAGAATGCGCCGTGCGAGCAGGTCTGCCCGGTGGGGGCCACTGTTCACTCGCCAGAAGGCCTGAACATGATGATCTACAACCGCTGCGTGGGCACGCGCTACTGCTCGAACAACTGCCCCTACAAGGTGCGGAGGTTCAACTTCCTCCTCTACTCCGACTACGAGACCGAGAGCTTGAAGCTCATGCGCAATCCCGACGTCAGCGTGCGCTCGCGCGGAGTGATGGAGAAGTGCACTTACTGCGTGCAGCGCATCCAGGAAGCGAAGATTCACGCCGACAAGGAGAACCGCACAATTCGCGACGGCGAGATCGTGACCGCTTGCCAGCAGGCATGCCCAGCCGAGGCGATCGTTTTCGGCAATATGAACGATCCGAATAGCCGTGTTTCGAAACTCAGGGCCCAGCAGCGCAGCTACCAGGTGATTGCCGACCAGAATGCGCGTCCGCGGACGCAGTATCTGGCCGAAGTGCTGAACGTGAATCAGGAACTCGAAGAGACTCCGGTGGAATACGCGCCGGCAAAGGGTTGAATCGAAGATGGCAACCAAGGAAGTAAAACCCAACGATCCGATGATCGATCCGGCAACCGGAGAATTCCGGGTTATTGGGCAGGGTCAGACTTTCCTGTCGATCACCGAGAAGATCGCGCGCATTGTGCTCACGCCGCACACGCCGATGGGCTGGTTTGGCCTCTTCACCGTGGCCGGCGGCGGCGCTACCATGCTTTTGGTTGCCCTGACCTGGCTCTTCCTGAAAGGCGTCGGTATCTGGGCGATCACGCAGCCGGTTGCATGGGGATTCGCCATCATCAACTTCGTCTGGTGGATCGGCATCGGCCACGCCGGCACGCTCATCTCCGCCATTCTGCTTTTGTTTAAGCAGGGCTGGCGTAACGCGATCAGTCGATTCGCCGAGGCCATGACCATCTTCGCTGTGTGCTGCGCCGGCCTCTTCCCGCTGATTCACGTCGGCCGTCCTTGGTTGGGTTACTGGCTCTTCCCGCTGCCGTTTACGATGACGGTGTGGCCGCAGTTCCGGTCGCCGCTGATGTGGGACGTTTTTGCGGTTTCGACCTACGCCACGATCTCGGTGGTCTTCTGGTACATCGGCATGGTTCCCGACCTGGCCACTCTGCGCGATCGCGCGCACTCGAGGATCGGTCAATACTTTTACGGGATGCTCAGCGTGGGCTGGCGCGGTTCAGTGCGCCACTGGATGCGCTACGAAACTGCCTCGCTTCTGTTGGCCGGCTTGGCTACACCTCTGGTGCTCTCAGTCCACACGGTCATCAGCTTCGATTTCGCGGTCGCCGTGCTGCCTGGCTGGCACACAACGATCTTTCCGCCCTATTTCGTTGCCGGCGCCATCTACTCGGGCTTCGCCATGGTGCTCACCTTGGCCATTCCGCTGCGCAAGTTCTATCACCTTGAGAGTCTGGTCACTGAGCGCCACATCGACAACATGGGCAAGGTGATGCTCGCGACGGGCTTCATCGTGGCTTACGGCTATGGCATGGAAGCTTTCATGGCTTGGTACTCGGCGTCGCACTGGGAAGCCTTCATGTTCTGGAACCGCGTGTTCGGCCCGATGGGCTGGTCGTACTGGGTTCTGATTACCTGCAATCTGGCAATCCCGCTCACCACACTCTGGTCGCGCAAGCTGCGCTCGTCGATTCCGTTCATGTTCTTTATTTCGATCGTTGTGAATACGGGCATGTGGTTTGAGCGCTTTGTCATCGTCGTCACCAGCCTGTACCGCGACTTTCTGCCCTCGTCGTGGGGTACGTATCGCGCCACCAAGTGGGACTACATGACGTTCGTGGGCACGCTGGGATTCTTTACGTTCCTGTTCCTGTTGTTTGTCCGCTTTCTGCCCATGATTCCGATGAACGAAATTCGCATGTTGCTGCCGGCGGCAAAAGTCAAGCCCAAGGCGGCGGAGGCCGCTGACTGATGCCCGCACGCGAAGGAACCTACGGCCTGCTGGCCGAATTTGATACGCCGAGTGACCTGGTTAGGGCCGCGCAGCAGGCGCGCCAGGACGGATGGCGGCGCATGGACTGCTATACGCCTTATCCGGTGGAAGAGGCGGCCGAGGCCATCGGCTTCCACCGCAACAAGGTTCCGTTGCTTACGCTCATCGGCGGCCTGATGGGCGGCGCGGCCATGTTTTCACTTGAAACCTGGATCTCGACGCTCGCCTATCCGCTCAACGTCGCGGGACGTCCACCATACTCATGGCCGGCTTTTATCGTGCCTGCCTACGAGTGGACCATTCTCTGGGCCGGACTATCCGCCGCCTTCGGCATGCTCGCGCTCAACGGCCTGCCCTCTCTCTATCATCCGCTGTTCAATGCACCCAACTTCCGCGACGGCGCCACTACCGACAAGTTCTTCCTGTGCCTTGAGGCGCTCGATCCGAAGTTCGACTTGACTGAGACCAAGGCGTATCTCCAGAAATTCAGTCCCAACTCTGTGGTGGAGGTGGAGTACTGATGAGCGCGAAGCTTTCAGCTCTCGGCTTTCAGCTCTCAGCCACCGGTCCCGCGCAGAGGCTCGTTCGGCGCGGCGTTGCTTTTGCCGGCCTTGCTGTGACGCTCTTTGCTGTTGGCTGCCGCCAGGACATGCAGAACCAGCCTAAGATGGTTCCGCAACGTGGCTCGGACTTCTTTGCCGACATGCGCGGCGCCCGTCCGCAGGTGCTCGACACGGTGGCCCGCGGCCAGCTCCACGACGACAGTTATTTCTACACCGGCGTGGTGCAGGGGCCGAACGGTTACAAGCAGGAACTGGACGAGATGCCCTTTCCCGTCACGATGGAAGTGCTCGAACGTGGGCAGGAGCGCTTCAACATCTATTGCACTCCGTGCCACTCGCGGGTGGGCAACGGGCTGGGCGAGATTGTGCAGCGCGGATTCAAACCCGCCGCCAACCTCCACGACCAGGTGCGCATGTCACAGCCGCTCTCGCACTACTTTTATGTGATGACGCACGGATACGGCGCCATGCCGGACTACTCGGCGCAACTGACGCCGGCAGACCGTTGGGCAGTGGCTGCCTACATTCGCGCGTTGCAGTTCAGCCAGGCGGCGAACGTGAAGGATGTTCCTTCAGGCGTGCACATCGCGAACCTCAAGGATCTCGCCGCGTCGGAAGGTCATCCCGAATACGCACAGCCTTGGCCCATGCCATCAACAGCAGTGAACGCAAACAAGCCAATCGCCAGCGAAGGAACGCCGGGCATGGCTCCCGCTTATCCTGCCGATCCAAAGATTTCGATTCCACCAAGCAAACCCGCTCCGGCGGCCCAGAAGTAAGGAAACAGAAGAATGGCTCAAGAACCGCAATCATCGACGCACGGAGCGGGGCACGCCAAGGCGCTCCCTTCAGATCTCGCCGCACCCGCGTTTGTCGACGCCTGGAGAGACCGCGCTCTGATGATCGCGGGAGTCTTTGCGGTGATCGCCGTGATTCTGGCGTTTCTTGGGCAGGCCGAGGACGGTCTGGGCTGGGATCATTTGCTGCGCGGATGGCTCCTGGGATTAGTGTTGACTTTCGGGTTTGCGGTGGGCGGGTTGGCTCTGCTAATGGTGCAATACTGCTCGGGCGGCAAGTGGGGACTGCTCCTTCGCCGGCCGCTCGAGGCCATGAGCCGCACGCTGCCGCTAATTGTCGTTTATTGGCTGGTGGTCGCCATCTTTATGAAGCGGCTCTACCTGTGGGCGCAATTCACGAGCGATGCCGATACAGCAGCCGCGCTCAAATCGGGTCTACTTTCCGAAATTCAGGCCCACTGCATTGATTTCAAGCGGCCCATGCTCAATCCGAACGCGTTTTGGTACATAGGCCTGCTTTGCTTCGCCATCTGGGGCTTCTACGCCTGGCGTCTTAACACGCTTGGCCTGAAACGCGATTCACAAGGCCCGGAGACGACGCCGTATTGGATCAAAAAGCTTGAGAACTTCAGCGGTCCTGGAATCGTGGTCTACGCGATCACCATGACGGCTGCGGCCATCTACTGGGTTATGTCCTTGGACCCCACATGGTATTCGTCGGTCTACGGCCTGCTGTTCCTGGTTGAGCAGGGCTTCCAGGTGCTGGCTTTTTCCATTATTGTTTCGCTTTCGCTCTCCAAAGCCGAGCCGTTCAAGACCATCCTGCGCCAGACCGAACAGCACGATATGGGTAAGCTCACCTTCGCTTTCGTCATGCTTAACATTTACCTGTCCTTCGGACAGTTCCTCATCATCTGGTCGGGCAACCTGCCGGATGAGATCAATTGGTATCTCGATAGGATTCGTGGTGGCTGGGGCGTCATTATCACCCTCGACTTCATCTGCCACTGGCTGATCCCGTTCACCCTTCTGTTGTCGAGAGATTTGAAACGCAACAAGAAACGGCTGATCCTGGTTTGCAGGATCATGCTTGTCGCCGTGGTGTTGAATCTCTTCTGGCTGATCGAGCCGAACTTCAAAGACGCAGCCCGCAACCTCCACTTCAGTTGGGGAATTCTCGAGTATGTTGCGGTGCCCGTCGCTATGTTTGCCTTCTGGGCGGCGTATTTCTGCACGCGGTTGAAGACCCGGCCGCTGGTGCAGATAAACGATCCGCATCTGGCAGAGATTCTGGAGCCTGAGCATGCCCACGCATAACCAACCCGATTCGGGCCACGAGCCGGAAAAGCAAGAAGTTGACGCGTCTGCGGGCTATGAACGCAGTGACGCGGGTGTCACTGGGATCGCAGTGTTCATGGTCTCGCTTCTTATCTTTGTGGCCGTAATTGGGATGCTCTGCTACGGCATCGGCAAAGTGATCAATGCGCAAATGAATAAGGAAGACGGCCCCAACAGCAAGTGGACCAAGACGGTGGATGTGCGGCAGCTGGGCAACATGCCCTCCAATCCGGAACTACAAAATAAGATCGCGGAGATCGCGCAAACCTTTCCAACACCTCGGTTGCTGACCGACGACGGCGATCAGGACGTGGCCGATCTGCATGCTCGCGAAGATCTGCTGCTGAACAACTACAGCTGGGTCGATCAGTCGAAGGGCACGGTCAGAATTCCCATTGAGCAGGCCATGCAGTTGATCGCGCAACGCGGGTTGCCGGTAGCGCCTTCGGTTCAAACCCAGCAGCCGATGACCGGCGAAAGCGCGCCAACTGTTACCGCTCCGCTGACCAACGGATTTGCGCGCACCAGCTATGAGCAGGAACAGGCGGAGCAAGAAGCCGTCAAACAGCAACAGGGAGAGCAGAAATAGCAATGCAATCAGCATGCACAATTCGGAGACGCTTACGCAACGCGACGCTCTCAGCCGCGGGCGCGATTGTGCTGGCTGCGCCGTTACTCTCCGCGCAGGTCTCCAGTTATGGCGACAAAGAGACTGGTCCAACCAACGACCGGCCGCCGACGCTGCTCAATGGCGTGGGAATCGATCAGCGCCTTAACGCGCAGCTGCCGCTCAACCTTGCCTTTATTGACGACGCGGGGCAACCGGTCACCCTAGCGAGCTATTTTGGTAAACGCCCGGCGATTCTGGCGCTGGTTTACTATCGCTGCCCCATGCTCTGCTCAGAGGAGCTTGACGGCCTGACCAGCGCCCTCGAAATGGTTCGCTATGTTCCTGGCAAGGACTTCAACGTCATCGTGGTCAGCATCGATCCCACCGAGGGCACCGATCTGGCCGCGGCAAAGAAGCGCGAATACGTGAAACGGTACGGCCGTCCCGAGACAGCGAATGGATGGCACTTCCTCACCGGCACCCAGCCGAACATTGACGCTCTCACCCAGGCAGTTGGCTTCCGCTACGTCAGGCTGACGGTGCCTGGAAGCAATCTGATGCAATATGCGCATGCCAGCTCGATTCAGATCGTGACTCCAGAGGGCAAGTTGGCCCAGTACTACTTGGGGGTCGAATATTCTCCCAAGGATATGCTGCTCGGCCTCGACGAAGCTTCGTCGAATCGCATCGGATCGCCAGTGGACAACATTCTTACCTACTGTTACCACTACGATCCCACTTCCAACACGCACGATCTGATCATTGCGCGCGTGATCCAGTTGGGAGGGTTCCTCACGGTGGTGCTCTTAGGCGGATTCATGCTGGTGATGTTCCGCCGCGATTTGAAACACGATCACCCGGCGGGAACAGGGACTTTGGATGCAGCAAAGAAAGTGAACGGATAAGGGAATGGACCACATCAGCCCAGTATTGTGGCAGTTTCTTCAGAAATGGTTGACCCACTTCGCGCTCTTTCCGCCCGAAGCATCCAAAATTGCGCCCGAAATGGATGCGCTCTATTTCTTCATGGTCCTGGTCAGCCTGGTCGGGCTGACACTCGTGGTTTTGCTGATTGTCGGTTTCTCGATCCTTTACAGCAAGACACGCCATCCTAAAGCAGTGCAGATCGAAGGCTCGACGATTCTCGAGGCCACCTGGACCATCATTCCTTTAGGCCTGTTCCTGATTATGTTCGTGTGGGGCGCGCTACTCTACTTCCGCATTTACACGCCGCCGGCCAACGCCATGAACATCTACGTAGTGGGCAAGCAATGGATGTGGAAGGTCGAGCATCCCGGCGGCCAGCATGAGATCAACGCGCTGCACGTGCCCACGGGCCGTCCCATCCAGCTGACGCTCATCTCGCAGGATGTGTTTCACAGCTTCTCCATCCCCGCCTTCCGTGTGAAGCGCGAGGCGATTCCGGGGCGCTACACGACGGTCTGGTTCGAGGCCACCACTCCAGGGACCTATCACCTTTTCTGCACCCAATACTGCGGCACCAATCACTCGCAGATGATCGGCGACGTGGTCGTAATGACGCCGGACGATTTCAAGAAGTGGCTGGAAGGCTCGACCAGCGGCAATTCGCTAGCCCAGGACGGGGAGCGCCTCTTCGCCAGCCTGAGCTGCAATGCATGCCACAATACGCGTCCCGACTCCCGCGGTCCCAGTCTGGCGAACGTTTACGACTCCAGGCTCACGCTCTCCACCGGAGAAATTATCACCGCCGACGACGCCTATTTGCGCCAGGCGATTCTGAACCCCTCGCAGCACATCACGCAGGGCTATGCGCCCATCATGCCGACCTACCAGGGCCAGGTGAGTGAAGAAGGCGTGATCGCCCTTGTGGAATACATCAAGAATCTCGATTCCGATTACCGCGTCCAGCAGACTCTCAACACCACCGATCTGGTTCCAGAGAACCCGGGTGCTAAACCAGCGACAGCGGGCCCGACGCCCGCGGCGCAGAAGGAGGTCAAACCATGAGCGCTGCCACCATCGTCAGTCTTCCCGATCAGTCCACGGCCAGGATCCCCAAGATGAACTTCCTGTCCAAAGAGAACGGCCTGCTCAGCTGGCTGCTGACCGGCGACCACAAGCGGATCGCTACGCTCTACCTGATCTCGATTACGTTTTTCTTCTTTATCGGCGGGTCCCTTGCCGGCCTCATCCGTTTGGAACTGCTCACGCCGCAGACTTCCCTGATGGCCGCCGACACCTACAACAAGGTGTTCACCATGCACGGCGTCATCATGGTCTTCCTCTTCCTAGTGCCTTCAGTGCCGGCTACCATCGGGAACTTCGTGATACCCATGATGGTTGGGGCCAAGGACCTGGCGCTTCCCAAGGTCAACCTGCTCAGTTGGTATCTCTACGTCGTTGCCGGGATCATGGTCGTCTATTCTATGGCCGCGGGCGGCGTCGACACAGGCTGGACCTTCACCAGCCCGCTCTCCACGCACTATCTGAACACGCACGTCATCTCAACCGGCCTGGCCATCTTCGTTGCCGGATTCAGCTCCATATTCACCGGCCTCAACTTTATCGTCACCATCCACAAGATGCGGTGCCCGGGAATGACCTGGTTCCGGCTGCCGCTGTTTGTCTGGTCGAACTATGCGGCCAGCATCCTCATGGTGCTGGGCACTCCAGTGCTGGCCATCACCCTGGTGCTGGTCGTCCTCGAGCGCACGCTGCATATCGGAGTCTTCGATCCCGCCTATGGCGGCGACCCGATTCTCTTCCAGCATCTGTTCTGGTTCTATTCGCACCCGGCCGTCTACATCATGATTCTCCCCGGTATGGGCGTCATCTCCGAAGTCGTCTCCACCTTCAGCCGCAAGCGTGTCTTTGGCTACACCGCGGTGGCATTCTCCTCGGTGGCCATTGCCGTCTTCGGATTCTTTGTGTGGGCTCACCACATGTTTATTATGGGCATCTCCAACTATGCGGCCCTGGTCTTTTCGCTGCTCACGATGCTCGTCGCGGTGCCCTCAGCCATCAAGATCTTCAACTGGGCCTTCACGCTCTACAAAGGCTCCATCACTTTTGAGACGCCCATGCTTTACGCTTTCGGTTTCATGGGCCTGTTCACGATCGGCGGCATGACCGGTGTTTTCCTCGGCTCGACTGGAACCGACATTCACTTGACAGAGACCTACTTCATCGTTGCCCACTTCCACTTCGTCATGGTCGGCGGGATGCTGATGGCGTTTCTGTCGGGCATTCACTTCTGGTGGCCCAAGTGGACCGGGCGCATGTATCCGGAAAAGATCTCGCAGTTTGCTGCCGTTGTCACCTTTATCGGCTTCAACTTCACGTTCTTCCCACAGTTTATTCTGGGCACATTGGGCATGCCGCGACGTTATGCCGCCTACCCGCCGGAGTTTCAGGCGCTGAACGTTTTCTCC
>Ga0181520_10003613_pt1 | contig 26936 bp, 33 predicted proteins | sample PEATcosm2014_Bin_29_FD_132451 | JGI IMG/M metagenome (GOLD analysis project Ga0181520, IMG submission 132451) | Peatland microbial communities from MTU Mesocosm Facility, Houghton, MI, USA - PEATcosm2014_Bin02_30_metaG | ecosystem: Environmental > Terrestrial > Soil > Wetlands > Peat | place...
ATCGGAAGTTGGACCGTGAGACGGTCTATCAGTTCCTGATGGACGCGTTCAACTTGAACGAGACATTGCGGAAGGCGGAAATGCTGGCGCAGGTGCTTTACGACTTGAATCGTGGTGAGCTCACCGAAGAGCGCTGCAAGACTGTTATCACTGCGCTCATGGAAGAGGTCGAGCGCCGGCGCGAAAAGGTTCACCGGCATATTTACTTGATGTCGGAAATGCCTTACGAGAATGACGTGATCAATTGAGAGGGTTGTGATGGCACACCTTACGCCAGACATGTTCAACACGATCGGGTGGCTCGCTATCACCGCTGCCAACCTGTTCATAGCGTGGCTGGCGTGGCGCACGAACCGGATCGCCCACCGAAACGAAGTGACCCTGCAGATTATTCACACAGCCACAAACAGCATGAAGGATGCGCTTGTCGCGTCGACCGCGAAGGCCTCGTACGCTGAAGGGCACGACGATGCCTCTGCCGAAGCTGCCAAGGCGATGATCACTGCGAAGGCTGTTGACCGGGTTGCTACCGTCGAGGAGAAATAATTAACTTTTTCCCGTACACGCTGTTATGAGTGTCGCTCCGAGAGACTGACGGGCGGCAAGGTTGGGTGGTGGGAGTGTACACTTACCTTTTTTTAAAGAGTACGCGATAACGTCCGTAGCGTGTTGGAGGTTTCCATGATCCCTGGATTAATTCTTGGCCTGTTGTGGGCCCTGTTTTGGCTTGTCATTCTGGCGGGTATCCTTGCCTTCCTGCTGTACGGGTTCAAGACGTTCGTGTTTGCCATTCCCCCGCAGGTGGAGAAGGGGGTTTGGTTCCTGTTTGTCATCGTTGTTATCATAGCCATCGTGACTGTTTTTGCAGGGGGCGGAGGGTCATCCCTCCATTCCTTTCGGTTATTCTAATGACGCCACGACGGGAACCTTACCGCCAGAAGAAAAGCCGATCTGTACTCAGTGTTAATCTGCAAGCGACGCTTGTGGTTCTTGGGATCATCGGCTTCGCACTGTTTATGACATACGCAACCAATTGGCTATGGCCATTACCAAAGGAGGCCCCCTATGAAACAATTACTCGTTAGTGTGGCGCTGTCGCTCGTTTTGGCGACGTCAGCGTTCGCTGCTGGCCATGGCGGCGGGGGTGGTCACGCTGGTGGCGGTGGTCACGCTGGTGGCGGTGGTCATGCTGTAAGTCATGGCGGTGGCGGCGGTGGGGGTGGTCACGGTGGGTACCGTGGCTATCACGGCCGGCGCGATCGCGGCTGGTACAACGACGGTTTTGATGGCGGCTGCCTCCCTGGTCCCCTTCCCGTCGTGGGCTGCTACTAAGTCAATCTGAAGGAGTGTGCATGGGAACGGGTCAAGACTTTCCGAACAATCAACCCGGCATAGGCACGCAGTATTTGCCCCATGCCGGACCGACTGGCAATCACCCGGTGGGCGCCTCAGGCCCTCTCGGATTTACCGGCCCTACTGGGCACACCGGATCCACCGGACCCACCGGGCTCACCCATTCTGCTGGTGGTTTTTATTATTTCTTCGATGACCTCGAGGAACACGTCGAGCGTGTTTACGACGAACTGCGAGGGACCGGCGGGACGGGGCACACTGGAATGTTCCCGCTGTTTAAGTCCAACCAGCCGCATTGACTTTTGCCTTCTTTGGCTTAGGCTTTTGCCAGAGCCGTCGAGCCACATAGTCCGTGATGCCGCCATGGACGATCAAAGAGACGTACTGCAGGTCGTCAACGACGTGGCTGAACCCGTCGGGGTCATCTTTTTCCGGCTTTGGCTTGAGTGCGCCCTCTTTAGTCTTCTTGTAGCGGTAACCGCCTGCCATGGCGCGGACCAGATGGGGACAACGCGTTCCATTGATGAGGATGCCGGCGCCGCCGGCGATCTGACGGCCCAGCAGCGCTTCAACGGCGCGGATCCGCGGGGAGATTTCATTCGTGGGGGCTGGATACCAGGAGAGCCCAAGCCGGCCGACAGCGTCGAAACAGCTTTCCTCGCTGATGCTTCCCTTGTAAGCGCCCGACGGATCGCCGATTATCGCAACTTTGTATCCCAAGTATCGCGCCATCAGGACCGGGCGTAAGCGCTCGTTGATGTGTTTTTCTATTCCGATGTTGGTCGCGGATACTTCCTCATGGACCAGGAGACGGCCCATGTGATCCATTTGACATATGAGCGACCAGGGGTTGCGACCGAAATCTTGCCCGACCAGGAGCGGGTACCCCGGTATGAGAAGAGTCTCAGGTACAACGTGAATGTTCGACCGAAAGCTTTCCTTGAAAACAGCTGCACCCGATGGGTCATTTCCATACTCCGCTTTCACATAGCGCTTCACCCAATCGCTATCCTCGCCGTACATGTTGACGAAGCGCTCGTAGTATTTGCGCCCCTGCGCGAGGCGTTTCGGATCATCAGTCCCAAGCAGCTTCGTTTCCGGGGTTTGCAGGAGCCACGCTAGGTTCTCCGCTTCTGGTGACAAGCCCGAGGGCTGTACAAACTTCTGCCAGTCGGCGGGTAAGTTCTCCATGAAGGTGTGCCATGGCGTCATTTCTGTCGGCATGTTTGTATCTGCTATCAAGCCATGCCATGTCGGCGTCCCACGAACCCCGGAGGGATAACGCCCGCATCGACCACTCAATGGTGCAACCACGTCCAAGTTCATTTCGATGCACTCTGACAACCAACCTCCCGTCAGCTGCATCGACAGGAGGCGGGCTTGGTCCTCCGCGTTCTCCAGCGGGATGAATAACCATTCGCTCACGACCGAATTGAAATTAAGGTGAAAGCAGTTCTCGGATACTTTCCATTGTCCTATTCCTGACAGGTGGGTTTCGCAGTCTTTGAGGACGGTGTCTTTTAATTGTTTGAGGGTTTGACGCACGACGGCGAAGCGCGTGTAGCGGTTCCCATCCGCTGCCGGATCTTGCTCGATGGCGCGCCGGAACAGATCCATAATGCAGCCGGTCGTCTTACCGGAGCCGATGGGGCCCGCGATAATCCGACCGAATGCGTTTGACTTTGAGAACCGCGCGATTGTTGGGGCGGCGTCGTACTCTAGTCCTGCCATGATACCCAGGCTTTCCCATCGGTGGCCTTCTGCCGACCTTCCAGGAAAATCTCCCAGCGGGCGGTTGTACCCCATTCCGGGTGATTAAACCAGAGAGCCTGGGAAGGACGGCTGGGTGGCGCGCGCAATTTGAGGGCGGCGTACTCGTCGAAGCCTTTGGCGGCATTGTTGACAGTGACGCCCGGCAACCATAGCATCTGGTGCCAGTGACACAAAATCAACTCGTCGAAGTCGAGGCCAACCTTATGGGTCTGTTGCCCCAGCTTGATCGAACCACGCATTATTGGGCCTATCGCCCCAATGATACCGTCGCCGCCCTTGACGCCCAAGTTATCGCCATGCGTCAGCATGTAATGCACGCCATAGCTGATAAAGTGCGCGTCGGCCGAGTTCGGAACGTCGATGCGGATATGCTTTTCTTTCTTGAAGTACCGGGCCAGATTGCAGTACACAGCCCAATCGTAGTTGGTGTAGACCAGATGCTTGAAACGCGGTTTCTTGTGACTGCGCCCGTGGTTGCCGACAACGCAAACCACGTAGACTTTCCCGAATTTCGACGCCATGAGCTCGATGCCTGCAGCGAGAATGTCTGTCAGGTCATTGACCGATTGGTGCGGCGTGCGGTCGTTGGTGGCTTCAAGTTCCTCGTGAATATCACCCCCAACCATGTCGCCGCCGAGACAGACGATGATGCCGGGATATTCCGTCTTCGCACGCCCCATATGATTGTAGGACAAGTCAACTGTCGTGTCGTACAATCGAAAGAGGCGTTTCTTCGCGATGGACGCGTTGTAGACGTTCACTCCATTGACCTCGTCTTTTGAAATGACCTCGCCATAATGCGAGTCACTCCAGACGGTGATCGGGCAACCCCGACTGCCGATTTTGCCGCCGCGGCCGCTGATCCAAGTGGGCGGTTCAGGGTTGTGGGCGGCGATAGCAAAAATTTCTGCACGAATTTTTTCCGCGGTGTCGTGCTCAAACTGCAGCGCCTTGATGGTTCGGCGGGCGTCCAGAAGTTCCAGGTTTTTCTTGCGGAGAATGTCCTCTGCGTCAAGCAGCCGTTGCGCGTCTGACTTTAGTTGTGGTGACATAGTATTCCCTCTGGCGTTGCTTGGACTTTGGTGATTGGAAGTAGCGAAAGGCTCGAGCCTGTCCTTTTGTTGAGTGATCGTACCGCCAATAGGTTTCGTGCCCCTTAGCTGAACCAGCGTACCGCTTACGCGTCAAGCGGCCCCTTTGGGAGCGCGCGTACTTCACCTGGGCTATGTTGTGTAAACGCTTCTGCTGAGACGTCGATCGTGGGCGGCCGGATTGTTTCTTCGTATTTGAGTTTTGTATCGGCGCCAAGATTGATGGTGATGGTGAATTTTTCACCCGCGTCCGCGCCGTGCTTTTCTTCGCCGGCGCCGGCGAGTTTTGCAAACATTTTTGCCGTCTCGGTGACAGCTGAGAGGCCTTCTTTGCCATTGGTCATCCTCGATGCGATCTTGGGGAGGGCGTCTTCAAGGGCGGCGGCGCTCTGAATAGCGATACGCTTATTGGTGGAGAGCGCGCTCTCCCACTCGAGCACAAAAATTTCGTAGGCCTTTTTATAGAACGGATGCGGGAGAATCCAGCGATCAAACTGCTCCTGGGTGATGCCGAAGCTCATGCAAATTACGTCGGGATCTTTGACGCCGATCGCCATTTCTCGGGCTAGGCCAGCCATTTTAGTCTGGTCGAGCTCTATATGCGGAGGCAGCGTCGTTGGCTCGCTCATAAGCCCCGAGTACCACAACAACTTTCCGCACGCAAGCCTATCTATTAGCAGATCGTTAAGGCCACGTCGGTAGGCTCGCTCGTGCGCTCCGCTGTGCGCAATAGGATTTCCGCGAATGAGTGATATGTCGCTAGGCCAACAAGGGGTGCTCCAGGTCATCCCGCCGGCACAGCTGGAACTCCAGTTGCAACAGCGGGCCAAGGATCAGGCCGCGGCTAATACGCCAGCCCAGCAAACACCTACGGCGCTGATTGGTTACATTAAGGGTCAGTTTGAGATTTTTCGCAACCACCGCAATACGAGCGCGGGATGGTCAGAGCGTTTGCTCGTTGCGTTGCGCACATTCAACGGGCAGTACGATGCGACCAAACTCAACGAAATTCGGCGTTTCGGGGGGTCCGAAGTCTATGCGCGCATCATCGCCCAAAAATGTCGCGCTGCTAGTTCACTCCTCCGCGATATTTATCTTGGTCAGGATCGCCCGTATGGTGTGAAGCCGCCGACCAATCCGGACGTTCCGCCGGAAATCATGGCGACGATCGAACAGCTACTCGCCGCCGAGCGCCAGCAGGTGCAGCAAACACAGGGTAAGCCGCCGGATGTGACTGATGAATGGCAGCGGCGCGAAGCGCTCGTGCAGTCCGCGGAGGACGCTGCCAAGAAAAAGGCGTCCGAGCAGGCGCGGATTAGCGAAGATAAGATCGAAGACATTTTGCGCGCCGGCGGTTTTTATCACGCCCTTGCTGAGTTTCTGGTCGACTTGCCGATTTTCCCGTTTGCTGTTATCAAGGGACCGGAAGTCAAGGTGATCCCGACTGTGTCATGGCCGCCGAATGGAGGCCAGCCCACAGTTAAACAGACGCCGAAACTCACCTGGGCCCGCGTATCGCCGTTCGATATTTGGTGGACACCCGGCGTCGCAGATATTAAGAACGCCAATGTCATCGAAAAACTTCGTATCACTCGGGCCGAGCTCAACGACCTTCTTGACCTCCCGGGGTACAATCAGGACGAAATCCGTGCGGTACTCGATGAGTACGGCCGCGGGGGTCTTTACGATAACTGGGATACTACGGATGCCGAGCGTGCGGTCCTCGAGAGCCGCGAGAATCCGGCTTGGAACCGTTCTGCACTGTTGAGCATGATGGCGTTCAATGGGAATGTCCAAGGTCGCCTGCTTCAAGATTATGGTTTGGCCGTTCCGGATGAATTGCGAGATTATTACATTCAGGCATGGTGCATCGGCGGGCATGTCATTAAGGCTCAGTTGTCGCCGAGCCCGCGTCAGCGCCATCCCTACTACATTACGAGCTTTGAGAAGGTGCCGGGCACGCCGCTGGGTAATGGCCTCACCGATCTTCTCGTCGACCTTCAGGAGAGTGCAAATGCTACGTTACGGGCGCTGATCAATAATTTATCAATTAGTTCGGGTCCGCAGGTTGTGGTTAATGATGATCGACTGAGTCCCGATGAAACCGGAGAGGATCTGTACCCATGGAAGCGGTGGCATGTTCGGAACGACCCCGTGTCAAACAACGCCCAGCAACCGATCAGCTTTTTCCAGCCGCAAGCCGTAGCTCAACAGCTGATCCAAGTGTTTCAGGAGTTTGTCTCGATTGCGGACGATGTATCGGCTATCCCCAAGTATATTGGGGGGCAAGCTGGTGCCGGCGGTGCTGGTCGGACCGCGTCCGGCCTAGCAATGCTGATGGGCAATGCTTCAAAAATTCTTCAAACCGTTTCGGCGAATATTGATCGAGACGTGATCGAGGAAGTATTGATGAACCTCACGGATATGATCCTCCTCACGGATACTACGGGTCTACTTACCGGTGAGGAAAAGATTAGCGTTCAAGGTGTCAGTGTCGCGGTCCAGCGCGAGACGCTGCGACAACGCCAGATTGAATACCTGCAGGCCACGAACAATCCGACCGACATGCACATTATCGGGATCAAGGGCCGCGGCGCCGTGCTGCGCTCGGTCACCCGGGATATCGGTGTCGACGGTGACGAGGTTGTTCCGCCTGAACAGGTGCTCGAGCAGATGGACGCACAGCAGAAACAGCAGCAAGCCAAACAGGCAGAGGAAGGTCCGCTGCAGCAGCGCATTCAGGAGGGTGTCAATAAGGGCGTTGGCATGGGCGTGCAGCGGATCACGACGGAGCTCACCGCTGGCGTTCTCGCTCCGGAATTCCAGATGCCCGAAGGACCGCCCGCGCACATTGGCACGCCGGAAGGCGCGCCGGGTGGCCCGACCACGAACAACTCGGAAATGGACTTGGGCCCTGGTGGTGATCAGGCGCGGCGCGCTGCCGTTTCGCAGGGTAGCCAGCCTAGTCAGATTGCGAGCCATGGGCTTGGACCGCAGACTGCCAATTTGGTAGGAAACCAACCTGGACCCGGAGCTAACCCCGTGCACCCTGGACCTGGATAAATGTCGTATCACTTTATCAGCGGTCTACCGCGATCAGGCTCAACCTTGCTCGCCGCCCTCTTCTGTCAGAACCCCGCTTTCCATGCTGGTATCATTTCGCCGATGGGCCCAATGACGTCAGCGCTTCGTAGCGCTATGAGCCCGAAGCAAGAGACACATGTTTTCGTTGACGACGTGAAGCGTGGCCGCGTGCTCGAGGCCTTGTTTGATGCATTCTACGAAGACAATCTGCAGAAGGTGGTCTTTGATACGAACCGCCGTTGGTGTGCTGACATTGCAATGCTTGGCCGCCTGTTTCCGAAATCGCGCGTGATCGCGTGCGTGCGTCAGCCCGCGCACGTTGTTGATAGTTTCGAGCGTCTTTTTCAGAAGCATCCGTACGCTGTGAGCACGATCACTAAATGCAAGACGGAGGGGACTGTCTACGATCGCGCGGCGACGTTGCTCGCTATAGACGGTGTCGTTGGGTACGCGTACAACGCGCTGCGGGAAGCATTCTACGGTGCTAATTCGCACCGTCTGATCATTCTTGAGTATGTCAATTTGGCAAAGGCGCCGAAGGAAACGATGGCGTGGTTGCACGAGTGCTTGGGTGAAGCGCCTTTCGATTACGACTTCGATCATATCAAACAAATTCCTGAGGTCGAGTTGTTTGATCGCACGATTGGCACGCCGGGTCTGCACGCAGTTAAGGAAAAAGTTGTCTACACCGTTGAGAATATTGTCTTGCCGCCTGATATCGTGGCGCGTATGCCGCCGGTGTTTTGGCGGCCGCCACCTTCCGTTAAGAAAGACGAAACCAATTCTGGATAGTGTCACGCTGAATTGAAGGACAGCCCATGACTGCCGGCATTACCTCTGCCCGACAATACGATCGTAATCAGCGTGGTGTCATCCTCGCAGAGGTTGTCAATGCTCTTGCGAGCGGTCCTACCGGAACAAATACTGGACCGACAGGTCCGACGGGGCCAGTTACAGGTCCGACTGGCGCTGCCGGTGTTCCAGGTCCGACCGGTCCGACCGGTCCGTTTGGTTTAGGTACGGGTGGTTTCGGGCCACTTGGGTACCAGGGCCCCACTGGTCCGCGCGGTGCTACAGGCTTCACTGGTTTCACTGGAAATAGCGGGCCGCTGGGCGCACAAGGACCAACTGGTCTTGCGAACGGCGCGACTGGCCCGACTGGCCCGACTGGTCCTTCTGCTGGGCCGGCCGGCTATACCGGTTGGACAGGTCCGACAGGTCCGACAGGATACACTGGACCGACGGGTCCGACAGGTGGATATGGGCTTGTTGGTCCCACCGGGCCGACCGGGCCGACCGGAACCACGATTACGATTTTCATTCCGCCTACATCGACCCCTGGCATCACGGGCGCGGTGTGGTTCAATCAGAATGCGACCGGCTTGACCGGTGGCCAGCAATGGTTGGCGCTTGTAGTGTCGAAGGGACCGGGGACTTAATATGGCCAGAGAATATGGTAACGATGGCCCTATCCCGGCCATCCTGAACATCGATGCGAACCAGATCAGCCCTGTTCTTCAACAGGTTGTTGATGCATTGAACCAGGGCGTTACCGGCTATACAGGCCCCACTGGCCCGACTGGCGTTGGCAATTTGACGGGCCCTACCGGCCCGACCGGCACGTTGACCGGTTTCACTGGTCCAACAGGCGGCCAGCCGGGCCCGATCGGTCCTACTGGCCAGACGGGGATCACCGGCCTTAGTGGCGCGATGGGCTTGCAGGGTGCGCCGGGCCAAACCGGCCCAGGTGGTCCGACTGGCCCGATCGGTTTGGCGCCGTTAACGGGGATCACCGGCTCAACAGGTCCGACCGGCCCGCAGGGGAAAAATACTGGCCCGACCGGTTCGACCGGTGTGACAGGTCTTACCGGGCTCACCGGTGTTTATGGCGCGACGGGGCCTTATGGTCCGACCGGTGCCACGGGTCCGACCGGTCCGACCGGTGTGAACTTTCGCAATTTTTTCCCGCCGACTGCGAGCCCCGGGGTGACCGGTCAAGTTTGGAGTAATGCGGGCGTGCTACAAGTTTCGCTTGGACCTGGGACGTAATCGATGGCCACGAACATTGAGAACCCGTTGCTGAGCCCGCCGGACACGTACGATGACAACCAGATCCCGGTTGTGTTGTTCGAAGTTGTCGGCGTGATCAACAACAATCAGGCAACCGGCCCTGCCGGTCCCGCGGGCCCGAAAGGTCCGGGCATTGCTGGAACTGGGTCGAGCGGTCCGACCGGTCTGACAGGCGGCCAGTTTGTGCAATGGGTGACTGGCATCACCGGGACGACCGGCTTTACGGCATCCAATGGGTATTTCGGTCCGACAGGACCGTGGGGCGGTTACACCGGCCCGACCGGTAACACTGGCTACACTGGCATCCAGGGCACCGGGGGCGCGACTGGTCCAACGGGACCATCCGGTATTACCGGTAACACCGGGCCGACTGGCACTGCGGGACCATCCACTTTCCCGGGCCCGACCGGTCCAAGCTTTGGCGTCGGCACCGGTTTGACAGGTGTCACCGGGTCAGCCGGTCCTGCTGGAGCACAAGGCCCCGGTGGTCCGTCAGTCAGCGGTACGGGCAGTCCGTATTTCCAAGGTGTCCTGCCGAGCGGTGCAACCGGTGGTGTAACAGGCCCGACTGGTCCGACTGGTCCGACCGGCACCCTGCAGTACAATTTCTACGCAATCGGTGCTGGTACCGGTGTGACGGGTCCGTATGGCGGCTATACCGGTTCTGCCGGTGGCGCACCTGGGTTCGGCTACCCGAGCGGCTATCAAGGTCAGACGGGTCAATCTGGCTACGCGCTGACAGCCTACACTCAGGTGGGTGGTCCGATTGGTCCGATCGGTCCGGTGCATAATACGATCTTCACACCGCCGACGGTGGATCCGCAGATCCCGGGCGCCGTGTGGTGGAACCCGCTCTACGGTAACACGGGCCTCTTCGTATCGCCCGGCTTCGTGAATGCGGGCTAAGCTTGACAGATGATAGTCCGGTGGTGTACCTCCAGGGGATCCATTCCCCTGGAGCATTCCCCCAATGCGCCTCTGCCTGAATTCCATCGTGAAAAATGAAAGCGCGCGCATCCTCCGGATGCTTGAAAGTGTCGCCCCCCATATTTCTTGCTACGTGATCGCCGATACCGGGAGCACCGACGGCACTCCGGATATGATTAAAAAGTTTTTCGAAGCCGCGCATATCCCTGGGGAGCTTGTTCACTGCAAGTTTGAGGACTTCTCCCAGGCGCGCAATGTCGCTTTGTTTGCTGCGCAGAAGAGCAATCTTGCGTGGGACTATGCGATGCTCTGTGACGCAGATATGGAGTTTAAGGTCTACGACGAGAAGTGGATTGAGTTTCTAAAAGACGCGCCGGCGTACGACATGTATCAGGTCGCTGGCACGCTGCATTACCAGAACCGGCGTTTTGTGAAGCGCGGGGAGCACAACGGGTACCGCGGTGTGACGCATGAATATCTGGACGTCGCCACCGGCGGCTGCGTGCCGCAAGAGAAGGCGTTCTTCCTTGACTATGCGGACGGCGCCAACCGGCCTGACAAATTCAAACGTGATATCAGGCTGCTTAAGAAGGGTCTTGAGGACGAGCCCACAAACGAGCGCTACATGTACTACCTTGCCCAATCGTATCGCGATGCCGGGAAGGCGGATAAGGCGGTTAAATGGTATCAGCGGCGCATCGCCGCCGGCGGTTGGGACGAGGAAGTTTGGAGCGCGATGTACTGTCTCGCGCATGCGCTTAAAGACCTGGGCGATGAAGCTGGATTTATACGTAAGATGCTGGACGCGTATAATTATCGGCCGAGCCGGGCCGAGCCGCTTTATGATCTTGCGCACTGGTACCGCGAACGCGGCGAGAACGCTACGGGCTTATTGTTCGCTGAAACCGGTATTCAGATCCCGACGTCGAAAGACGCTCTGTTTGTCAACGATTTTGTCTACACCGCGGGGTGTCTGGAAGAGTACGCCATCATGGCGTTCTATGTTCCTCACAAGCGCACGGCGGGCTACAAAGTCAACAACATGCTCAGTTTGAAGCGGATGGCCTATACGGGTTCTCGGGAGCTCGCGCGCGTAAACATGTATCACTATTTCGTGCCGCTGAAAGACCTTTGCAAATCGTTCACTTGGAAGCCGCTCGCCTTCATCCCGCCGAAAGACTACGTGGCGATGAACCCGTCGATCGCGGCTAATCCGACCACCGGTCAGTTGCACGTTGTCGTGCGGAACGTGAATTATCGCATCGACGACCAGGGGCGATATTTAATCCGTGCCACCGATGGAACGAGCAACGGGACAAACCCGATCCATACGCGCAACTTTTTGGCTATATTGGACGAGAATTTAGAGATTGTTCCGGATAGCATTAGTGAAATTAGACCGCCGGTTGACTTGCCGAAGCCGTTGTTTGATCTGGTTATCGGTTTTGAAGATTGCCGGTTATACACGGTTGACGGTGCTTTTTGGGTGTCGGCAACCATGCGCGAGCTCACTCCGGAAGGTTACTGTGAAATTGTGCGCGCGCGGATAAATCATTTGCCGCCTGTGCAGGTCTTCGACGAAATGACCCGGATGAAGCGCCGCGGTCACGAGAAGAATTGGATGCCGGTCGCCGACGGTCAGCACCATTTCATGTATCGCTGTGACGAACTTGTGGATGGTACCGGTGAGAGCCTTATCAAGCACGACGCTGTTATTGACGTCGGTGCTCTTGCTGGCGGGTCGCAGCTGATCCCGATGGCTGATGGTTGGCTTGCCGTTGTGCACGAGGCAACGCTTATCCCTGGTCAACAGACGCGGTTCTATTCGCACCGGTTCGTTGCCTTTGATAAGAGTTTCGTACTCAAGAAGGTCACGGCGCCATTCTATCTGCACGAGAAGGGGATCGAGTATGTCTCAGGGCTCGCTCTTTCTAGTGACAAGACAAAGCTGATCCTGTCTTACGGCTTTAAAGATTGTGAGGCGCGCATTGCGACGGTGGACGTGAAAGAGTTGGAGACGTTCCTGTGGGCAAGCTGACAACGAAAGTCGTCACCGGTTACGTGCGTCTCGAGAACCACACGCGCAAGCCGGAAGAGTATAAAGCGCTGGGGGAACGGCTGAGTGACGCGCTTGGTGATCATCCGCTGGAGGTCTTCTTCCATCGCAACCTTCGCGACCTCTGGCTGACGCAGTGGATTGAGCGCTTGCCCCCTATGAAGCCCCCGCTAAGCTGGAGCCAGGGCGATAACCCGCTGAAGAACACTCTCGAGTATCACTGTGTGCAGCACCAGAAGATTGCGTGGTTGGCGAAGGCTGCCGATATGGATAGCTCGATTGACACGTTTATTTGGATGGATTATGGCATTTTCTCCCAGCCCGGGGTAAACGCAGAAGTCATTCGGGATTTCTTGTCTAGGATCCGAAAGAACGACTTCGCGTTTCCCGGGTGCTGGCCAGAGGATCCTGACGTCTGGGATGATTATCCGTGTTGGCGCTTTTGTGGTTCGCTGTTGATAGTGCCGCAGAAGGAAATGCGTCGGCTGGTAGAGTGTTTTTTGGCGTTGACCCGGCTCTACATTCGCACGATGGGGAAGGTGACGTGGGAAGTGAACACGCTCGCGCGAGTCGAGCCGTTTCTGAAAAAGACCAATTTTCGCTGGTATGAGGCTGACCACAATGCCACTCAGTTTACGAGGTACTGAGAATGTCCAAGAGGATCTTGATCACCGGTGTCGGCGGTTCAATTGGTTGCCATGTCTTGCGGCATGTTCTGAAGCACACGGATTGGCATGTTATCGGCTTAGACAGCTTCCGGCACAAAGGGCTGACGGATCGCGTGCAGCGCGTAACCTACAAGCACCGAGAGACTTTGTCCCGATTGACAGTGTATACCCACGACCTCACCGCCCCTATCTCGTCGTTGTTGGAAAGAAAGATCGGGAAGATTGACTACATCATCAATCTGGCGTCTATCTCGGACGTCGACCGCTCAATCGATGAACCGGGCTACGTGATCACGAATAACGTGGAGCTCATGGTCAATGTTTTGGATTACGCGAGACGCGTACGACCAACTACTTTCCTCCAAGTTTCGACTGACGAAGTCTATGGGCCAACTGACGGCCGTACGGCGCACAAAGAGTGGGATCCGATCGTCCCGTCGAACGCCTACTCGGCATCGAAAGCCTGCCAGGAAGCCATCGCGATCGCGTACTGGCGCAGCTACGGCGTGCCGCTGATCATCGTTAATCTGATGAACAATTTCGGTGAAATGCAGTCGCCGTCGAAGTTCCCCGCGATGGTGCAGCGGAGGGTGCGAGCAAACGAGAGTATCGGTATCCATAGGTTTGAAGATGGCTACGGTTCCCGCTTCTACATTCATTCCCGTAACGCCGCGGACGCTATGTGGTTTTTGCTTCGCCAGTGTCGACCACATTTACATAAACCAGGGACTGTTGATCGACCTAGTCGATATAACATTGTTGGGGACGAGCAGATCAATAACCTCACGATGGCATACACAATTGCCGCTGCCGTCGGTAAAGACCTGAAATGGTATGACGTTGACTGCGCTGAGAACCGGCCGGGTCATGACGCGCACTACGGGCTTGACGGTACGAAACTTAAAGAAGCTGGCTGGACGTCGCCATGCACGTTTGAACAATCGATGAAAGAGACGGTGACGTGGTACGAGAGGAACCCCGAGTGGCTGGACCTATAATCTTTGTCCTCACGTATCCGCCGGACTTGGAGAATGGCCGCATTAATGCGGTTCGCGCTACGTGGTTAGACACATGGTGCGATATGATTGCTTACCGGTTTGCGTTTGATAACACGCACGTTGCCACGCGGGGGGATGAACTTGTGCTTGACGCGCCGACTGGTTTGTTGAACACTTCATTCAAGACACAGAGGGCTGCGCAATGGGCTCTCAAGCAAGGATACGACCATGCATTCTTCGTCCCGACCGACTGCTACGTCGCGGTCCCCCTCTTACTTGCGTCCGGGTATGGGGATCACGACTATACGGGCTTCCACTCTTACGATGAACATCATATCGGTGGGGGTTCAGGTTACTGGCTCAGCCGAAGCGCTCTTCAAGTTGTTGCAACTTATGTACCCTACCCCGATTACGAAGACCGATGGGTTGGAAGCGCCTGCCGAGACGCCGGTATCCCCGCGGTTCACGACGCCCGATACCACTCGTGGGACCACGCTAAGCCCAGCCGCCCTCCAGTCACTAAACACCTTTCTCGAGACACTGGGATTTACGACCCCATGTGGATGATGTTCGTCCACGAAACATTCCTGGCAACTGGTGATTTGACATGACCCCACTTTGCGAGCTCTCCAGAAAGTACGGAACGGACAAGGGCGGCGAGCACATTCCCTACGGCGATCCCAATCACTGCTGTCACAACTATACGCCGATATACTACGACCTCTTCAAGGCTCGACGCGACGATACCCTAACTCTTCTCGAGATTGGCGTGAGCGAAGGTAAGAGTATTCACATGTGGCGAGAGTTCTTCCCTCTCGCCGCGATCTATGGTTGGGATCTTCGCATCGATCGGTTTGAGGGTGCGCCGCCTCCCAGCGTCCATCTGCGCTGTGTTGACCAGAGCAACGCGGACAGTTTGTACGAGGCGCTGATGGAAATTGGTAATCCGCGCTTCGACATTATCATCGATGACGGTTCGCATATCTACGAGCATCAAGTGACAGCCCTTGGCGTCCTTCTGCCGTTCTTGAAACCGGACGGCATTTACGTCGTTGAGGATCACACGGAGCCGCAGCGCATGATCCCCGACAGTATCTTGCCGACCGGCTGGACTAACACTGTCCACACTGACACAGACTGGCGTAATGTTTTGCAGGTTATCCGCCGTGCAAGCTGATATCATTTCGATCAGTCACCCGCGCCCCACGCGTACGATCGATCCGCCGCTCGGCGGCGTTGCGCGCGAGTTTATGAACGGGTTGGACGATGATGGCGGGCTATCGCAACGGTGGATCGATATGGTGCCGTTGGACTACATTTGGCGTCATATGAATGATCCCCTGCCGGACTGGCCGGTGCCGCCGATTATCGGTTTTCACGGCTACCGGAAGCACATTAATTTCCGCGATCCGATGGCAGAGCACGGGCATCAGCTGGCGCGCGGCTGGGACGCTGTCAGTCTGACGCAGTTCCTATCGTACCAGGAGTGGCTGGCCAACGATTTGACGGGCACCATGCTTGATAAGATGCTGGACGGCTACGACGTGTTGACGGTTGAGCCGTTTGATTGCTCCTACAATCAGAACATGCGCGAAGACTTTATTCGGTCGCGCTCGTTTAACGACTGGCAGACATTTGAGTATGCCATGAGACTGAAGGGCGAGTTTAACTTTGAGACGCCGTTCATCCGCCCGATGCACTTTGTCTGCCGGCGTCCTGTGTTCTGCCGCTGGATGCGGTTCTTCAACGAAATGAAAGTCCTGGAATTTGTTATCGACTCCGAAGATGCCGTCGCGCTGGATTATCCGCGCCGCGCCCTGGGGTACCTTGCCGAGCGTATGTGGTCGCTCTGGTTGGACGCATCTGGCCTGAAAATAAAGACCCTCCCTCTCATGATCTGTTGGCACGTACCATGATTAACGGCTTAGCTGTTTCCACGGGTATGATGCATTTCACTCACGGGTCGCCGTTTGACCATGCAGTGATTGACGGCTTTTTGCGGCCTGATGTCCTGCTACGGATCCAGGAGGAATGGCCACAAGACGACGACCCGCGCTGGATCACGTACCACAACGCCCTGGAAGACAAGAAGACGTGCAACAAGTGGGACGCGTTCGGGCCCTTCACCTATCAGTTCTTTTCGAAGATGTGCAGCCTGGACGTGACGCGATATTTCAGCGCATGCGTCGGCGTTGACCTTGTGCCCGACTACGGACTGCACGGTGGTGGCCTTCACCAGCATGGTGAAGGCGGCAAGAACGGCGCGCACCTGGACTACAGCATCCACCCGAAGATGGGGCTGCAGCGGAAGTTGAACATCATCCTCTATATCGCTAAGCCGGGTTTAGGAGGGCATTTTGGCTTGTGGGCCGATCCGGACAAGCTAGTCAAGGAAGTCGAGCCGCGGGTGAACCGCGCCGTCGTCTTCGACACGACGCAAAACTCCTGGCACGGGTTGAGCCGGACCGTTCACACGAATGGAATGAATTATCGAAAGTCGCTTGCCATGTACTACCTGTGCGAGCCGCCACCGGATGCCCCGCAGAACCGGCGTGTGCTGTTCGGTTTGACGCAAGAGCAGAAGAACGACGCGATGCTTCAGGAGTTTGTGGCGAAGCGCTGCGGTGTGGATACAGCGAAGGAGGTCTATCGTGATCGATTATAAGTGTCGCGGTTGCGGTTGTTCTCTGGTTCATGTCTTTGCAAACTTGGGTCGATCCCCCCCATCAAATGCATTTCGCACGCTGGAGCAGCTGGACGAACCAGAAATGACGCTCCCGTTGCGCGTCTTCGTGTGCAGGGAGTGCCAGCTTGTGCAGCTGCCGGCGTACGAGAAGCCGGAAAACATCTTCAATGAGTACGCTTATTTCTCCTCCTACTCGCCGACCTGGGTTGAGCATATGCGGCGTTATGCTGCGGCGATGACAGCGAAGCACCGGCTCGGTGCTCAGTCGCTCGTGCTCGACGTTGCAAGCAATGATGGTTATCTCCTGAAGCACTTCAAGGAGTTCGGTGTTCCAGTGATGGGGGTTGATCCCGCGAAGAATGTTGCTGACATCGCTATCGCGGCCGGTATTCCGACCTTTAAGGCCTTCTTTGGTGAGGCGCTGGCGAGGGACATGGTGGTTGGTCACGGTCGTGCTGACCTAATCAATGCAACCAACGTCCTGGCGCACGTTCCCGATATTCACGATTTTGTCGAGGGCTTTAGGATCATGTTGCAGCCTGCCGGCACCATCACCTTTGAATTCCCCCATGTGCTCAACCTTATACGCGAGTGTCAGCTAGACACTATTTATCACGAACACTACTCGTATTTATCGTTGCGAGCACTGGAACCGATTTTCAAGACACACGATTTGCGCGTGTACGATATTGATCAGTTACCAACGCACGGCGGTTCGCTTCGGTTGCATGTCTGTCACGCGTACGATTACCATGCAGCAATCGTTGCGAACGATGAAGCCATTTATAATATTCAAGCTTTGGAAGTTGGTGCCGGGCTGCATGAGCTAGAGACATATACGAGCTTCGCTAGCGAGCCGCAGCGCGTCAAAGTGGACTTCCTTGATTTTTTGATCAGACAGAAAAAGCGCGGTAAGATGATTGTCGGGTATGGTGCGCCGGCGAAGGCAACGACGCTACTCAATTACTGCGGCGTCGGGCCAGAGCTCATTTCATACACGGTGGACGCAACACCGGCGAAACAATGGAAATACATTCCGGGTGTTCAAATTCCCATTTTTCCGGAAGAAGAGTTGGTCAAAGATCGGCCTGACTTCGTGGTGATTTTCCCCTGGAACTTGAAAGACCCGATCATGCAAAAGGCTAAGGTGATCCGGGAGTGGGGCGGTAAGTTCGTCACCGCGATCCCTAAGCTGCAGATCATCCCTTAACTGTTCCTTCACCTGCATGCGGTTACATGCTGGCGGGCATAGTCCCGTACGCAGGAGTTTTCCTATGGCCAATTGGCAAAAGAAGGGCGTCTCTGGTGAGGCGGCCAATGTTGACGCCGGTAGCGGTTCAAAGCGCGATGGCGCCAAGGGCCGCGGTGCCGGTGGTCGCGCGCGAGGGCCGGACGTTTCGACTACTGACGGCGGTTCTGGTCGCACCGATAGCGGTGCAGGCGCTTCCGCAACTGAGAAGACCCACAACGTAGAGTTCGCGAAGGGTGGTGACACCCATATGTTTGGCGAGCAGGAGGCGAATAAGCAGCGCCCCGGTTACGCCGAGAAAGCGGACGCCCACGGCCCGGGTTCGAAGTTTGCGGAAGGTGGCAAGAATAAGATGTTCGGCTTTGCCGGCGCGTTGCCGGCGACAGCGGGCATTAGTGCCGCGCGAGAGTCCTAATGGCAGCCCGGCTCTCTGTCGGGGTGCCCATGAAGGGCTCCAAGACTACGCCGACGCCCAGCATGCGGCCTAGCTTCGTGCTCGGTTCCCGGCCGGCCAGCATGCGCACCGGGGCCGTTCCTACGCCCGGCGCGCGTATCAAGCCCGCGGCCGCGAGCACCACGCAGTATGGAAAGATGAACGGCCAGTCGAACCCGGCGAACGTCGCCGGCCAGTGGCCAGGAGCCGGCAATGTTTAAGAAGCACATGGTTCCGCTGTCCAAGGGCGGTCAGACTGTCCAGCACGCCGGCAAGGGCTCCCAGCAAGCCCCCATGTCTGCGCGCAACAACGTCACCCAGTCGGGCTCGAGCGCGCCCGGCGCTTCAATCGGGAATTATGCCAAAGCGACACCGATGGCGAATCCAACGCCTCCTGCCGCGCCAGATGGTGGTCTTGGAACGGGTGATTGGCCTGGGATAGGACAGTAAATGACTTCATACCGCTCTCCCCAAGCGGTTAATGAGGAATGATATGACCCCCGATCCAATCAAAGTCTACGCCTTGCGTTTGCGCAACGCCGACCCGGCGATATGGGACCAATTTCTCGCCGCGCTCGATGCCGACGCTTACGCGAATATGACTGGCCTCGTGACCGCGACGTCGTCAGAAATCCTTTCAAAACAAGGGCAAGTCCAGGCGTACACGCGCTGGTTACGGAAATTTAAGGAGTGTGATCGAGAACCGCCTCAACAGAAGCCCTCGCCGGCTTAATGCCCGCGAGCGCATAGGAGAGCAACATGGCTACCACGCTTCCCCCCGTTGACACGTCTATTGTCCTCCCCGAATCAGTCCGACGCGCCGCCGCTGCCGCAGAGGCCCTTCATAAACAGGCTTACCAGACACCCGACACCCCCGCGCCTGATCCCGCTCAGGTACAGCAACCGGCCACGCAACCGGCACAATTGCCACCGGATCCGGATCAACCCATTAACATTGTTGCAGTTTCAGAGCCGCCACAGCCGGCCACGCAACCGGCCACGCAACAGCCTGATCCCACTCAGGTGCAACCCGCGCCTGTTGCAGCGCCTGCTGAACCCAGTCCCCAGCCTGATAATTGGGAGCATCGGTACTATTCGATGAAGGGCCGGTATGACCAATCGCAGCAGACGATCGCCGGCCTTCAAGAGAATTTAAGCGAGGCAAGCCAAGAGCTTATGCGGATGACGAATCTCATAAGCCAGCAGCCGCAGCGCCAGCAGCCGCAGCGCCAGCAGCCGCAGCGCTTGCTGACGGCTGAAGACGAGAAGACGTACGGACCGGAACTCCTGGATACGATCAAGCGCGCGGCTCAAGAGGCTGTCCTGCCTGCCGTGAACGAAGTTCGCCAGCAAACTCAACAGGTTAAGCAGACTGTGACGCAGCAGGCGATTGCTGGCGTTTACGCTGATTTGTACGCCCAAGTGTCGAATTGGGAAGAGATTAACAACTCTCCTCGGTTCAAGCAGTGGCTCTCTTTACGAGATATTTACTCGGGTGCTGTAAGAGGACAGATGTTGAGACAAGCTTTCAATGCGGCTAACGCCCCACGGGTGCTTGCTTTCTTCAAAGGCTTCCTCGCAGAGGAACAAGCCACGGGTCAGTTGCCAAACCCGGCCAGTCCACAGCCGCCAGTACCGGCGCCTCGGACCGCTGCCGTCCCCTTGGTGAACTTAGCGGCCCCTGGTGTTCGACCGGCGTCAGATACGAACGCGCCCGCCGACAAGCCAATCTTCACCCACAAACAAATCGCCGAGTTCTATTCGCACCAAGGCCGCGCGCGTTATGTCGGCCGCGAAGAGGACCGGAAGAATGACGAACGCGAAATCTTCGCTGCTCAACGTGAGGGGCGAATTCGGTAACCAGGGGGTTCATGTCGGGCCCCCGTGAATTGGGGGTCCAAATGGGCATTCCGTCTGGTGCATTCCCCGGCGCAACCGCCGGCACTTCGCCTGCCATCTACCCGTCGGGTAGCTCTGGTAACGCTCTCCAGGCCACCGGGTTCATCCCGGAAATCTGGTCGGGCAAGCTCGTGGAGAAGTTCTACGCGAGCACGGTCCTTGCTGCGATCAGCAACACGGACTATGAGGGTGAAATCAAAAACAAAGGCGATCGTGTCAAGATCCGCACGAAGCCGACTATCACCATCCACAACTACGACGCCGATGGCCTCTTGGGCCTCGACCGTCCGACTGGTGGAACGGTGGAACTCTACATCGGGAACGGCAAATACTTCTCGCTGATCCTTGATGACGTCATGGAAGTTCAGAGCGATCTGAATATCCTCTCCATGTGGTCTGACGACGCTGCGCAGCAGCTGAAGATCGCGGTCGACACCGACGTGCTCTCGGGCATTGTCGGCCAGATGAACGCGTCCAACTTCGGTACCGCTGCCGGCGCGATCACCGGTTCGTTGAACCTCGGCGCCCAGGGCTCTGCTCTTGCCGTCGTGGGCCGCAACGCCGGTAGCGGCCAAGTGGAACTCCTGGACGTTCTCATGCGTATGGGCCAAGTGCTCGACGAACAGAACATCCCGGAAGTCGGTCGTTGGATTGTGATGCCTGCTTGGGCAGGCCGCATGATCAAACAGTCCGAACTCCGTCAGGCCTACCTGTCGGGCGATAGCGTGTCGATGCTGCGCAACGGCCGGCTTGGAATGATCGACCGGTTCACGGTCTACATTTCGAACCTGCTCCCGAACAACAGTTCGGACAGTGCGCAGTTCAACTCGGGCGAGTACCCGATCTTCGCCGGTCACGCTCACGGACTAACGTTCGCGAGCCAGATCAGCAAGGTTGAGACGCTTCGCTCCGAGCTCACCTTCGGCCAGATCCTGCGTGGATTGCAGGTGTACGGCTATCAGGTGGTGGACGGCCGCGCGCTCGTCCAAGCGCAAGTTACCCCGGCCTCGTAAGCCGCGGAAGCGCAGTCTGACTAAGTTTTTAGGGCCCGGGTCAAACCGGGCCCTAATCATTTCTTAACCGCGGAAATGCTAGCGTTCGCTGCCGTTTCAAGGATCATCCTATGCCCTCGTTCGATCTTCATACTGTAGCGGGTTACATCGCGGATGCACGCGTGCTCCTGCTGGATCAGATCGCGCCGTATCGCTATACCGATGACTCTCTCCTAGTCGCTCTCAATCTTGCTCTCTTGGATGGTCGCCGGCTGCGACCGGACTTGTTTGTCTACAAGTGGGGCACGCGCGTGCCGAGCTACAACGCGGTGACTGGGCAGGAAGTCCCGATCGAGGGGCAGTTTCGCAAAGCCTTTATCTACGGACTTGTGTCGCACGCGCTCGCGCGCGATCAAGAAGACGTGCAGGACGCGCGATCGACGTTATTCTTGCAGACCATGGAAGATATTTTGATGGGCACGCGGCGGCCGCCCATTGCTAACGCGGGCACTACGCCGCCCGGTCAGGCGCAACGCTAATGGCTATCCACGAACGAGATTTTGAACGTCTGATGAACCAAGCCCGCATCAAGTTGCCGGGTGCGTCTGATGAAGGGTTGAAGGGTGAGCTCTTTGACGTCGTCAGCGAGTTCTTCGATGTTTCCAATGCGTGGTTTGAATGGATGCAAATTCCGATCGTCGCCAACCAGCAGGCGTACACGGTTAACCCGCAGAAGGGTGGCATGATCATCCGCCTTGTCTGCGTCTTCGATCCAAACAAAGTTATTCTGCCGGCGCATATGGCTGAAATTTGGCCTCCGGGCGCGAACATCTGGTTGACGTGGCCACAGAATATCAACATGACCGCCAACGCGATGTTCATCAAAAATATCATCCTGCCGAACACGCGGGACAACATTCCAGATGCGCCGGGTTGGCTGTTGCCGATGTATGAGCGCTACATCTTGGCCGGTCTGCTCGGCATGATGATGGCGCAACCGGGCAAGCCGTACACGAGCCCGGGTCAGAGTACCTATCACTTGAAACGCTTCCGCGACGGCATGGCGGTTGTGAAGACTGCGGTTGCGCGCAGCAACCTTGTCGGCGGTCAGTCTTGGCGCTTTCCGTCCCAGTTCCGATCAAATAGTCAGCGCGGTGGCGTGAGTACGCCGTTCCCGACGCCAACTTCGTGGGGTGTGTAATGGCGTGGCCCAATAACCAGTCTGGCGTTTCCACCGCGGCGATCGTTGATGTCGTCGCAGCAAACAACACTACATGGCAGGACGCTTTTCAATTTGATCCACCGTCTGTGACCGGGCAGGCGCCGCCGCCCTATTATAATATTTATGGCACTGGGCCGACATGGGGCTTCACCGGTGTATCGTTTCGGATGGATATCAAGACAAACATAAACGCGTCTGGTCCATCACTGACATTGCTCTCGAGCGCCGGTCAGTTCGTGATCGATGACTACACGAACCGGATCCTGCATGCGAACGTCCCTGAGAGCGTCCTTCAGGCCGCGCTCATTCCGGGTACGTACATTTATGATTTCATCATGTGTGACGGCTCGGTGCCGACCGTGCGCACGATGCTCATGCGAGGCAAATTTGTCCTGGTGGATGGCGTGACGGGGGGCTAAATGACTGTCTTCGTTCAAGGCCCCGCACCTGTCTTCGCGCGCCCTGTTGTTGTGCCCAGTCAATTGACGGGTCCAACCGGTCCCCTTGGTGGGCCTACTGGGCCGACAGGTCCAAGCGCGGCTACGGGGCCGACCGGACCAACTGGTTGGAGCGGACCGACCGGATATGGCGGGACTGGTCCGACAGGAAATCAAGGGAACACCGGCTACACTGGGCCCCCGGGTAATTCGATCACCGGCTATACGGGCCCGGCCGGCTTCGCTGTGAACACCGGCGCCACCGGCCCGAGCGGTCCCACAGGACGCACCGGCCCAGCCGGCACGGCAACGAACACTGGCGCCACCGGTTATACTGGCCCGACTGGTTTCACCGGCCCTGCGGGGACGGCAACGAACACCGGCGCCACCGGGCCGACCGGCACATTGACTGGCCCGACGGGTGCCACCGGTGCAACTGGGCCAGCCGGTACGGCGACGAATACCGGCGCCACCGGTCCGACGGGAGCCGGTCTTGTCGGTATGACGTTCGGCGTTGGGCTGATTATCAACGGTTTCGGCACGACGCTGCCGACCGGGCCAGCCGGCGACGTTGTCATGCCGTTCAATGCGACGATTTCTCAGGTCACCTTAGTAGGTGGTCCAACTGGATACGCGTTAGTCGACATCTACAAGTGCGTCTTTTCAGTCTACGACAATGGCAACACGCATCCGGTTGTCGGGGACAGCATCACGGCGAACGATAAGCCGGTGTTGAATAACACGTACCGATATCAGGATAATGCGCTCACCGGTTGGACCACTCAGATAAATGCCAATGACGTGTTGCGTTTCATCCTTCCTACAGGTGTCACCGGGATTGGGCAGCTGACCGCAGAACTCGCATGCACGAGGCGGTAAATGACTATCTCCATCACCGGTTCAACCTTTTCCTCGTTCGCAGCGGAAGGCGCCTCTGCCTGGACGATTGCCACGCCTGCGGTACCAACTGGCACGACTGGCCTGATTGCAATCTTTGCCACCGAGCAAAATAGTTCGTCGCCGCCAGCGATCAGCACTCTTACGTCGTTGTATCCGTGGTTTCAGGTACAGACATTCAGCGCGGTACTGAGCAACGGCGTTGCTTATCAGATAGAAGTTTGGATTTGTGTCTTCCTCCCGCTCCAGCAAGCCGTCGCGCAAGGGTCGAAGAATGTTACGGTGCAATATGGTGCACCGTTCGATGCTGCCTGTGGTGTCATTTTTGGTGTGACCGGGTTCCCTGGCGATAGTATGAACTTCGACCGTGGGACGGTGAGCGGCAGCAGCTTTTTCACCGGCAATAATAATTCCACACAAGAACTTTTAAACTGGAGCACTGTTACTGCAAACACACTCAACATTTCTGTTGTTGTGCAAGACAGTGGAACTGGATCGGGCGGCCCAGAAGGCTTTACTGCTCTCCAGGGAGGCCACGTATGGCCGACGAATTATCTCGGCTTGGGCGTTGCGTACCAGAACAGCACGTCGGTCTTGAACAGTGAACAGTTCTCGTGGCTCGCGACTGGCGTGCCGACGATGTGCATGGAATTTTCCTTGACGGACGGGTCGAACCTAAATGGTCTGCCGCCGGCGCAAGCTTACGAAGTTATTACCAGCTACAATTACAGTGTGGTCAACACCAGCCTGATCAGTCCGATTATAGGAGCTTAAATGGCTGTGCCCGTTAGTATTCCTTCGCCAGTCTACGCTCGACCCGTTGTGGTCGTGGGCGCCAGCACGGGGCCTACGGGTCCGTCTGTTGGTCCGACGGGGACGACCGGTCCGACTGGGGCGACGAGCAATACTGGCCCTACTGGCAACACGGGCCCCACGGGTTATGGGCCGACCGGCCCGACCGGCATTCCTGGTCTTACAGGCTTCACCGGTCCTCCTGGTAACTCGATCCAAGGCGCGACCGGTCCACAGGGCGCGGCTACAAACACAGGTGCTACTGGCCCTGCAGGACCGACCGGTGCGGGTGCTACGGGCCCGACCGGCCCTACAGGTTTTACGGGGTTCACTGGTCCCGGCGGTACGGCCACAAACACGGGTGCAACAGGACCGTCTGGCCCCACGGGTGCGAGCGGTCCTGCCGGCGTTGCATCAAATACGGGTGCAACCGGACCGACTGGCCCGACTGGAGCAGGCAGCACAGGCCCAACCGGATCTGCCGCCGGTGGTGGGTATACATCTGTGACCGGGACATCTAGCGGCACTGGCACAATTAATTTTGGCGGTCTTATCATGCAGTGGGGGCTTGGCCCGACTGGAGCCGGCACGCCAACAACGATCACGTTTCCAAAACCGTTCCCGACCGTTTGCATGCACGTTAGCATTACGATGGATGCATCGCCGTCCGGTGGGGACTCGCCATACGTCACCTTGGTGACAACAGTCAATTTCGTGATGAACAACGCAGGCAACACGAGCGGCTGCTACTGGTTCGCTATCGGGTATTAACATGGCAACGTTTGGTGTGATCAACAATCCGGGGTTCGCCCCTCATGAGGACCAACCGTTTACGGTTGATCCAGCGGACAAGTTTGTGCGGCTGATGGCTGATCGAATGTTGGCGCGCGTGTCTGATAATGTGCGCTTCGCCGTGAATACAGTTCAGCGCATCTTTTTTCAAGAGTCCGATGATGTTTGCATAGATCGGTTGGAGCCTGATCGATATTTCGAGAGGATCCATGCTGCTTGGTAACATCGTTCAGGAAGTCAATGACAATCGCCAGTGGAGCATTGACTACAGGGAGTGGTTGCAGAAGGGCGAGCACTTGCTTGCCGTCAATTTCGTTGTCGATGCCGGCAGTGCGACTGTCAACAATATCCTTTACAACCCCGATCACAAGGTAGTATTTTTTAACCTTGCGGACGGGACACTTGGCGATCAGTTCAATGTGGTCGCTACCGCAACGACGAACTTTGGACAGGTGCGCAATGACCATATCTCTGTGGTTGTCAATACTAACGGTGGGTCTGTTAATCTCTCCAATAATTCTGGTCTTATGCTGTCTATTGTTGGTCCTACGGGCGCTACGGGACCAACAGGGGCCACAGGTGGTGGTGGAACTGGTCCTACAGGATCAACTGGCCCGTCGGGAGCAATTGGAACGGGACCAACTGGTGCAGCAAATACGGGCCCGACAGGCGCAGCTGGACTCCCAGGCGCTACAGGCCCAACAGGACCAACTGGACAAGCCTACACGGGCGCTACGGGCACCGCTGGAACGCCCGGCTCCGTGGGAGCTACCGGTCCAACCGGAGCAACTGGGCAAGCGTCTACCGGTCCGACTGGTGCCGGGGGGTCCATCGGTGCGACCGGTCCTACGGGTTATACCGGGGGGCAAGGTGTAACAGGTGCGACCGGTCCTGGTGGTACCGGAGCAAACACAAACACGGGGCCTACCGGCCCCACGGGACCGACAGGAGCGACCGGTGCAAACACTGGACCAACAGGGCCTACCGGAGCAACGGGACCAACTGGGCCGAGCGGAGCAAACACAGGGCCTACGGGAGCAACGGGACCAACAGGTTCAAGCGGAGCAAATACGGGACCAACAGGTCCAACGGGGCCAACTGGATCAACAGGTCCATACACTGGACCAACAGGGTCTACCGGAGCCACCGGCGCTGCAGGACCAACAGGGCCTTCTGGCTTGGGCACGGGACCAACTGGAGCAGCTGGGCAGACCGGCCCGACAGGTGTAACAGGTCCATCGGGGGCAAATACTGGGCCGACGGGCGCGACTGGCTCGACAGGTCCGACCGGAGCAACAGGTCCAACCGGTGCAACCGGATATACCGGTTACGATATCACGGGGCCAACAGGTAAATTTACTGGCTCAACTGGTGCGACGGGGTACACTGGGCCAACAGGTCCGAGCGGAGCAAACACCGGGCCGACCGGCGCGACGGGGTACACTGGGCCAACAGGTCCGAGCGGAGCAAACACCGGGCCGACCGGCGCGACGGGGTACACTGGGCCAACAGGTCCG